>Ga0209979_1001163_pt1 | contig 30219 bp, 26 predicted proteins | sample AnhtaG_FD_183114 | JGI IMG/M metagenome (GOLD analysis project Ga0209979, IMG submission 183114) | Deep subsurface microbial communities from Anholt, Denmark to uncover new lineages of life (NeLLi) - Anholt_01485 metaG (SPAdes) (version 2) | ecosystem: Environmental > Aquatic > Marine > Oceanic... | reverse complement strand
GGCGGAAGGCGCAAGCTCCTCCACATGCGCTGAAGACTTTCTCCTCCTGGTCGTACTGGCCCCCATCCCGCTCCCACACCCCCCGATTCACCGGAACGCCGTCCACGCGGTATAGGTCTCCAGCCGAGTTGATGACGTCGCGTGGGTCAAACAGAAGGATTTTCGAGGTCGCCGCGCCGGCCTCTGGGTGCCTCTCCAGCCCACTCCACAGTTCGGCCAGCCAGTGAGGGTCAGCCTCGGTGTCGTTGTTCAACACCACCAAGGTCTCCCCCTTAGCCTCCCGTATCCCTCTGTTCACGCCTCCGGCGTAGCCCCTGTTCTCCGTCAATGAGATCACCATCACCTCTGGATACTCCCTCTCCAGCAAGGCAACCGACTCATCGCTCGAGTTGTTGTCCACCACGATAACCTCGACCCGGGGATGGGTCTGGCGTCGAAGCGAGTCCAGGCACGTAGGCAGATGTTCAGCGCCATTCCAGTTGGGAATGATAACGGAAATGAGAGGAGGATCGTCCATGTCAGGCGATCTCCGCCATGGGCTCGTCGGCAGTGAGGAGATGATGCCGCACAGAACCTCCACAGAAGCGCTCGATCAACTCCGCCAGTTCCACCACGAGCCTCCCGGCTTCGTCCTTCCCCACAGGAGCCAGACAGTCTATGTTGACCAGTACGTTGCGGCTGGAAGGCGCGATCTTGGTGCCGTCCCCTTGCCGCCAGTTCCACCGACGGCAGAGAACCTGGCGATCGTCAACGTATACGGCTTCGCCGGGCTCTGGATGGGAAGCCTCGTTCCCACCCAAAGGTGTGAACTCCTCCCCGCCTGTGGCCAGCCGCAGGGTCAGGTCACCTTGGACGGCATCCAGGTCATCGCCTCCACAGGGAACAAGATGCTTGAGGGAAAAGCCATTCATCAGGCCGACTAGCGTGTTGATGTAGGGCAGCCGCGACCCGCCTCTCGCCCGGCGAGCCAAAGCTTCTATCGAGGAGTAGTTTTTGCCGGGCTTCATGTTCAGCGTTCTGTAGGCCTCCCTCCAGTTGGCGATGTGGGGATGCGTCGTCAGACCCTCCTGCGCGAAGAGAGCCTCGCACTGAGCCTCGGCGTCGCGCAGCATCTCCTCCACCTCAGGCAGCACTCCTTGATTGCTGATCCCCTTAGCGACCACGATGGCTCGGATGTATTCAGGAAAGATCTCGAATACCTCAGTGTCAACGATGTCCCGCATGCTCCCTCTCCACGAAATAGGCTCGCAACGCCTCCTCCCACGGGCGCAGAGTGATGCCCAATTGGGTCGCAGCGCAGAAATTGCGCAACACAGCGCGGCGCGGGACCTTGGCCGACCGAGCATAGATCTCTGTGGGGTGCAGAGGAAAATCGCCCATACCGGCCAGTTCCAGAATCTTGGCGGCGAACTCATATCGCGAGCAACTCCCCTCGTTCACCAGATGATAGATGCCGTACAGAGGCTGCTGAATCAGGCGGGCGATAGCTTCAGCCAGGTCTGGGGCATAGGTGGGCGAGCCGAACTCATTGGCCACCACCGATAGTTCATCCTCCTCCTCGGCCAACTCCAGGATATTTTTCACGAAGTTGTTGCCTGTGTGGCCATACAACCAAGCGGTACGCACGATGTAGAAGCGGTTGAGCAAATCGCGAACGAACTCCTCGCCGGCCAGCTTGGACTTGGCATAGACACTGATGGGGTTAGGCTCATCATACTCCAGGTACGGCTCTTCACTAGTCCCATCAAAGACGTAGTCGGTGCTTATGTACAGCATCGGCGCGTCGCAGCGCTGGCAAGCCAGGGCCACATTACGGGTGCCCAGGGCGTTGACTTTGTAAGCGCCGTCAGGAGCATTCTCGCAGCCGTCCACGTCGGTCATGGCTGCGGTGTGGATCACCAGGTGGGGCTCGAAGTCGGCTATGGTGGCTATGGTCGCGGGTTCTGTCACGTCCTGTTCGGGCAGGTCGACGAGAAAGAGCTCATGGCCTTGCAGGGCGTCCTGAACACTCCTTCCCAGTTGTCCCAACGCCCCGGTGATCGCTATGCGCATCGCCCCTCCTCGGTGTGAAAGACACCCGTCATTATATCAACCCTGGTCCCAGAATGGTAACGGCGGTGCCAGTCCCGCTGCGCCCTCCCTTTGATACGCAGCAATCAATCTCCTCACTTGCCTTAGGGACAATCCGAGCACCTCTGCGGCTTCGCGGCCTATCATCCGCCCAGCTTCGACTTCCAGGACCACTACCAACCTCTTCTGCTCTTTCACGGACAATGTCACTCCTCTCATGGGGTGACATTTTCACTGAACAGTTAGCTGGTGACAAATTCATTGAACAACAACAGAGTGAATACGGACACTTGACAAACCTGAGAAATTGGTGTATACTTGCTGAAATTCAATAGATCGGGCTTTCAACGGTGATGAACATCCGCAACTTGGTCCTTGTCCTGTCCAACTTGCTCCTAACCCTGATTATTGGGGAGGAGCCATAATCCGTTGGGCAGGTGTAGATCACCGCATATCAGCACAAATTAGAGCCGCCCAACGGGGCGGCTCTAATCGTTAGAACCCATACAGCATCGAAACCACCGACAGGAATCGCAAGAAGTGAATACACGCCAGTACTACAACAAGCCATCCGTTTCCACCCTCTCCAAGGTCAGTGTGGCCGGCCAGCAGGCGCTGAGCCTGCTTAGCGGGAGCGGTCGGCGGCTGCGATGGCACGGATGAGTACAGACCAATAGTAAGTGCCAAGAGAGAAGTAGCAGCCGCCAAACTAGGCGGCTTTTTTGTTACCCACTGAGATCGGGTCGAGAGCAACAATCAAGGAGGAAACATGAGACGCACAGGCGCGCGAATTGTCTGGGAGATGTTGAAGCGAGAGGGGGTGGAAGTCGTCTTTGGCATCCCCGGAGGAGCGATCCTCGATACCTATCACCCTCTCCAGGAGTATGGCATTCGCCACGTGCTCGTCCGCCACGAGCAGTGCGCTGCTCACGCCGCTGACGGTTATGCGCGGGCTTCCGGGCGGGTAGGCGTGGCCATTGCCACTTCTGGGCCCGGGGCCACCAACCTCGTCACCGGCATCGCCACGGCGATGATGGATTCCTCGCCTATTGTCTGCATCACCGGCCAGACACCTACCTCGGTGATCGGCTCCGACGCCTTCCAAGAGGCAGACATCACAGGTGTCACCTTGCCCATCACCAAGCACAACTACCTGGTGACTGACGTACATGATCTGGCGGATACCATCCACGAAGGTTTCTACATTGCCCGCAGTGGCCGTCCCGGCCCTGTCCTGATTGATCTGCCCAAAGACGTCCAGCAAGCGGAGACGGACTTCGTGCCACCCCAAGACGAAGTGCAGCTGCCAGGCTACCACCCCGTCGGGCCGGGAGATACCGAGGCCGTGAGCCAAGCCCCTGACCTGATCAACTGCTCGCAACGTCCCCTAGTCCTCGCCGGGCATGGAGTCCTGATGTCGGGCGCCATGGAGTCGCTGCGGGCCTTCGCCGAGAAAACGGAGACTGTCGTGGCGGTGACACTCCTTGGCAAGGGAGCTTTTCCCGCTTCCCACCACCTAGCTCTGGGGATGATGGGCATGCACGGCGAAGCCTTCGCAAACCAGGCCATCCAGGAGGCTGACCTACTTCTAGCTTTCGGTATGAGATTTGACGACCGTGTGACGGGGAAACTCGAGCATTACGCTCCCAAAGCCAGAAAAATCCACGTTGACGCGGATGCCACGGAGCTGAACAAGATCGTACCCGCAGATGTCGCGATTCTGGGAGACCTGGACCAGGTGCTAGAACAGCTCCTCCCCCTGGCAGAGGCCTCGTGCCACCCAGAGTGGCTTGCACAGATCGATAGTTGGCGACGTGAATCCCAGCGCAGAGATGTCGTCAACCAGCCGCAGAACGGCCGTCTAGTGGCACCTTACGTCATTCAGGCTCTTCACGAAGAGACTGAAGGAGAGGCCATTGTGGTCACGGACGTCGGCCAGCACCAGATGTGGACAGCCCTCTACTATCAGTTGGACCGCCCTCACTCCCACATCACCTCTGGAGGGTTGGGGACCATGGGTTTCGGGCTGCCGGCGGCCATCGGAGCCCAGATCGCTCAGCCCGACAGAGAGGTCTGGGCCATCGTGGGCGACGGTGGCTTCCAGATGACCGTCCAAGAGCTGGGCACATTGATCCAGGAGCAACTGCCGTTGCGGATCGCCCTCGCCAACAACGGCTGCCTGGGCATGGTGCGCCAGTGGCAGGAGATGTTCTATGAGGGACGGTACGAGTCCACCCACCTGGTCAACCCGGATTTCGTGCGCTTGGTCGAGGCTTATGGCATCCGGGCCTGGCGGGTCACCCATCCGGAGGAGACCCGCGCTGCCATCGCCGAGGCCCGAAGTCACCCGGGTCCTGCCTTCATCGAGTTCCAGATAGCCCAGGAAGGCGAGGATGGTAACGTGTACCCTATGGTTGCACCCGGCGCCGCCCTGCACGAGATGATCCGCCGCCCTTACCCGGGCCGTTGAGGCCCAGCAGCAACGAGGAGGACTGCACATGAATCGCACATTGATCGCCTTGGTGGAAGACAGACCGGGTGTACTGACGAGGGTAGCCAGCCTCTTTCGTAGGCGGGCCTTCAACATCGAAAGCCTGACCGTCGGCCATACGGAGCAACCCGGCATCTCCAGAATGACCATCGTTGTGGACAGCGATCGCACCGATGCGCAGAAGGTGGCCCAAAACCTCTACAAGCTCGTCAACGTCATCCGGGTCGAGGACGTAACCGAGCGACCGATCGTGACACGCAACCTGGCGCTGATCAAGGTTGGCGCCAACGTTCAACGCGGTCGGAGGTGATGCAAATCGTGGACACCTTCCGGGCACGGGTCGTGGACGTCGGCCTGGACACGCTGACCATCGAGGTTACCGGCACTGAGGAGAAGGTGGAGGGGCTGGTCGAGGTCCTACGAACCTTTGGCATTATGGAGATGGTGAGAAGCGGGCGGATAGCGATGCTGCGCGGCAACAACGGGCATGGCAACCAACCTTGATACGATTCAAAGGAGGATCATGATGGCGAGAATCGATTTTGGAGGGACCAGCGAGGAGATCATCACGAGAGACGAGTTCCCAGTGGAGAAGGCACGGGAAGTACTGCGCGGCGAGGTTGTCGCTGTGTTGGGGTACGGCGTCCAAGGCCCGGCCCAGGCCCTTGACCTGAGGGACAACGGCATCAACGTCATCGTAGGAGGTTTTCCAGATCGCAAACGCTCTTGGGAGAAGGCCTTGAAGGACGGTTGGGAGCCCGGAGAGACGCTCTTCCCCTTCGAGGAAGCCGCCGAGAGGGGCACCATCTTACAGTATCTGGTGTCAGACGCCGCCCAGGTGCTTCTGTGGCCCGAGATCAAGACCCACCTCAAGGAGGGGGACGCTCTCTATTTCTCCCATGGCTTTTCCATCGTCTATCAAGACCAAACGGGCGTAATCCCCCCCGAGTTCGTGGACGTCATCATGGTGGCGCCCAAGGGCTCGGGGACGACCCTAAGAGCCAACTTCCTGGCCGGCACCGGTATCAATGGCAGCTACGCTGTGTATCACGACTACACGGGCCACGCTTTGGAGCGGACCTTTGCCCTGGGCATTGCTATCGGCTCGGGCTACCTTTTCCCCACCACCTTCGAGAACGAGGTGTATAGCGACCTCACGGGCGAAAGAGGTGTGTTGATGGGTGCGCTCGCGGGGATCATGGAAGCACAATACGAGGTGCTTCGCCAGCATGGACACACCCCGAGCGAGGCTTTCAATGAGACAGTTGAGGAGTTGACCCAGAGCCTGATCCGGTTGGTCGGACAGAATGGAATGGATTGGATGTACGCGAATTGCAGCACGACCGCTCAACGAGGTGCACTCGACTGGCGCCACACGTTTCGAGAGGCCGTCGCGCCAGTTTTCGAAGAGCTCTATGAGCGCGTTGTTGCTGGCGAAGAAACAAGGATCGTCCTGGAAGCGAATAGCTCGCCCGACTACAAAGAGAAGTTGGAGGCCGAACTTCGCGAGATGCGCGAATCGGAAATGTGGCAAGCGGGTGCCCAGGTGCGCGCACTGCGCCCGTGAACGGTCCGAGAGACTATTTCACAACCCAGAAACACAAGCAGAGGTTCGAAAGGAAGCTGCCCACAATGGACGCCAGTGGGTTTAGTACCCCAAATGCGGTAATGGTTTTCGATACAACGCTGCGCGACGGAGAACAGTCCCCCGGAGCGGCGCTTAGCGTTGACGAGAAACTGGAAGTCGGCCGTGCCCTGGAGGAAATGGGGGTAGATATCATAGAGGCTGGCTTTCCCATCTCTTCGCCTGGCGACCTGCGAGCGGTACAGCAGATCTCGCGGAAGATTCGCAACTGCGTGATTTGTGGCCTCACGCGAGCCAACCGCGAAGACATCGACGCAGCAGCCGAGGCCCTGGAGGAAGCCGCTCGGCCCCGCATCCACACCGGACTCGGCGTCTCGGATATTCACATCCGCCACAAGCTACGCACCACGCGTGAGAAGGCGCTGGAATGGGGCGTGGATGCGGTCAAGTACGCCAAGAAGTACGTCGAAGATGTGCAGTACTTCACCGAGGATGCCGGTCGCGCCGACCAGACCTACCTCTACCGCGTGCTGGAGGCGGTCATCGTCGCCGGCGCCACAGTTGTCAACATCCCCGACACCACCGGCTACACCACGCCTGACGAGTTCGGTGCCCTGATAAAAGGTATCGTCGAGAACGTGCCCAACATTCACAAGGCCACCATCTCCGTTCACTGTCACAACGACCTAGGTATGGCCACCGCCAATACTCTGTCGGGCGTCCTCAACGGCGCCCGACAGGTAGAAGTCACCGTCAACGGCATCGGCGAGCGAGCAGGGAACTCCTCGCTAGAGGAAATCGTGATGGCCCTCAAGACCCGTCGCGATCTGTTCGGACTGGACACACGCATTGACACCCACCGCATCTACCCCGTCAGTCGCTTGGTCAGCCAGTTGACCGGCATGGCGGTGCAGCCTAACAAGGCTATCGTGGGAGCCAACGCCTTCGCTCACTCCTCCGGTATCCATCAGGATGGCGTGTTGAAGGAGCGCACCACCTACGAGATCATCAACCCTCACGACGTAGGAGCACCCGAGTCAGCCATCATCTTATCCGCACGCTCAGGCCGTCATGGGCTCCGCCACCGGCTGGCCGAGCTGGGATACTCCCTACAGGACGGACAGTTCGAGAAGATCTACCAGCGCTTCATCAAGGTGGCCGACAAGAAGAAAGCAGTGGATACCCGCGACCTGGAGGCGATAGTCGCCGACGAGGCACAGGTGTTCTTCGAGGAAACCTACCAACTGGAGCACATTCAGGTCACCTGTGGCAGCCACAGTATCCCCACCGCCACCGTTCGCATCCGAGGCCCGGACGGCCACGTCTCCTGTGACGCCGACCACGGGACGGGACCCGTGGACGCTATCTGCCGGGCCATAAACCGGGTTGTAGGCGAGCGAAACGAACTCATCGAGTTCTCCATACAAGCCGTGACCGAAGGGATTGACGCCGTCGGTCGCGTCACCATCCGCATCCAGGCCGACGAACCGGTCAATGGAGGCGAACGCCGGGTGTTCAGCGGCCACGGGGCCGATACCGACATCGTCGTAGCCAGCGCCAAGGCGTACCTATTTGCCCTCAATCGACTGATCGCCGCCCGCCGTGAGGCGGCAACCTAGCAAGGTGCATACCGTCGAAAGCGAGTCCCAAGTCAAGAGCTACAAATCATAAGGAGGTAGCAACAAGTGAATGCTCAGAATCCTAATCAAGCCCACAAACCACAGGTAGCGCGTGCCAGGACAGAGAAGGTGGTGGCGAACAGTGGCGCGACCTCGGAGCACTTCGGAGAGCCGCAAGGATGGGCACTGAAGTGGGACGGGGCCGCACTCCCTGATGATACGAAACCCGAGACCAAAGGCCCTTCTTCGGGCGCCGCCGGCTCCCAGTGAGACCAGGCCAGAGTCAGATGGCGCACACGCTGGCCGAGAAGATCATCGCCGCCCACCTGGTCGACGCTGACACGGGCGCCGCGTCCCCTCAGGATGCGGAGGTGTGGCCCGGGGATCTGGTGGAGGTGGGGGTGGACTTGGTGCTGTCCAATGACATCACAGCGCCCATCGCCATCCGCGAGTTCCAGAAACTGGGCGTAGATCGGGTTTTCGATTCCCACAAAGTCGTGATGGTGGCCGACCACTTTGTGCCCAACAAAGACATCAAGTCCGCGGAGCAGTGCCTGCTCATGCGCCAGTTCGCACGAGCGCAAGGATTGCTTCACTACTTTGACGTGGGCCGCATGGGCATCGAGCACGTTCTCCTCCCAGAGCAGGGCCTGGTGCTGCCCGGCGACATCGTGGTGGGCGCCGATTCCCACACCTGCACATACGGCGCTCTCGGGACCTTTGCCACAGGCATGGGGTCCACTGACATCGCCGTGGCCATGGCGACAGGCCGCATATGGATGCGTGTCCCAGACACTATGCGCATCGTCTACCAAGGACAGCGACGTCCTTGGGTCGGAGGTAAGGATCTAATCCTTCACACGATCGGGAGGATCGGTGTCAGCGGTGCCCTTTACAAAGCCATCGAGTTCAGCGGACCAGCGATAGATGCACTGCCCATGTCCGGACGATTCACTATGGCAAACATGGCGGTCGAGGCGGGGGCCAAAGCGGGTCTCTTTGCCGTGGACGATGTCACCCGTACCTATGTGCAGCGCCACTCCTCTCGTCTCTACCGTGCCTACGAGGCCGACGACCAAGCTGCATGCGTGCAAGAAGTGTGCATCGACGCGAGCCTGATCGAGCCCCAGGTCGCCTTTCCTCACCTGCCACAGAACGTCCACCCAGTAAGTCAAGCTGGCGATGTAAGGATTGACCAGGTCGTCATAGGGTCTTGCACCAATGGCCGCCTGGATGATCTGCGCGTCGCCGCACAACTACTGCGTGGTCGTCAGGTTCACGCCGATGTGCGCTGCATTATCATCCCAGGCAGCCAGCAGGTCTCTCTCGACTCGCTGGACGAGGGATTGATCAGGGATTTCGTCCAAGCTGGAGCGGTGGTCAGCACACCCACCTGTGGCCCTTGTCTGGGCGGTCACATGGGGGTCCTTGCCGCAGGGGAAAGGGCCGTGAGTACCACCAACCGCAATTTCCGCGGGCGTATGGGGCATCCCGAGAGCGAAGTCTACCTTGCTGGGCCCGCGGTCGCAGCGGCTTCTGCGGTTGCAGGCCGTATCAGCGGGCCAGAGGAGGTGTTACTATAGTCAAGATGACAGGCACTTGTTGGAAGTTCGGCAACAACGTGGACACCGACGCCATCATCCCCGCCCGTTACCTCAACGTCTCCACAGCCGAGGAACTGGCTCAGCACTGCATGGAGGACATAGCTCCGGAATTTGCTGCTGCGGTACGCCCGGGAGACATAATCATCGCCGGGGACAACTTCGGCTGTGGCTCGTCCCGGGAGCATGCGCCGTTGGGGATCAAGAGATCGGGAGTAGCCTGTGTCGTCGCCAAGAGCTTCGCCCGCATCTTCTACCGCAACGCGGTCAATACCGGCCTCCCTATCCTAGAGTACCCGGAGGCCGTGCAGGACACAGAGAACGGCGATCAGTTGACGATAGATCTGGAAGCCGGGACGGTCACCAATTTGCGCACCGGGCGGACCTATCAGACGGCCCCGTTCCCTCCCTTCATCATGGGAATCATCCAGGCTGAGGGGCTGGTGCCATACACAAGACGACGGCTAAGAGCACAGAGAGACGCCCCCGAGTGAGTCGAAGTGCCCCACCACCAAAGGAGGGCCTGATACGAGTTCGAGAAGTTGGAGGAAGACGAAGGAGACATCATGAAAGCGACGATTGTCACTCTACCCGGAGATGGGATCGGCATGGAGGTTGTCAGCGAGGGCGTAAAGGCGCTGCAAGCGACGGCCGACAAATACGGCCACAGTTTCACCTTCGATGAGGGCTTGATCGGCGGGTGCGCCATAGACGCTACGGGCGTCGCACTGCCCGAAGGGACGCTCGACGCCTGTCAACGAGCCGACGCGGTGCTCTTGGGGGCAGTCGGTGGCCCTCGTTGGTCCGACCCGGCGGCGAAGATCCGCCCCGAGCAGGGGCTCCTGGGGCTGCGCCAGGAGCTGGGCCTATACGCCAATCTGCGGCCCGTGCGCCTCTACGAACCACTGCTGGACGTCTCGCCGGTGCGGCCAGAGCGCCTGAGAGGTCTGGACCTCGTCGTGGTGCGGGAACTGACAGGAGGTATCTACTTTGGGCCCCGCCAGGAGGCGACGAGCAATGGCGGGACTGCATACGACACAATGGTCTATACCAGTGATGAAGTGCGTCGCATCGCACACGTCGCCTTCCGCCTAGCCCAGCAACGGCGGGGGAAGGTCACCTCAGTGGACAAAGCCAATGTGTTAGCTGTCTCCCGTCTCTGGCGTCGCGTGGTCACCCAAGTGGCGGCTGACTACCCTGAAGTCACGCTGGAAAACATGCTAGTGGACACCGCGGCGATGCATCTGCTCCGCCAGCCGACTGACTTCGACGTGATCCTGACAGCCAACATGTTCGGCGACATCCTGACCGATGAAGCTTCGATGCTGGCCGGCTCGATGGGGATGTTGCCTTCCGCCTGGCTGGGAGAGAACCACGCTGGCGTCTACGAACCCATCCATGGCAGCGCCCCGGACATCGCCGGTAAGGACATCGCGAACCCGATAGCCACCATCCTCAGTGTGGCTATGCTGCTCCGCTACTCGCTGGACCTGGAGCATGAGGCACGGGCAATCGAAGACGCGGTGGAGGCGGTGCTGGCTGAAGGGTACCGCACTCTTGACATTCGGGTAGACGGCGCGACCCTCATCGGACGCGAGGAGATGGGAGATTTGATCGCCGAGGCGATTAGGGAACGGGGCTCTCCCGAGCCTGCTCACGTCTCCCAGGTCTCAACCAGAGCTCACGTTCATCAGGAGAACAAGAGCCATGCGCAGTGATCTGGCTAAGCGGGGCGCACAGCGGGCTCCTCACCGGAGCCTCTTCTATGCGACGGGGCTAACACCTGAGGAACTGGACCGCCCCCTCATCGGCGTGGTCAACTCCCACAACGAGCTTGTACCGGGCCACGTGCATCTCGATAAGGTCGGCCAAGCTGTAGGAGCGGGAGTCCGCATAGCCGGTGGCACCCCACTAGAGTTCAATGTGATAGGCGTGTGTGACGGTATAGCCATGGGTCACGAGGGAATGCGCCATTCTCTCCCCAGCAGAGAGCTGGTGGCCGATTCCGTAGAAGTGATGACCTCTGCTCACCGCCTGGATGGTCTGGTCCTCATACCAAACTGTGACAAGATTGTGCCCGGTATGCTGATGGCCGCCGCTCGCCTCAACATACCGGCCATCTTCGTCAGCGGCGGCCCGATGATGGCCGGGCGCTACCGAGGCCAAGACGTCGATGTGAATACCGTCTTCGAGGCGGTGGGTGGGTTCCAGTCCGCCCGCATGAGCGAGGAAGACCGCGAGGAACTGGAATTGGCTGCCTGCCCCGGTTGCGGCTCTTGCGCTGGCCTCTTCACTGCCAACACGATGAACTGCTTGACTGAAGCCCTAGGCATGGGGCTACCGGGCAACGGCACTATTCCCGCGGTGACCGCAGCCCGTCTGAGGCTGGCCAAGAAAGCGGGAATGCAGATCATGCACCTCGTCCGTGACGACATCCTGCCCCGGGACATCATGACCGAGGCGGCATTCGACAACGCCATCGCCGTCGACATGGCTATCGGAGGCTCGACCAACACCGTACTGCATCTACCCGCCATCGCCCACGAAGCTCGCATCCCCCTTCCCCTCCAACGCTTCAACGCTGTGAGCGACCGAACTCCCTCCCTGGTCAAGCTTAGCCCGTCTGGACCGCACCACATGCAAGATCTGGATGAGGCGGGGGGCGTGTCAGCCGTGATGATGGAGTTGCTCAACTGCGATCTGCTGGATGGCCAGCCGCTCACGGTCACAGGCAAGACCGTCGCCGAGAATCTGAGTCGAGCTTGCAGGCTTTCTGACATGATCCGGCCCGCCGACAAGCCCCACCGACCTGACGGGGGAATCGCCATTTTGTGGGGCAACCTGGCCCCCGAAGGGGCGGTGGTCAAGGCGGCCGCCGTTCTGCCCGAGATGATGCATCACCAAGGACCAGCCCGGGTCTTCGACGACGAGGAATCGGCGCTGGAGGCCATCTTGGGCGAAGACATCCAGCCCGGCGATGTGATCGTCATCCGCTACGAGGGGCCCAGAGGCGGACCAGGGATGCGAGAAATGCTGATGCCCACCTCAGCCCTCGCCGGGATGGGCCTGGATCACGAGGTTGCACTCCTCACCGACGGTCGTTTCTCCGGGGCGACACGGGGGGCCGCAATCTGCCACATCAGCCCCGAAGCCGCCGTGGGCGGACCCATCATCCTGGTCCAGAATGGCGACCAGATCGAGCTAGACATTCCCAACAGACGCCTCACCCTCCTAGTCCCCGAGGACGAGCTTTCTCGCCGCCAGGAGCGCTGGCAACCGCCGCCGGCCAGAGTTGCCGAGGGGTATCTCGCCCGCTACGCGGCGATGGTCTCTTCGGCCAGCGAGGGCGCTATCCTGAAGTGAACGGCGCCGGCAGATCTGGGGAATCTTCGTGGAACGCGATCGAGGACTACCCGCCGCTAGACCTCCGTTGAGGAAGGCAAATGGACTGGAGTCCATGGCCTCAATAGGGGAGCGTGACTTGGTGAGCTCTGTCTTGCCTCAACCCGTCCGGACACGGCCTACGAAGACCCTGCTTGTGCACAGACAGCGACATCGATACCAGACGGCTTCCCAGAGGCTCAGAACCGGAACGGGCGAGGCTCAATCAAGGACACCTCTGCTGGGGTGGGATCTGTAATCCTGCCCTTCTCCGCTGGATTGCACCCTTCGAAAGGGCTTGCACCCTACCCTTCGACAGGCTCAGGCCGACGCTCAGAGTGAAGACAACAGCAGTGTTCGCGGTGCCGTTCGCGCCCACTAACCGTCGTACGCGGACGGCACATTGTGCCCCGATTCGGCTGACTTCCCGGTCTAAGGGTTCTCAGCAGACCAGAGAATCTGACCGCGGCGGCGATTGACGATGATCACGGGAGCACGCCATCCCACTCCTGGTCTAGCGACATAGGCTACAGTGGCCTCCGAAAAGGGCACGAAGGTTCTGTCGAGACAGCGCAGCGCAGTCCTGATATTACTGGTTCGCACCAGGTGTATGTACCCCGTGATGGTGAACCGTGGCAGAACCATGACTACCTGGTGGCGGCTCCCCTCTGTGTATGGGAACGGCCGCAGTTGCTGACGCTCCTCAGGCGTGCTGCTCGGCTCCCGAGGAATCCCGAAAACGATCCCGTCCTTGTTGATGTATGCCAGATCTTTGGTCAAGGGGGTGGCGACGGTCCCACCCAGCGGCGTCGCCTTTACATCGCTCAGCAGCAGGGAATCCTCCGATTCCAGGTTCAGGATGTCGCTGAGACGCAACTCACCTGTGCGCAGCTGGCCCACGACATGGTGGGTCTCGGTGACAAGCTCGACTTCCACCGTGGTGATTCGAGAATCATCTCCTCGACCTGCAACAGCGTCGGATGTTTCGAAGCGGGCAGAGCCCTGAGTTCTCTCCATCTGACGGGCACCTCTTTCCAAGGATGGCGACGTCACAATGGATCCGCCACTGGTGTCCTCCTTGCCCGGCCTGGCCGCAGTGAACGTTCTAAGAGTGAGGGAAGAGTCCTGCTCTCGCGAGAGACTTCTCTCCCCTTTTCCTACTGTCCGGCTGTGTCACAAGCGTGCGACGGCGTAGGGCGCTATTCGGCGTTCGGTCCCTCGAGTGGAGCATTGTCCTCCACAGGAGCCTCGTTGTTCACGCGCATGGGAGGCCAGAAGATCTCGGCTCGCTTGCGGTTGATGATAATCACTTCCGCGGCCCAACCGATCCTGGTGTCTGGCATGTAGATCGCTCTGGCCCTGGTGATGGGAACGAATTCCGCCGCGAGCGCCTGTAAGGCACTACGGATGTCCGCGTGCTTGACAAGATGCAGGTACCCTGTCACCGAGAAAGGCGGCAAGCTGACCAATACTTGATGGCGATCCTTATCTACGTATTGGAAGGGTTGGATTCTTTGCCGTTCTTCTGGGGTCGAAGGAGGTTCGTGGGGGATGCCGAAAGAGATGCGGTCCTTGATGACATGAGCGAAATCCATCACAATCGGAGCGCCATCGGGATTCTCCACCGGAAGGGCGCACACATCGTCGAGGACTATGGAATCCGTGGAGTCAAGGTTCAGGATGTCAGTGAGGCGCATCTCGTTGGTGGGATAATGACCCATGATGCGGTGCGTGTCCGTTACCAGTTCCACCTTTACGGTCCTGACTTGAGGACTCATGGGTTCATCTCATCCCGCCCAAGGAGGCGAATCACGAGAGACCGCTGCCTTGAAGCCTACTTGAACCTGAAGCCCTTCTCTGTGAAGAGCCTCAAGCAGGCATCCACCACATCAGCGTCGTAGAGCACCCCTTTGTTCCATGAGATGTCCTGCAACGCCTTGGCCGTCCCGAGAGCATCGCGATAAGACCGGCCGAGAGACATAGCCTCCACGACATCGGCTACGGCCATGATTCTCGCCTCCAGGAGGATGTCTTCACCGGAGAGTCCATGCGGATAACCCGAGCCATCCATTCTCTCGTGATGCTGGAGCACGATGTCAGGAATCGGATACGGGAATCTCATCCTCTTCAGTAGGTCCGAACCGGCTTTGGGGTGCGCCTTGATCTCAGCAAACTCCTCTTCATCCAACTGACCGGGCTTGGTGAGAACACGAGCAGGCACATGTATCTTGCCAATGTCATGAAGCAGCCCCGCCTCGCGGATCGCGTCAACCTGTTCTATTGAGAGTCCCATCTCCTCGGCAATCCCACAGGCCAGCCTCGTCACTCGCTCCTGATGACCAGCGCTGTAGGGGTCCCTGGCTTCGATCACATGAGCGATTTCCCCGAAGGCCTCTTGCGTGGCCCTCGCACGCTGCCGGTTCTCACTCTCCGCCTCGATACTCTCCAACAGCCGCTCCACCTCGTGATGTGTACGTCTTTCCCCCAGGAAGCGGTCAGGTGAGATGTAGTGGCTGTTGCGGTAGATGTGATCACCTCGTGCTACTAGTGGGTGGGTCATGATAGCACCCTTGATGATCTCCGCATCGAACTTGGCTTGATGATATTGGCACAGAGCAAGGCAAGGGTATCTGGGGAAGAAGTCCCGATTCAGCTTCGCCTCGTATTCGAGCACTTTCCCTGAGCCCGGCCGGCCAGGCAGGGCCCAGCTCATCTCATCCGTCACGCGCAAGAGTGGATAGCCCTGATCCATCGCTTTCTCGGCCTCCCTGATCAGAAGGGCGATCACGCGGTTGGGATCAAATGACAGGCTCTTCGTGTAGCTTTCACCCTCGTGAAAGACCAATTGCCCGGCAGCTTGATAGGCCGTCACGTCCATCCCCGCTTTGCGAAGACGCTGCCGCACCTCGTCGGCCCTGTGGGCCTCCACGATGTAGAGGCATTTCTCGCCCCGTCTGATCCCCGCTTCCATGAACGGAATGACCATTCCAGCAGGCCATTCCTCCGACGACCCGTGGATCAGGCAGACGTGGTCATGGACCTTGAGTCCTTCCAATTCCTTGATGGGTCCCGCTCCTACCACAGTGCGCCCCCCTCACTCGGCAATCATGATCAGAGACCTCAGAAAGTACGGATTGACGCAAGGCTGGTTTTCGCCCTGAGTGAAGCCTCCCCGGCCACTCACGTTCCCTAGCTCGCTGATTCAGGCAGCCCCAGCCCCTAAGCCCTTTTTGGCGACAACCCGCACGCAGGCATCCACGGCCTGGGTGTCATACAAGACCCCTTTGTTCTCTTCGATCTCTTTCAGCGCCTCTTTGACGGCGTGGGCCGGCCGATAAGGGCGGTGAGAGGCCATAGCCTCCACCACGTCAGCCACGCCCAGGATTCTCGCCTCCAAGAGGATCTTCTTGTCTGAAAGCCCTTGAGGGTATCCCGAACCATTGACCCGCTCGTGATGTTGAAGCACTATTCGAGCCACCGGCCATGGGAACTCTATGTCCTTCAAGATATCATAGCCGGCCTGGGGATGAACCTTGATCATACTCCATTCCGCCTCTGTCAGGCGAGTGGGCTTGCTGAGGATCTCGGCGGGAATGTGTATCTTGCCCACATCGTGGATTAGACCCGCCATGCGGATCCCACGAATTCGATCTTCCGGGAGCTTCATCTCCTCGGCGATGCCCGTCGCCAGATCCGCCACGCGCCTCTGGTGACCAGCCGTATAGGGATCTCTCATTTCTACAGCAGCAGCCAGAGCATACACCGTTTGGTCCAGAGTTCTTCTCAGCCTAGATAGGCTTCGTTCACGCTCCTGCTCCGCCAACTTGCGCTCTGTGACGTCACGCGCAATCCCCTCGATCTCGACAGGTACGCCATCCTTGCTCACCAGACGGGTGCTCACCTCCACCCACACTGGTTCGCCATCTTTTCTGTGAGTGACAAGCTCATAAGGTCCAGTCTCCTCCAGACCCTCCAATTTCCTGCGAATGTTTTCCTCTGCTACAGACAGATATTCAGGGTCAACGATCTGAGCGATATTGAGCTGGAGTATCTCCTGCACCGTGTAGCCATATACCCGCGAACCGGCAGGGTTCGAGGACGTGAAATGCCCTTCGAGATCGTGCGTATAGATAACGTCACTGGCGTTCTCGACCAGTTCCCTGTATCGTTCTTCCGAGTCCTGCAGCGCTCGGTCAGCCGTCCGCTTCTCCCAAGCCCTGCGGATGGTGACCAGTAGCTGCTGCACATCGTAGGGCTTCTGGACGTAGCTGTAGGCGCCCAGGTTGATGGCCTCGATGGCGGATGCCTGAGAGGCGTAACCCGTGAGTACGATACACTCGGTGCCTGGAGAACGTTTCTTGATCTCCTCCATCACCCGCAGACCATCCATGTCTGGTAACCTCAGATCAACAACAGCCACAAGGGGCTTCTCCTCCTCCACTCGCCCCAGGGCTGTCTCACCCTCGCCAGCGGCCACAGGTGCATAGCCCTCGGCTCTCAGGATGTCACAGAGGGTCTTGCTGAGACTCGCGTCGTCATCCACGATGAGGACAGTCGGCTTATCGTCCATCCAGTTCTGCACCTCCGCATTCAAATGGGGTCGCTGAACGGCTCGTCATGCAGCGTGAGGCGTCTGCTGCTCACGAGCCCCTCATGACCAGAACAAACTGCTCAGCGCTGTGCGTGGCCAGCGAATCGATAGTCCTCAAGCACGCGTGCACGAGAGAGGCTACGCGTCGCGCTGGGCTAGCTCCTTCCAACTGGCTGTGAGTATCGCCATAGAGCTTGAAGCCATCTACATCTCTCATCAGGAGAGCGAATGAACTCCCACACCTTTCGCAGTGAGCTTTCTGTCGGAGCAGAAGCTCGTCGAAGCAACTACGGTTGTTGGTCTCCGCGAGTCTGTCCGTAGTATAACACTTCGGCATTGGCCCTTCAAGCGAGCTTGCACACCTGCGTAGACCGCATCTACACACCAGCCTCGAGTCCTCACGATCTTGGACAGACTCACCTGAACTCTGGGTGATTGTCACCGGCGAGTACCCTCCTTGCGCAGGTGGGAGAAGAGACTCAGCAACAGGTCAATGTCCAGCGGCTTGGTCAGGGTGGCCACGGCCCCAGCCTGCAACCCTTCCTGGACCAGCCTATCGGTGGAGTACGCAGTCATGAACACCACGGATAGCTCGGGTTGTGTTTCCTTGACGAGACGGTAGAGTTCCACACCGTCCATTCCGGGCATCTTGATGTCCGTCAAGACACAATCGAAGCCGCTCTCTCGTACTTTGTCCAGCGCCTCGGGCCCAGAGTGCGCTACTTCCGCCTCGTACCCCTTAGCTCTGAAGATGTCTCGCAGAGTACGTGCCATCCCAGGGTCGTCGTCCACGATGAGGATTTGCAGGTTCTGGCTCACGATTCGACCTTTGCCGTCCGTCGGATGAGCGTGAACGTGCTGACCCTACTCTTTCCAGTCTCCACACTGCTACGCTCTACTGAGTGGCCTCCACCAGGTTCCTCGACACAGCCAGTCTCGACCCGATGCCTCGGGCCCTCATGGTCAAGAGGCGCTGCAGAGCTTCTTCATGTTATCCTTGTAGGTGCCAACTCCCGTGTCCGTGAAAGAGATAGCCACTTCCTCAGACCTCGGAGGTCTTGAATAGCGGTAGCAGGAGGCTCCGGCGGCAGCCAATGCGGTCGCATGCAGCTCCCTGACCATCACGCCACCTGCTTGGTGGGAAGAATCAGGGTGAACGTGCTGCCTTTGCCCTCTTCGCTCTCTACTTCGATGCTCCCCCCATTGGCCTCAATGAAGATCTTCGAGACAGCCAGGCCAAGGCCGATGCCCCGGGGCTTGGTGCTGAAGAGCGGTTCGAAGAGCTTCTCTAGATTCCCCTCCGGGATGCCCACCCCGGTGTCGGTGATCGAGATAGCCACTTCCCGAGACCTCGGAGGTTTTCGGGAAACCTCCGAGGTCTTGATGGTCAGCGTGCCGCCCTCGGGCATCGCCTGGTAGGCGTTGGTGACGAGATTGTCCAGCACTTGCCCTATCTGCCGAGCATCAATGAAGACAGGAGGCAGATCGGTGGGCACGTGTGTGGTCGCGGCCACATCGTCGGGCGGAGCATGTCTCTCCAACAGGTCGCCAACCAACTGGGAGACCGCTACCTCCTCCCTGTCCGCAGTGGTCTCGCGCGAGAAGTCCAGCAGATCTGAGATTATCTTCGCCGCGCTTCGCACTTGCTGGTAGATCAGCTCCAGGTACTCCTTGGTGGTTTGATCCGCGTCGGGTAGCGTCATTTGCAGGTAGTACACGGCGTTGCTGATCGTAGCCAGAGGATTCCGTAATTCGTGGCTCACCCCGCCGGCCAGTTGACCGAGGATAGCCAACCTCTCCTTACGCATCAGTTCCTCCTGAGCTCCCCGGAGTTCGTTGGTGCGCTCCTCCACCATCTCCTCCAGCCGTTCCGAGTACTCCCTGAGGGCCTCCTCTGCCTTCTTGCGCTCGGTGATGTCTGTGAACACCGCCAGGGTGCCCTCAAAGCGCCCTCCCTCGAAGCGGGGAGTACCACTCACCAGGATGGGGATCCTAGGTCCATCCTTCCGTACCAGCTCCAGTTCGTATTGGTCGCTTTCGCCACGGGCACGTCTTTCATCGGCGGCAACCACCACAGACTGCTGATCCGGGGGTACAATCAGCGTCCAGTGTTGGCCTCCTAGCGATTCTGCGTCGTACCCCAGCAGAGCATCTGCAAAGGGGTTGGTGAAGGCAATGTACCCCTCCGCGTCAATCACCACTATGCCCTCCGCGGCATTCTGGACGATGCTCTCGTTGAAAGCCATCAGTCGTTGGAGCGCCTCCTGCGCCCGGTTGCGGTCGGTGATGTCAATTGTCTGGACGACGACGCCCGTTAAGTTCCCCTCTTTATCTGTAAGGGGCTCCCAGGAGCTTGAAGCATGCCATAATTCGCCATTCTTCTTGACCGCTTTGAACTCGAGGTCCCTGCCTCCCACCCCCTCGCGGAAGACACGGTCAAAGAGCTGGTTCACTCTCGCCACATCGTCCTCATGCACCCACCATTTCACTCTACCTAGTTGCTCTTCTTGAGTGTAGCCAGTAATCTTCTCGCAGTTGGGGCTCACGTATATGTTGCTACCCTTTGCATCAGTAATCATAAGCAGACTGGGAGCTGTCTCAACGATACTCCTGAAGCGTTCTTCTGACTCCTTCAGCGCCTCCTCCGCCCGCTCGTGCTCGGTCTCGGACGCCTCCAACTCGGAAACCCGCTGGCGCAACTCCCCTAACTCCTCTGTGAGTTGTGCTTTGGTTTTACGTTGATCTTTCATGTGCCCCCCCTCCGGGGATAGGTAGCAGGTGACTTCACATCACGTTGCGGTATAAGGGTTTCCACCAGCAATTGTAGCACATCTCGCAAAGCCTGAGAGACCTGGCAGCTAGCTGGCAACCCATCGAGTCGCGAGACTGTGAGTCTTGCCACAACTCGACGTGCCAGTCTCCAGAAGAGAGAGAGCCTCCAGCGCCGAGTCAGGCAGTGGGTGGAAAGCTGACAGAGAGACGCGAGCCATCTCGCGTGGCACCCCAACTTGCAGACGCCAGCTTGAGGATTCCAGTACCAAATGCGCAGGCATGCGGCAAGCCGTGCGCCTGACTATGATGCTTCCTTCTCCGACCCCCAGCAAATGCAGCATTGATCCGTCCGCCGTCGGTACGTCTCACTATCCGATTTGCCTCTGGACCTCGAGGACGTTGGTGAGGCTCTCGATCTTGGTCAGAACACGGCTCAGTTGAGCCATGCCGCTGATCTCCAAGGTGGCGACGATCGTGGCGATCTGGTCCTTCTGCGCGGTGCTCATGGTCGCCGCCCTCATGTTCACGTCCTCAGCATCCAAAACGGAGGTGATGTCTTTCAGCAACCCCTTGCGGTCGTAGGCTGTCACCTTGACCACCACGGGAAAGACGCTGTCCAGGTCCTCTCCCCAGTCAACCTCTATCAAACGCTCTTTGTCACCGTCCCTCAGCACTCGCAGAACGTTGCTGCAATCTCGACGATGAATGGTCACCCCTCGACCTCGGGTGACGTAGCCTGTGATCTCATCCCCAGGCAAAGGGTTGCAACAGCCTCCAATGTGTGTCAACAGATCCCCCACGCCCGTGACCCTGATTCCGGCCACCTCAGCCGGAGGAGTGACCACCGGTACAGATTCCTCCAGCCCTGCTTCCCTCTCTTTTTCGATTTCGAGGACTCTCGTCGAAACTTGATGGACGTTGATATCCCCGTAGCCGATAGCGGTCAGGAAGTCATCTACCCTCTCGAAGCGGAACAGCTTCGCGATGTCCTCGTAGCTCTCGTGGTCGATGCCGAATCGCTTCAACTCCTTCTCCAGCAGCGATCGACCGCGAATGATGTTGTCCGGCCGCTCCTGTCGTCGGAACCACTGCCGAATCTTCTGCCTGGCGCGACTGGTGCGCACGTAGCCAAGGAGAGGGTTCAGCCAATCTCGACTGGGGCCTCCCCTCTTGGCCGTGAGAATCAGCACCTGATCGCCATCTTCCAGCTGATGGTTCAAGGGGATCATCTTGCCATTCACTTTGGCCCCTTGACAACGATGGCCGATCTCGGTGTGGACATGATAAGCGAAATCCACGGGCGTGGCTCCCCTTGGCAGTTCGATGACATCCCCCTTGGGGGTGAAGACGTACACCTCTTCGGGGAAGAGGTCAGTCTTCAGCGAATCGACGAACTCCTGAGCGTCAACCAGTTCGCGGCGCCAGTCCATCAACTGCCGCAACCAGCCCATCTTGGCTTCCAGAACGGCGTCCCTCTCCACTTGCTCCTTGTACCGCCAATGCGCAGCTACGCCGTACTCCGCCATCCAATGCATGTCCCAGGTACGAATCTGAACCTCCAGGGGGCGGCCTTGTGGACCCACCACCGCAGTGTGCAAGGACTGATACATATTGTCCTTGGGCATGGCGATATAGTCGTCGAACTCCCCAGCTATGGGGCGCCACAGGGAATGCACTGTCCCCAAGGCACCATAGCAATCTTTGACGTCGTCCACGATGATGCGGGCACCATGCACATCGTAGATGCGATCAAAGTCCGTGCCCTTTTTCTGCATTTTCCGATAGATACTGTAGATGTGCTTACGGCGTCCCGTGACCTCCGTCCTTATGCCCTCCTCGGCCAGGGCTTTCCTCAGTACGTCAGCAACTTCGTCCACGTATCGCTCACGGACGGTGCGACGTTCGTCCATCAGTTCTACAACTCTGCGATAGCTGTCGGGTTCCAGGTATCGCAACGCCAGGTCCTCAAGTTCCTCCTTTATCTGCCACATGCCCAACCTGTGAGCCAGAGGGGCGAAGATATCCAAGGTCTCTTGGGCGATCTCCGTTCTCCTGTCCGCGGGGAGGGCCCCTAGCGTGTGCATGTTGTGCAGACGGTCGGCCAGCCTGATCAGGATGACTCGGATGTCATCCACCATAGCCAGGAAGATCTTGCGCAGACTCTCCGCCTCCTCCTCTTCGAGGCTCGTCCAGCTTATCCTCGACAGCTTGGTCACGCCATCCACCAGCGTGGCTATCTCGTCGCCGAAAGCCTCCGCTATCTCCTCGACGGTGACGTCGGTGTCCTCAGGGACATCATGAAGCAATCCGGCGGCGATGGTGGCGGGGTCGAGGCGCAGATCTAGGAGGGTGGCAGCGGTTGCAAGGGAATGGTGGATGAAAGGCTCGCCCGAAGCGCGCAGCTGACCGTCATGGGCGTCCGCTGCCGTCTGATAGGCGCGCTTGATCAGGGCAACCTCTCGGGCTGGGATCGAATCTCCCGCCCGCTCAAGCAGACCTTCCAGAGTAGTTGGGGGATCAGCCATAGCGATGTGCCCTCTGGTTTGCTACCCTGCCTCACTTTCAGTATATCGCGGCCTGGCGCAAAATGCAAGGGTGTAGAGAACTCGTTGCGTTGCGCGCGTGGTTCTGGGACTAACCACTTGCTCGCTGACTCTGTCGGAGGTAGAATAGAGGCGGAGGAAGCAACCATGCCCCAGCAGCTGGAGTGCCAGCTCTACTTGGACAGACCTGAGCAGACGTTACTCCAAGCCAGAGACAACCTCAACCTGGAGTACTACGACGTAACGACTTCTCCCGGGCCTACTGCGCCATGTTCTATGCGGCCAGCGCCCTACTGAGCACCGTGGGAGTCTCACGAAGCAAACACTCTGGCGTGCATTCGGCCTTTGGTCAGCATTTCGTTAGGTCTGGCCTCATCGAATCTGAGTATAGCAGAATGCTGGTCAACGCCTTCAACGTACGGCTCGATAGCGACTATGAGGTGCAGCCCTCTCTTGACAGGGCACTGGCAGAAGACATCTTGCGTGATGCCAAGCGGTTTGTGGAGCGAGCAAGCGCCTATCTTGGGCAAGAGGGATACCTGTGATGCCTGGAGCCAGTCTAGATCATCTGCACACCACGGAACAGCAGGCCGTGCTGGAGTTTGTACGAGTGCTTGAGGAGCGGTTCAACGGCCTCATCCGCTCTGTCTTGCTCTTCGGCTCCAAGGCCCGAGGGGAGAGCACCCCAGAGTCGGACCTGGATCTGCTGGTGGTGGTGGAGAGCGACGACTGGCGGGTACACAAGCAGATTCGTTATCTGGCTGCGGATATCTGCCTGAAGTATGACCTGAATCTGTCGCCCCGCGTTTGGAGCACCTCCCACAAGCGGGAGGTAGAGGAGTTGCAGAGTCTGCTCTACCAGAACATCCAGAGAGATGGCATCAACCTCATGCGCCTGTCACCTGCAGCTAGCTCAGCTAGCTGATCAGTGATAGGCCGCCCAGCGCGTCCTACCTTGCCTGAAAGAGGCTGCGAACACCAGCGTTGAAAGGGCTGACCCTTCGATCCGTCGATGAACTCGGGACAGGCCACGTCAGGGCGGGAGCCCTAACTACAAACGCGTTCGTAGTGTGCGCTTCAGCGCATTTGAAGGGCTGAAGCCCTTACTGAAAGCCAATCGTTCGCGGCGGTGAGAGGAACTCTCCCTGCCCATTTCTACAACACCACCCAACATCGTAGCCGCACGGTGTCCCGTGCGGCTGTTTCGGGTCTTCACGGAGTTCCCTGACCGCTCCTCTAACAGGCAAGCTGCCCGACTGCCTCACCAGCACCTCTGTCCACGAGCATCTGATGCTCGGCTATCCCTCCTTCGCCTTCCACCGATCGCTCCAGGGCGCGCTTGACGTCGAATGCCAAATGTGCGTCTGCTGCAGTGCAGACGCCGAAGTCCATCTGATACCGATGAAGGGGAGGAGGTGCGATAGCAGAGGAAAGCCGTCTACGAGGCAATGGTTAGACCGAAGATCAACGAAGCAAAGGTACTCAGGGAGGAATGAACTATGTTGAACAAGAGAACCCTGCCCATCATGCTCATCGCACTGGCCGTGGCGTTGCTCATGGTCGGTCCCGTCTTGGCGCAGGACGTTCAGCCAAGCTTCGAGATGCCTGACCCTCCGGAGCCGCCAACAGCCGTGGACGGCCTCTACGTTACCACCGAGGATAACGAGAACAACGCTGGCACCGGGGTCGCCGACAACGACATGGGCTACACAGATCCGCCCCGGATGTGCCCAGAGTCCGACAATGACCCTATCGAGTTCAACATTGTTGTCGACGCAGAGATCTGCTCCGGGGGCGAGTTAGGGCTGGCAGCTTCGGCTTTTGAGTCTGGCCTGCACGAGGTGTACCTCAACGGCGACCTCCTAGGATACTTGCCGGACATGGATGAGGAAGTCTGGGTCACCGTGTTATTCGAAGTGCCTCAGGCCTCGCTCAAGCAGGGCAAGAACCTGGTGGAGATCGTTATTGTCCAAGACTGTGGCTATCTCGCTTGGGGAGCTCTCGCCATCGAGCCATGTCCGGAAGAGGTGGAAGAGGAATTCGTCCCCGAACCTGGCAGCATACTCCTCTTGGGCAGCGGCCTGATGGGCATGGCCGGATACGCCGGGCTGCGCCTGCGGAAGAAGTGATCTGCCGATCAACCAACTTACCATTGCGTCTTGTCTGCAGGGGCACGGCATGCCGTGCCCCTGCGTTTCTAGTCTGCCTTAAGCATCCTGGACTCCGGGATTGCAGCCTCGTCGCAGCATAGGGCTGCTGGTTCTGTTCCACACTGTCTTCCTCGGCCGTTTTGCCTTCCCCTCAAAGCCTGCTATAATTCCCCGTGCTCTAGGCCCTTGCAGGCAAGGCAGCCAGTCCCACACTTGGCAGGCCCAGCCGCATTCCCCCGTTGGTGTGACTGTGGACGCATGACAGAACAAGACGGCAAACCAAAGCCAACACCAGAGGTGCAGCAGTTCGGACCTCCCTGGCTCACGGTCGAGACTGGCCTCTACCTGTTGCTGATACTACTCGCGCTGCTTCTCCGCCTCTACGCGCTGGGCAGGCAACCGCTGGACGAGCACGAATCTCGGTTGGCAATTGATGTCTGGCGTTTCTACACCGGTGGTGCTGCCAACATCAGGGGACACAGCCCCCTCCTTTTCCATGGCAATCTGCTCCTCTATCTCCTCTTCGGGGCTAACGACTATGTCGCTCGTATGATTCCTGCACTGGTGGGCAGCCTGTTGGTGGGTTTGCCCTATCTGCTGCGCCCCTACCTGGGAAGGTGGGGAGCCCTGGTCACCGCAGTTCTGCTGGCCTTTTCCCCCTCCTTCGTCTTCTTCTCTCGCCAGCTTGATAGTGCCATCATCCTCTCGGCCACCTCTTTGGCACTCCTGACCAGCATCTTCGGGTACCTGAGACAGGGGAAGCGCTCTCACCTGTACCTGGCGGCTGGTGCGCTGGCTATCTCACTCATGGCCGGTGGGGCTAGCTACGCAGTGCTGATAGCGGTGGGAGGCCTGCTCTTGACGCTCACAGTGCGGGCAGGTTTGAAACCTGCCCCTACGGGACATGACCTTCGTTCGGGCGCGTTTGAAACCCGCCCCTACCGACAGATTTGGCTCACGGCAGCGGGCATCTTCGCAGCCCTGATTCTCCTCGTCTCCACAGGGTTGTTCGTCAACCTCCAAGGGTTGCAAGCCACACTGGACCTCCTTCCCGCTTGGTTAAGTCACTTCTCGCCCGTCGTAGAGGGTCAACCCTGGCACTACTATCTCTCCCTCCTTGTCGCCTACGAGCTGCCTATCCTGGTCTTTGGCCTCATTGGGGCCTTTTACTTCGCGCGACGAGACCGCTTCTCCGCTTTCCTGATCTGGTGGTTTGCGCTCACTCTGATCCTCTACTCTCTGATGCCTACGAAGCCGCCTTCGGGGCTGCTCCAGATTCTCCTGCCCCTCACCCTGCTCGCGGGCAGGACGATAGGGGAATTACTGGATAGGATAGCTCAGGGGGAAAGACGGCTTTGGGACGGGCTTGCGCTCCTGATCTCCTTGCCCATCATCTTCCACATGCTCCTACAGTTGTCGGCCTTCGCCAACCCCGACAGCCCGGGCGATCCCAGGTATCTCATCCTGGTCATCCTGTCCCTTTTCTTCCTGGTCTCGGTGATCCTCATCACCGGCGCCATGGCCCTTGACTGGAGAGGCTCGCTCCGCACCGCAGGGCTGGTGGTCCTGGTGATACTCGCCGCCTTGATGCTGCAAGCTACGTGGAGGCTCGTTCTCCACAGGCCGGGAAACCCCGTTGAGCTCCTGGTCAATGAACCCACCTCGCCCGATGTGCGCAACCTCGTCTCAGCCATAGAGGATTTCTCCAACCAGCGAGAGAGAGACCGGCACAGCGTGGACATCACTGTGACCGGTGGCGAGGACACTCTGCTAGCCTGGTATCTGCGGGATTTCCGCCATCTGTCCTTCGTCTCGGGATCCCCTTTGTCTCTTACTCCAGTGGTGATCACGCCGTCTCGAGAAGCCCAGTCCCTCCCTAACTACAGGGGCGCGAGGTTCCGCGTACAGAGTTCCTGGACCGGCGGGGACCTGCCGGCCCACGATCTGGCCAACTGGTTTCTCTTTCGAGAGAGCCTCTACCCCTCGACGTATCGTGACGTCGTGATGTGGGTTGGGCCAGAGACGGAGAGATAACGAGGTAACAGCGACATGCACAACAGATTCTCGATCCTGGATAAGCCCTTATGGTCCAAGATCACCCTCAACTGGGAACTCATCTGCTGGGTCACCATCATCGTGGTGGCCATCGCCATCCGGTTCTGGGACCTGGGTAGTCGGGCCCAGCACCACGACGAGAGCATGCATTCCTTCTACTCCTGGGAGTTGTACCGCGGTAGAGGCTTCGTCCACAACCCCCTGCTCCACGGTCCGCTTCTCTACCACGCCAACGCCTTGATCTATTTCCTCTTTGGCGCCAGCGACTACACCTCGCGAGTGGCCCCGGCCCTCTTCGGCGTGGGTATCGTCATCGCCCCCTACTTCCTGCGCAAGTGGTTGGGAAAACGTGGGGCCCTGATCGCAGCGGCCATCCTCGCCATGTCGCCCGGCTTCGTCTACTTCTCCCGATTCATCCGCATGGATATCTTCGCCGCCGGCTTCGAGATTCTGATGTTCATCGCCATCATCAAGTACCTCGATCAGCGAAAGGAGTCGTATCTCTATCTTCTGGCGGCCGCTCTGGCCCTCGCCTTCTCCACCAAAGAGATCGCCTTCATCACCACCTTCATCTTCGGCACCTTCTTGGCCTTTCTCCTCATTTGGGAATGGCTGCGGAACAGGAAGTTACCGCCTGACCTGGCCTCCTTCGACCTGGTGATACTCATCGGCAGCCTCTGCGCCCCCCTCTACTTCTCGACCTTGCTCATCAGGGCCCTGGGGCTGTGGGACCCTCTGGACTACGTGAACCATGGGCAGCATAATCTCCTCGTCCTCCTGCTGGTGACAGCCGCATTCGCCCTCCTCGGCCTGTGGTGGAACTGGCGCCGTTGGGTGATCTCGGCCGGCATCTTTTGGGCCATCTACATCCTTCTGCACACCACCTTGCTGACGAGCATGGGGGGCCTTCTGACCGGGCCTATCGGTTCGCTGGGTTACTGGCTGGCACAGCAGGGGGTGAAGCGAGGGGGGCAGCCGTGGTTCTACTATCTGATTCTAATCCCTCTCTACGATTTTCTGCCCCTTCTTCTCGCTCTGCTGGGTATGGGCTACCTCTCCTTCACAACGGTAAGGAAGCGGCGCCAGGACACAGAGAAAAAGGCCACCCCGCCCTTGAACGACATCTTCTGGGTATTCCTGGCCTACTGGTTCCTCGCGGCTTTCCCCATATACAGTTGGGCAGGCGAGAAGATGCCCTGGCTCGTCGTGCACCTGACCTTGCCCATGATCCTCCTCGCCGCGCGGTTCATCCGTGACGTGCTGGCACGCACCAACTGGCAGGAGTTGCGTCAACGTGGTGGCTACTACTTGCTGATCCTGGTGCCCACTGCGAGCCTGGTACTGTTGGGCTTCCTCTCCGCTTCCCTCGGCCTGATCTCAATCCTCGGCCGTGGATTGCCCTCGGCGGGCTTCAACCTGGGCGAGTTGAACACCGTGATGCGCTGGCTGATCACGCTCCTCCTTTCAGGGGTACTCATCTACCTCATCTTCCTGATCGCCAGACGCCTGAGGCCGAGTTCCGTCGCCAGGATGCTCCTCTTCACCACGGCTCTCGTGCTGGTGCTCTTCACCATACGCTTCACTTGGATCGCCACCTTCATCCACGGCGACATCGCCCAGGACATGCTCATCTACACTCAGACCACGCCGGACGTGACCATGGTGCTGGACGAGATAGAGCGCCTCTCGGAACGCCTGGCTGGTGGCAAGGAAATGAGCGTGGCCTTCGACGAGTTCACCAGTTGGCCCTTCTGGTGGTATCTGCGCGACTATCCAAACAAGGTCTTCTTCGGCAAGGAGCCGGTAGGGCCTCTGGATGCGCCTGTGGTGTTGGTGGGGCTGGACAACGAGAGCGCCGTCAGGCCCTACCTGACCGACTACATCAGGCAGCAGTATAGGCTCCGCTGGTGGTTCCCAGAGGACTATCGCGCCCTCACTCCTCGCACCATCTGGGAGTACCTCCGCGATCCGGCGATGCGACAAAGCGCCATCAATTTCCTTCTTTATCGAGAGTTGGAGAAGCCCCTGGGGTCATCCGATTTCGCCTTCTATTTGCGAAAAGACGTTGCGGCCCAGATCTGGGAATCCAGCGCCGTGCCCATCGCCGACCAGGTGGAAGTCACCACCGAGTACGCCGAGGCCCATCGTGAGTTGACCGCCATCAAGACCTGGGGCGAACCCGGAACGTTAGAGGGGCAGTTGAACTTCCCCAAGGGAATAGCCGTCGACTCACAGGGCAACGTCTACGTCGCAGACAGCCAGAATCATCGCATCCAGAAGTTCGACAGTGAAGGAACGTTCATCACCGCCTGGGGTTCCTCCGGCGAGGCACCGGGTCAGTTCAGCGAACCCTGGGGAATCGCGGTGGACGCAGATGACAATGTCTACGTGGCTGACACCTGGAACCATCGCCTTCAGAAGTTCACGGCCGACGGTGAGTTCATCACCTATTGGGGCGTCTTTCAGGACACCGGCGGCGAACTACTCAATCCTCAAGGCATGTTCTACGGACCGCGAGACATCGCCATTGACGCTGAGGGGAACCTTTATGTCACAGACACCGGGAACAAGCGCGTACAGAAGTTCGATTCAGAAGGCAACCCCCTCGGCCAGTGGGGCGGTGGTGGTGCCGAACCAGGACAGTTCCTGGAGCCGGTCGGCATCGCCGTTGACGCGCAAGGCAACATCTACGTCGCCGACACCTGGAACCAGCGCGTCCAGGTATTCGATGCCGACTTCCAGCTCCTCACACAGCGCAGAGTGGAGGCCTGGCTGGGTGAGTCCATCGCCAACAAGCCGTATCTGGCTGTGGATGGGGAGGGGAACGTCTACACCACCGACCCTGAGGGTTACCGGGTGCTGGTTCTCAACGCCGACGGCGAACTTCTGGCTACCTTCGGCAAGTATGGAACCGACGACGCGTCCTTTGATTTGCCCACGGGCATCGAGGTGGATCATCAGGGGAACGTCTACATCTCCGACTCCAACAACCATCGGATCATGAAGTTCGCGCCCACTGGATGGGGCGCTGGCGACTAGCCCCCAAGTAGCCAACGAACCCCCGGGCGGTCATTGGCTAGGTCACCCAGCGGCCGGACGCACGAGCCGGTGTCAGCTCGTGGTGCCGTAATGCTTGCCTCCTCGGTGCAGGCAAGCTACAGCCTTCAGGCTGTAGTGTCCCACAGAACTCCACGACCCCTATCTCGATGCAGCAATCGTTCTTTCCAACCTGCAACGGCTTTCCCGCCATAGCTCCGCACCGGGATATCAAAAAGGGCCATCCTCTGGCAGGACAGCCCTTGTGAACCCTATTTCCAGCGAAGCTATCAGTTCGCTGCTCGCCGGCGCAGGGTAGCATACC
>Ga0209979_1001162_pt1 | contig 30223 bp, 29 predicted proteins | sample AnhtaG_FD_183114 | JGI IMG/M metagenome (GOLD analysis project Ga0209979, IMG submission 183114) | Deep subsurface microbial communities from Anholt, Denmark to uncover new lineages of life (NeLLi) - Anholt_01485 metaG (SPAdes) (version 2) | ecosystem: Environmental > Aquatic > Marine > Oceanic... | reverse complement strand
AGGGAGCCAGTAACCTCACCTCGTCCAGCTTGTAGGTACTGCCATCAAGCGAAAATGTGCTGCCAGGGCCTCTAAAGCGAGCAAAGGGGCTGCCGCGAAGGCCGCTTACAACACTGTTCTCCAATACCCCATATTTGACCTTACCCCGGGCGGTAAAGCGAACGATGCGCAACTTCGTGTCCTCCTTACATAGGTGGTGAAGGGTTGGCCTAGCTAATGTTTATGCCCGGATATTTCGATTCGAGCATCTTTCGTAGAAGCCTGACTGTATCTACACTCTTACTTCTGAAATGATTGTTGGCGAAAGCGAAGGTTCTCTCAGCAATCTGATCGAGATGGTTTATCTTTGGCAGCCATTCTTCAAGCTCTTCAGCAGTGTAAGCGTAGTCATACCTTTCATATGCATATTTGTGATTCCACCACTTTTCTTTATTGCGTCCGTGAAAACGCACATAGCCTATCTTGCTGGTGGCCTCGGCTATGGGCGGCAAGAGGTTTGGCAATTGTGGCTCATCAACACAGCAAAAGCCAAGCTCGTTAGCACGTAGCCAGTCAAAAACCTCTTGTCTCAGCCACCCCATATTGCGAAACTCGACAACAATGGGCAAATCCCCCAGCCTTTCCTTGAAGGTCTCCAAATAGTGTCGATTTTGGTGATTGAATCTAAAGCTGTAGGGGAATTGGGCCAACACACAGCCCATCTTTCCCCTCTCGATTAGCGGGGTCAGCACCTCGCGAAAGGCCCTAAAAACATCCTCATTGTCCCGCCGTTCATGAGTCATCTTCTGGTTTGCCTTAATAACAAAAAGGAAGCCCTCACCAGTCTTTTTAGCCATAGACTCCAGGGTCGATGGCTTAGGAATGGCATAGTATGTTGAATTGATTTCACAGGTGTTGAACTCGCGAGCATAATAGATGAGCCATTCTCTTTTCGGCATGCCCTCAGGGTAGAAAGCTCCCACCCAGTCGTTGTAGCTGAAGCCAGAAGTGCCTAGATGAATCACAGCCTTAGTCTACCAAATTCGCCCCTTTTTTCAAAGTATAGGCCACACTGTAAAGGCACGCGTTTCTGCTTTCTTTCCTCTGTGAATATCGTAGTGCTTTTTCTAGATTTTAGGGGCAGAATCCTTGGTGTGGAGAAAGGAACCTACGTCCTCGTCATTGCCTTGGAAAGGGAAGCCAGCGTGGCCGTCGGGAAGCTTGGCCGATTTGCCTTCCCTGTGGGCTACTATATCTACGTAGGCAGCGCTCGCGGCGGCCTCTCCCAGAGGGTACATCGCCACCTAGAGGGCGGCGGGGGTGAAGGGAGTTCGAAAAAACTCCGCTGGCACATCGATTATCTGCTGCAGCATGCTAAGGTGGTTGAGATGTGGTATGCAGAGAATTCACACGAGTGCCTTTGGGCCACTGCAGTAAAAGAGATGCCCCAATGTCAAATCCCCGTTCCCGGCTTTGGCTCCTCCGACTGCCGCTGTCCCTCCCACCTTATATACTCTCCAATCATGCCATCCTTCGAGCTTTTTCGACAGATGCTTGAAGGACAAAGCTACAGGGCCCAAAAGGCGCCTCCTCTCAGTTTTCTTTAAGGGCACTGACGAAGAAGGCAGCTACCTTTTCACCAAGTTGATCCTCATAGCCCCACCAGAAGTGGTCGGCCCCAGAGATAACCTCACACTCCTTCGGTTCGACGAGGCTATCACAGAATCGATGGAAATCCTCGATGGGGGTGAAGTCGTCGCTACTTCCGATGATGATCAGCTTCGGCTTGGAGTACGCCTTAAGTCCATCGAGAGAAACCATAGAAATCGGCGGCGAGATGGCGGCCGCCGCTTGAATCCGGTCGCCGGGCTGGATTGCAAAGGCGGCAATAGCACCGGCGGAGTATCCACAAAGCCCAATTCGGCCCACATCTACGTTCTCTATAGAGGCGATGAAGGAAACGGCGGCCACAACATCCTCTGGATCACCCACCCCGCTGAGCGTGCCCTGGCTTCGGCCAACGCCGCGGAAGTTGAACCTGAAGCCAACGATTCCCCTCTGGCAAAGTGTCTGGCAAACGGCAAGCACCACATTGTTGTCCATAGTGCCGCCATAGAGGGGGTGGGGATGGCAGACCACCGCTACTGGAAAGGGGCCCGTCCCTTCAGGAAGATGGCATACGCCCTCGAGGGTGAGGTCGCCGCAGGGGAAGGTCACATAGCTCTCTTTCATTCCCCTTTCTCTTCCTCTTCCTCTTCCTCTTCCTCCCCCTCTTCCTCCCCTTTTCTTCCCAACCACCCCTTGAGCCGCCTCTCCACCTCTGCCTCATACCCCTGTTGGCTAGGTATGTAGTAGCGCTCGCCTTCGAGCGCGGAGGGCAGGTTCTGCTGCTTAACAAAGTGGCCTGGGAAGTCATGGGCATACTTGTAGCCCTTGCCATATCCTAGGTTCCTCATGAGGCCGGTAACCGGGTTGCGAAGGTGAAGGGGCACGGGGTCAGTGCGAGTCCTGCGCACATCCTGCTGCACCTTGGAGTAAGCCTTGTATAGCGAGTTGCTCTTGGGGGCCGTCGCCAGATAGACCACCGCCTGCGCCAGGGCCAGGTTTCCCTCCGGCATGCCTATGAAATGGACCGCCTGCTGCGCCGCCATGGCCACCACCAGCGCCTGTGGGTCGGCCATGCCTACATCCTCAGAGGCGAAGCGCACCAAGCGCCTTGCCACATACAGCGGGTCCTCCCCGGCCTCGAGCATGCGCCCTAACCAGTACAGGCCAGCATCTGGGTCCGAGCCACGGAGCGACTTATGTAGCGCCGAGATGATGTCATAGTGCTGCTCTCCCGCCTTATCGTAGAGCAGGGCGCGATGCTGGAGGGCATCCTCTATGGTGGATAGCGAGACGAATCGCTTTCCCTCATCATCGGGCGCGGTGGCCAGGGCAGCCATCTCCAGGGCGTTGAGGGCAACACGGGCATCGCCATTGGCCATCACAACAAGGTGCTCCAGGGCATCGGCCTCCAGCTCCACCCGCATCTTGCCCAGGCCGTGCTCCTCATCGCTTATCGCCCGCCTGATGATGACTCGAACCTGATCGTTGGTGAGCGATTCCAGGGTGAAGACCCTGCTACGAGAGAGCAAAGGCGAGATTACCTCAAAGGACGGGTTCTCCGTGGTAGCGCCGATGAGGGTGACGGTGCCGTCCTCGACGTAGGGGAGGATGACGTCCTGCTGCGCCTTGTTGAAGCGGTGGATCTCATCGATGAAGAGGATGGTTCGCTGTCCGTGCATTCCGCGGCGCTCCCTGGCCTCATCGACTATGCGCCTGAGGTCGGCGACGCCGGCGGTGACGGCGCTGATGGGGCTAAAGTGAGAGCTTGTGATGTTGGCGATGATGCGGGCGAGGGTGGTCTTGCCGCTCCCCGGCGGGCCCCAGAAGATCATGGAGACAAGCTGGTCGGCCTCGATGCTCTTTCTGAGCACACGCTCCTGGCCAACGAGGTGCTCCTGGCCGACGAACTCGTCGAAGCTGCGGGGTCGCATCCGCGCCGCCAGTGGCGCCTCGCGCTCCAGTTGCTCCTCGCGCTTAAGGTCAAACATATCCATAATGACCCCGCTTGTTGAGGGAGGCTCACGGCCTCCCCGGTGGCCCGCATCAGGGTGCCAGGCAAGCGCCGAAGTAGTCCTGAGCGGTCAGCTCATCGGCCTTATCGGTGCCGAAGAGAAAGCGGCTCTCGACCTTATCGCTGCCGCACCTGGGACAGCGAAGCTGACCCTCATCCGCCGCCTTGAACTCATGGCCGCACCGGCTGCATTTATAGCTAGGCTTTATGCTCATTGCTTTTTCCCCTTGCTTTTCTTTACCTTCTGGATGTTTTGCTTTGTTTGCTCTATATCTATTTTAGCACCGATCTCCTCAAATATCTTTAATGCCCGCTCAGCATACTCCAGCGCCTTATCTGGTTCGCCTTTGACTCCGAATAATAGCCCGATGTTGCCCAGTTGGCTGGCCTCCCCCTCTTTTCGGCCTATTTCCCTATTGATATTGAGCGCCTGCTGGTAGTAATCGAGTGCCTTATCCAGCTCACCCCTGGTCTGGTATATGAGCCCGATGTTGCCCAAGCTGGCAGCCTCCCCCTTTTTTCGCCCTATCTCCTTATCGATATTGAGGGCCGTCTGGTGGTAATCGAGGGCCTTATCCAGCTCACCCCTGGTCTGGTATATGAGGCCAATGTTGCACAGTTGGATGGCCTCCCCCTCTTTGCGGCCTATTTCCCTGTCGATATTGAGCGCTTGCTGGTAGTAATCGAAGGCCTTATCTAGCTCCCCCTTGATCCAGTATATGAGTCCGATGTTGCCCAAGTTGGCAGCCTCCCCCTCTTTTTGGCCTATCTCCTTATCGATATTGAGAGCCTTCTGGTGGTAATCGAGCGCCTTATCCAGCTCCCCCTTGGTCTGGTATACGAGCCCTATGTTGCCTAGTTGGATGGCCTCCCCCTCTTTTACACCTATTTCCCTATTGATATTAAGCGCCTGCATGTAGTAGTCCAGGGCCTTATCCAACTCCCCCTTGGTCTGGTATATATTACCGATGTTACCTAGGGCGTTGGCTTCTCCCCGTCGAAGGCCTATCTCTCTTTCAATCTGGAGAACCTGCTCAAACAGTTCAAATGCCTTGTCCAGCTCCCCCTTATCCATGTATATGAGCCCGATGTTGCCCAGGTCTGAGGCCTCTCCCTCTCGATTTCCTATATCCCTGGCGATTTTGAGCGACTGCTGGCAGTAATCGAAGGCATTATCCAGCTCACCCTTGATTCGGTATATGTTACCCATGTTGCCCAGGGCTACTTCTAGCCCTTCCTTGTCGTCCGCTTCTTTTGCTGCTGTCTCCGCCTCCTTATAATGCCCCTCCGCCTCCTCAAGCTCACTCAGGCGGTAAAAGCAGTTGCCGATAAGGATGTGGAGGGCTACCTGCTGTCTGGCGGTGGTCTCCGGCTGGAAGCAGGCCTCATAGTGTTTGATGGCCTCGCGATATTTATACTCTTTCTCAAGTTTCTGGCCTTCCTCAAAGGGGCCTCTTATCTTGGGAGGCGCGTCGGGCAGGCCATCAAGGTATTCGCTAATACGCTCCAACTCAGCCTTCATTGGCCGTACGGCTTCCTCCACCACTTGTTTAACTGCCTTCTCCCTCGGTGTACGTACACCGAAGTAGATCGCGACGGCTAATGCTAAGAGACCAATTACAGAACCAAATACTGCACCTGTTATCGTCCAATCCATGATTGCTATCTGTACCTCTTGACCTCAAACCGGTAGAGCACCACCGGCTCATCGGGCAGGATGCCCGCCTTGGAGCGACAGATATCGATCTGGTGCTCCACGCTGTCCACCCCCTCCAGATCGGGGAGCAGCAGCCCCTTTCTCCAGCCGCTCTCCACGATGACGCCGTATCTCCTGGGGTCGAGCTCGGCCGCGCTGGCCACCGGCTCCGGCTTGGTCAGGACATCGACGCTATATTCCAGGCTGGAAAGCTCGGCAGGGGTCACCGGCGGGAAGCGAGGGTCGCGGGTGGCGGCGCTTATGGCGTTGGAGATGGCCTCCTCAGCGACATTCGACTTGGTCGGCTCAAAGGTGCCAATGCAGCCACGGAGCAGGACACCAACCTTCAGCGAAACGAATACGCCAGCGCGCTCACTCATCTCCGGGGTGAGTTCCACCGGCGGCTCAGGGGTCCTCCCCTCGCGGACGTAGCTCTCAATTGTATCTTTAGCCAGGCTTACCAACGGGTGCATCTCCTCACCCCCTCTTTATTATTATGCCGGCATAGCCCACGACACTACGATAGTCGCCCGTTATGTCACCACTTGTCTGGTACCTAACCAGCTCCGCTTTCATCGCTCCTAATTCTTTGCATGCTGACAGGAGAGCGACAGTCGGCGCATATCCACACATTGTTATACGGAATTCTTCGACTCGCTTTAATAGTTCGTCTTCATTCAGCTCCAGTATCGCTTCTATAGCCTTATTATCCTTCATATTGGCCGACTCCTGAGGCTCGTAATGCGTCATATCGCTGCTGGCCATGATCACCGCCTCTCGGCCTAAATCCCTGACCGCCTTGGCTATCCCCCTCCCGATCTCTTTATAGGCAGCGCCAACAGAGGGGGCCAGCACAATGGGCACAATCTTTACGTCTCTCTTGAAGTATTGCAGGAATGGTATCTGAACCTCTATGGAGTGCTCCTCCAGGTGGGCTATATGATCCTGTTTCAAACGGGGCGATGCCTCCAAAATCCTCTTGCCAAGCTCTGAGTCGATCTCCACTTCACCGAGCGGCGTTGTCCACGTCCCTTCCGTCATAATACTAAAAGGCTGCCCCAGACCTGTATGATTCGGTCCCATGATGACAAAGGTATCCTTGCACTTGATCCTCGATATGACGGCGCCAGCAACCGGCCCTGAATACATATATCCCGCATGAGGGGAAACCAGACCAAGCACCTCCTCCTTTGGCGCCTGTTCATCGATGAATCCTTGAATCTGCGCCTCCAGTGAAGAAGGCGATCCTGGATAAAACTGCCCCGCTACAACTGGATGTCTAATCATTATGACCTCCCTATATCCTCATATTGAGATCGGCGCCACAAAAGCGGCATCTTGAATCGTCCGTACCAACGATGTCAATCTGATAGCCCATCCTTCCGATGACCAGGTTGCCGCAGGAGTAGCAGATGGTGTTCTCATTGGCATGGCCGGGCACATTGCCCGTATAGACGAAGCGAAGGCCAACCCTCTTGCCGATAACATAGGCGCGTTCCAGAGTGGATATGGGGGTCGGCGGCAGGTTGAGCAGCTCATGCTGAGGGTGGAAGCGGGTGACATGCCAGGGGGTCAACTCCCCCAGTTTATCGCGAATCCAGGTGGCTATGCCCTCGAGCTGCTCGTCATCGTCGTTCATGGTGGGGACTATGTTGGTCACCACCTCCACATGCATCCCCCACTTCTGCTTGGCCCTCTCGGTTACCTCCAGGATGCCGCGCCAGCGAGTCACCCGGGCCAGCTCCTGATGAAAGCGATCGCTGAACCCTTTTACGTCGACACAGTATCCCTCAAGATAGGGGCCAATCATATCCAGGGCCTCTGGGGTAATGTAGCCATTGGTCACATAGACGGTGTAGAGACCGTTCTCTTTGGCTAGCTTCGCTGAATCCAGGGTGTACTCAAACCATATAGTAGGCTCGTTATATGTCCAGGCAATGCCCTGACAGTTGCTGCGCTTTGTCATCTCGATGGCAGTCTGCGGCGATATTGTCCGCGACCCTTCAAGGAAGGAGGCGTCTGCACACGAAATCTGCCAGTTCTGGCAATGCTTGCAGTGGAAATTGCAACCCCAGGTGCCTAAGGAAAAAACCAGGCTTCCAGGGAAGAAATGGAAAAGGGGCTTCTTCTCGATTGGGTCCACAGCAACCGATGAAGCCTCAGCATAGTTCAGGGCATAGAGCACACCATCGACGTTCTGGCGCATCCTGCAAACGCCAAGCTTGCCGGGACCAATAGCGCATCGCCACTGGCAGATGTGGCATCTTACTCTGGAGCCGGGGAGCCTGTCATAGAGCAAGACCTCACGCCTCATCACCGCCTCCTGCCGTATTGTAGCATATTTGGTATGGGGTGTAACCCCGCTCTTAACTTGACTAGCCCGCCCCAAGTTGGTAGACTGGTTTGACAGACAAGTTTGTTGAGGGGGTTCTATGGAAGGGTTTACCCTGAGAGATAAGGCCGCCATAGTCGGAATCGGTGAGACGGAGTATTCCAAAAACTCTGGAATGAGCCACCTGGCGCTGCTGCTTCAGGCAGCGACCAGGGCCATCGATGATGCTGGGCTATCCCCTAAGGATATCGATGGCGTTGTGATTGCTATGGGTGTTATCCCCTTTGAGGATATTGCTGTCAATTTGGGGACTGAGGATCTAAAATACGCAGTTTCTCTCCATATGGGAGGTGCCAGCGCTGTTGCCTCCCTGCAGAGCGCTGCTATGGCAGTGGCTTCTGGCATTGCGACAAATGTCCTGTGCCTCACCGGCTGGAACGGCTATTCAGCGATGCGGGTCTCAGGACTCGGCCAGTCAGCGGATGTCTCCTCTTTGGCGATGCCGATGTTGTCCCCTATGTCTAAGTTGCGGGATTTTGAAATGCCCTATGGAATCTTCGTTCCGGCTCAATGGTATGCACCGCTGGCGATGAGGCACATGCACGAGTACGGGACCACTAGCCGGCAACTGGGGGCGGTGGCCGTAGCCTGCCGCAAACATGCCCAGCTCAATGAGAGAGCAATAATGCGCGGCAGGCCGATGACTATCGAGGACCATCAGAATTCAAGGATGATCGTGTCTCCCTTCCACCTCTTCGATTGCTGCCTGGAGAGCGATGGCGCTGCCGCAGTCATAATGACATCAGCGGAGAGAGCCGGGGATATGAGACATCCTCCCGCTTATATCATGGGCGTTGCTGAGGGGCATCCGGTACCCGTGGACCAGATAGCCGGCAGGCGGGATATGTTTCAGATAGGGCTTTCCTATGCAGCGCCGCGGGCTTTCGCCATGGCCGGCGTCACTACAAAGGACATCGATGTCGCTGAGGTTTACGACTGCTTCACCTGGACCGTAATCTGCCAGTTGGAAGCATTGGGCTTCTGCAAAAGGGGAGAGGGCGGCCCCTTTGTCGAGGGGGGCCGGATCGAGCTAGGCGGGGAACTCCCGATAAATACACACGGTGGCCTCCTCTCCCAGGCACACGTGATAGGAATGAACCATGTCGTGGAAACAGTACGACAACTACGAGGCGATGCCGGTGAGGCCCAGGTCAAGGACGCTGAGATCGCCCTGGTCACAGGATGGGGCGATCTGGGCGATGGCTCCGTTGCGATACTGAGGAGATAAGATGGCTGATTATGATAAACCTCTTCCTCACATGACGAGAGAGGCACAGGAGTTTTGGCAGGGATGTAAGAGACACGAGCTTCTGATTCAACGATGCAAGGACTGTAGCACATACCGCCATTACCAGCGTCCCATGTGCCCCAATTGCGGCTCTTGGAATGCCGAGTGGGCTGAGGTTAGCGGCAAGGGAAAGGTCTATACCTACATAGTAGCCCACCAGCCATTTCATCCCACCTTCGTCGACGATGTCCCCTATGCAGTGGTCATTGTCGAGCTAGAGGAGGGGGTTCGCCTGGTGAGCAATGTCGTGGATTGCAGGCCGGAGGACATATACATTGGGATGCCGGTGGAGGTAGTCTTCGATGACGTCACCGAAAAGGTGACCTTGCCTAGATTCCGAAGGGCATAGTTAGCGTGAGAATATAATGACAACAGCCTTGTATACCAGATGTTCGCCTAAAAGGGGGAGAATTTATGAGCCTTAAAGACAAGTATGCAATTGCAGGGGTGGGATATACCCCTCAGGGTAAGCTTCCCGATTGGACAGTGAGGGGTCTCTTTCTGGAAGCGTCGAAGAACGCCATTGAGGATGCCGGCCTCACCGCCAAGGACATCGATGGCATTCTGGTCGAGCTCTGCTGGACGGATCCCACCACCCAGTGCTGGAGCCTGCAGGCAGACCTGGGCATCGAGCATACTGGGCTCTGTGCCAATTACGACTCCATGGGGGCCAGTGCCATCGCCAAGGTGCAGCTAGCTGCTATGGCCATCGATGCCGGGCTGTGCAAAGCAGTGCTCTGTGCCTTTGTGGAAAAGTCAGCCACCGCCCCTGCGATCCCCTACCGCGCCTCGCTGGGTGCCGGTCTAGCCTACGGGTTCTTCGGCGCCATGCCCGGCATCGCTATGGCAGCACAGGCACACATGAGCAAATACGGCACTACCAGCCGGCAACTGGGGGAGATAGCCGTTACTCAGCGACGACACGCCTGCCTTAATCCCATTGCCCAGATGCGCACCCCAATAACCATCGAGGACCACCAGAATTCGAGGATGATCGCAGCGCCGCTCCACCTCCTCGATTGCTGCCTCGTCTCCGATGGTGGCCGCGCCTTGGTGGTGACCTCAGCAGAGCGGGCTAAATCGCTAAGGCACCCACCCGTCTATATCATCGGCATGGGGCAGGGCCACGTCATCCTCGACCTCCCCGAGAGGCCGGATATGCTGGACTGCGGTGCTAAACGATCGGGGGAGACAGCCTTCAGGATGGCGGGGGTCACCCATAAAGATCTGGATTTTCTCGAGCTTTACGATGCTACCACCTATAACATCATCACCCAGCTAGAGGAACTCGGCTTCTGCAAGCGGGGCGAGGGAGGTCCTTTCGTCGAAGGATGGAGGCTGGCCATCGACGGCGAGCTACCCACTAATACCTCAGGGGGAATGCTGTCCGAGGCCTACCTCCAGGGCTGGACCGGCCTTATCGAGGTGGTCCGCCAGCTGAGGGGCGATTGCGGCGAGCGCCAGGTGAAGGATGCCAAGATCGGAATGGTCACTAACCAGGGAGGCTTCATCGGCTTCCATTCCACCCTTATCCTAAGGAGGTAATGATGGTTGAAATACAGAAGCCACTTCCGGGCATAACCGAGGCAACAAAGCCCTACTGGGAGGCCGCTAAGCAGCACGAGTTAGTGCTCCTAAAGTGCGTTGATTGCGGCCATCACCGCCATCCCCTCGCACCCGGGGATAGCTTCATGTGCCCTAACTGCACCTCGGTCAAGCAACCGCAGTGGGTCAAGGCCAGCGGTAAGGGAAGGCTAATAACCTGGACGGTGGTCCACAAGGTTTTCCTCCCCGCCTTCGCCAATGAGGTCCCCTATGTTGTGGCCATCGCCCAGCTGGAAGAAGGGCCAAGGATGCTAGCTAACCTTCGCGGCGTGAAGCCCGACGAGATAAAATCTGATATGGAGGTGGAGGTCTTCTATGAGGATCTGACCGATGAGGTCACCCTGCCCCAGTTCAGAAAAGCCGAGTAGAGTACCAAGCTCTTGCGCGAGATGGACAGACTTGGGAAAGGTTTTTTGAAAGCAGTAGGCTGACCAACAATCGCAGCCTATCATTCGAAAAAGGAGGACTAGATGGATTTTGAACTCACCGAAGAGCAGAAAATGCTCAAGACCAACGCCCGCGACTTCTTGGAGAAGGAGATCGTCCCCATAGCCGACGAATATGATAGGAAAGGGCCTCTCTCCAAGAATGAAGCGGTGGGGTTTATAAAGCAATTGATGCCATTCGGGTATTATATCGGTCAATTGCCTGAGGAGTACGGTGGCTCAAATCTAAACCATACGTCCTACGGGCTCCTCATGGAGGAGTTGTCCCGTGCCTGGGCCAGCATGGCCGGGGTTATCATGATCGCCGGTCTCGCGTCCGGTATGGTGCAGACGGCCAACGATGATCTTAGGAGGAAGTACCTACCTAAGGTAATGGCCGGTGAGCTCATCGGTTGCGGCGGCATCACAGAGCCCAACATAGGCTCCGATGCCGTTAGCATCGAGACTACCGCAGTCCTCGATGGCGATGAGTGGGTGATCAATGGCACCAAGACCTGGATATCCAACGGAACCATCGCCGATATCGTCCTGGTTCTCTGTGTCACCGATAAGAGCAAGGGGCCTCTGGGCATCTCGCAAATCCTTGTAGAGAGCGAGCTTTCCCCTTTTGCCACCCGGGAGCTTCATAAGCTCGGTCTACGAGCCTTCCCCACTGCGGAGCTATCCTTTGCCGACTGCCGGGTTCCCAAATCGAATCTGGTAGAAGTCCCGGCCTCGGGATACAAACAAATGATGGTTGGCTTCGAGCTTGGGCGCAGCACGCTGGCTGTAATATCGGCGGGCATTGCCCAAGCTGCTATCGATGCCGCCATAAGCTATGCCAGGGAGAGGAAGCAGTTTGGCCGACCCATTGGTAGCTTTCAGATGATCCAGGAGATGATCGTCGATATGATCGCCGAGACGGAGGCCGGGCGTCTGCTTGCCTATCGCGCCTTTGACCTTATCGATAAGGGGGAGCGCTGCCGCTGGCAGTCCTCCCTGGCCAAAGCCTATATGTGTGAGGCGGCAGTGGGGGTAACCTCCAAGGCGATCCAGGTCCATGGCGCTATGGGGCTCTCCGATGAGTACCCTGTGGAGCGTTACTTCAGAGATGCCAGAACCATGACCATCCCCGATGGCACCACCCAGATTCAGAAGCTTGTAGTAGGGCGGGAGTGTATCGGGATTAGGGCCTTCGTGTAGGAAGGACAGATTTGAGAAAGGCTTTTAGAAAGCAGTAGGCTGAGCAACAGTCGCGGCCTACAATTCGAAAAAAATAGAAAATGGTTGTTATCGGTCTTACTGGAGGAATTCTAAGCGGAAAGAGCACCATATCTCAGATGCTCGCTGAAAGAGGAGCGGTTATCATCGATGCCGACAAGGTCGGCCATGAGGCCTACAAGCCCAATACAAAGACATGGCAGGAGCTGCTTGCTGCCTTTGGCCAGGGGATCCTTAAAGAGAACGATGAGATAGATCGAAAAAAGCTCGGTGAAATTGTCTTTAATAACCCCCAGGCCCTTGCCCGGCTAAATGGTATCGTGCATCCCAGGATGCATTCAATGATGAATGAGGAGATCGAGAGGCTAAGAGGTGAGGGAGTAGGTGTGGTGGTGCTTGAGGCTGCGGTGCTCATCGAGGCTAACTGGACCGACCTCACGGATGAAGTCTGGGTCGCCGTAGCCCCAGAAGAGGTAGCGGTCAAGCGCCTTCAAAACAGGGGGGGGCTCACTGAGGAACAGGCGAGGGCTCGCATCCGCTCCCAGCTCTCCACCGAGGAAAGGGCCAAGCACGCCGATATAATAATCGATACCGATTGCGAACTTTCCGAAGTCAGATCCAAGGTAGAGGAGCTCTGGCAACGGCTTCAAAGAAGGAGTGGTTCAGGATGACTGTTCAGGACACAAGGACGCTTTATAAGGAACACATGGTCGAGGAATATGTGCTCCAGAAGGAGCCTTATTACCTGCCCCTTAACGATGAGGTCCAGGTTTTCGAGGCTGCCTTTGCTCAGAAGATACCGGTTATTCTCAAGGGACCTACCGGTTGCGGCAAGACCAGGTTTTTGGAGTATATGGCCTACACGCTGGGCCGACCCCTTACCATCGTGAAGTCCCGCAACAAACAAGGGCCATCTGAGAAAGGTAGTATCCCCCTGGTCACTGTGGCCTGCCATGAGGATCTGAGCGCCACCGACCTAGTGGGCAGATACCTCCTGGAAGGGGAGTCGACCAAGTGGCTCGACGGGCCTTTGACCAGGGCAGCAAAGGCAGGGGCTATCTGTTACCTTGACGAGATCGTGGAGGCCAGAAAGGATACCACTGTGCTCATTCACCCTCTTACCGACCACCGCCGCATCCTGCCTTTGGAGAAGAGGGGACAGGTCATCGAGGCTGACAGCAATTTCCTCCTCGTGATCTCATACAACCCCGGCTACCAGAGCGCACTAAAGGACCTTAAGCACAGCACCCGCCAAAGATTCATCGCTATCGAGTTTGGCTATCCGTCGCGGGAAAAGGAAAAGGAGATCATAGAGCACGAGAGTGAAGTCTCGGCGGAGGTCGCCTGGGAGCTGGCCAAGCTTGGGGAGAAGGTGAGGAATCTCAAGGAGCATGGGCTTGAGGAGGGGGTCTCTACCCGTCTCTTGATCTACGCCGGTAGGCTCATCCGGGAAGGCATCCCACCGCGGAGGGCCTGCCAGGTGGCCATAGTATGGGTATTGAGCGACGATGCCGAGGTGCAGCGAAGCATCGAGGAGGTTGTATCCACCATCTTTGAGTAGGCATCCCTTTGGGGTTATTCGTGAGTGAAATGAAGCTCTTCATGGAACCTGAATCGGTGGCTATTATCGGGGTCCCCAGACTCACCGGGCCCGGTTCCATGAGTATTCTGGAGAATCTGGTGAACGCCGGTTTCACGGGGAGATTGTATCCGGTGAATCCCAATGCCGAAGAGATCCTGGGGATGAAATGCTATCCCAGTGTGCTCGATGTGCCCGATGATATCGATCTCGCTGTGATAGCCACCGGTCGCACGGTTGTGCCACGCATCGTCCGCGAGTGCACCCAAAGGGGCATAAAGGCGCTCATCATCGTTGGTCAAGGGTTTGCCGATGGCGACGATGAGGGTAGGGAGCTCCAATCCGAGATTGTTAGGATTGCCAGGGAGGGAGGGGCCAGGATATTGGGGCCCAACACCTTCGGGATCGTTAACGCATTCAACCATTTCACCTCAGCCTTTATAGAATTGGCAATGAAGAAGGTCCCTATAGGGATTATCGCTCAAACCGGGTTCTTTTTTATCGGCCTGCCCAAGTTTATTATCGTGGGAAAGGGAATCGATCTCGGCAATGCCTGTGATATCGATTTTGCCGATGGACTGGAGTATTTTGAGGATGACCCCCAGATTAAGCTCATCCTGCTCCATATCGAAGGGGCAAAGGACGGCAGAAGATTTATGGAGGTAGCCAGCCGAGTGGCCAAGAAAAAGCCCATAGTCGCTCTCAAGACGGGGAAAGGTGAAGAGGGTGCTAGGGCAGCCCAATCCCACAGCGGCTCGCTGGTGGGCAAGGACGAGGTCTATGATGCCGCCTTCAGGCAACTCGGTGTCATTAGAGTGAGCGATGTCGATGAGTTCGATGACCTCTGCAAGGCCTTTTTGCGCCTGCCTCCGATGAAGGGCAGAGGGATTGGGGTCATCACCATCACCGGTGCCGGAGGGATTATCGCCTTGGATGCCTGTGAAAGATATGGCCTCAATCTGGCCAAGCTGTCGCCTGAGACCTTAAGTAAAATCGGTGCCCTCGCTCCCACATGGCAGACCCTAGAAAATCCCGCCGATATTTGGCCAGCGATGATGATTGCTGGGCATCCCTTTGACCAAGTCTTCAACACGACTCTGGAGGCATTTCTGGCCGATGGTAATGTCCATGGCGTTATCATAATCTTTGCCGCCTTTTCTAGCCAGTTCCCTATCTTCCCACTGGGAGATATCTTTCAGATCACCGATAAATTCGCAAAGCCTGTCGTTTGCTGGCTATATGGGACCGAGCCGGAGCAACTAGCAGGCATGATAGAGCAAGAGGGTAGAATCGTGGTTTACCCCACCCTAGATCGAGCGATGAAAGCCCTCTCTAGGCTCAACGATTATTTCGAACATTTGGCAAGCAGCAATGAGGCAAAGCGGCTCGACCCAGTAGCTGCCATCGACAGCAGTAACCCTAAAAAGACAAAATAGCAGTATGTTAGACAAGGAAAAGATTAGGCGCATCCTCTCTCAGAGGGAAAAGCAGACCATTGTCGTCACCGATGCTCCACTAGCCCCGGCTGCGGTTTTGGTGCCTATTTATGAGAGGAATGATGAATACTGGATCCTGTTCACCAAAAGGACCCAGAAGGTCGAGCATCATAAGGGGCAGATATCCTTCCCTGGAGGGGCACATGATAAGGTGGATCGAGATCTCGTGAATACTGCCCTCCGCGAGACCTTCGAGGAGATCGGGGTGCAGCCCGAGCATGTGGAGCTATTGGGGGAACTGGACAGGATAGGCACCCTCACCAGCAATTTCCTCATCACCCCTTTCGTTGGCATCATCCCCTACCCCTACGAGTTCACCATAGCCACGAATGAGCTAGAGGAACTGGTTGAGGTGCCTATATCGGCGCTGCTTGATAATAACAACTATCGTGAAGAGTCCCACGTCTACGAGGGAAGAACCTACGTAGCCAGCTTCTTCGAGTACAAGGGTAAGGTGATTTGGGGGGCAACGGCGAGGATTCTCAAGCAGTTCCTGGATCTTGTATTCGGAGAAGATAACGATTATGGAAAGGTATGAAATGGAAGACCAGTTCCTTTCCCCGCTGGAGCGAGAACTCGGTCGGTTTCCTCCAGCACTCCTAACGGAATTCCAAAAAGCGGCCTCTGTGGCTAGGACACGACTCTCTATAGAGGAGCTTGAGAATTGGGCCAAGGAGGGCATTGCCATTGCCCAATTTTCTTACCGTGCCTGGGAATCAGCCTTGGAGTATTTCAGGGTGACCCCCAAAGTTTTGGAGAAGCTATCATTTCCCACCCTCATCTCCTGGGCCCAGGTGGGCAGAAGGCTCTCACAGGAATCGAGCACCTTGGCCACCGCCTATTTTCGAGCCAGCCCTGGAGCACTCGGTTTCCTTTCCCCAGGTCAGCTTGAGGATTGGGCCAGCATCGGAAAGACCCTTTACAAAGAGACCTGGCGCTCAAGCTCCCTCTCAGCCAAGTTTTTCGAGTCCAGCCCAGGACTTCTGCGCTACCTGAACCTCGCGGAAGTAGCGCAATTTGTCCTTTTCCTGGATTCGCTGGCTGAGAAATCCTATGACTTCGCCAGCGAGTGCTTGCTTTTAGCCGAGGAGGTCTTTTCCGGATTGGAGAGGGAAGAGCGAATGCCCTTCCTAAACCTGGCGGTGGTTCTGTCCCAAACCAATTGGGGAGATGCCCGTGCCTACTTCGCCCTAGGACCGAAGCTCCTTTCCCGAATCAAGCGGGAGGAGAGAAACCGGTTTCTTTCTATGGCCATGGCTATCGCCGGCTCCAATGGCATCCACGCTTCCTCTTTTCTGTTCGATGGTTCCCAGGCTCTCAACAAGCTTGACTCTGAGCTCCACAGCCCTCTCCTCGATGCCTTCGAGGAGCTACTAGTCATATCCCCAACCTCTGCCATTGAATTTCTGAAGATCTCTCCCACCTTGGTGCAGAGGATCGGCATCTCCAGTTTGCAGTACTGGCTTAATGAGGGCAAAAGTATCCTTAAGAAACGCGAAGAAGCTGGAGAGGCTTACTTTCGCCTGGAGTCGCTAAAGGGCGAGGCGGTTCTGGAGCGCCTATCTTCCAGGGTTGAGCTGGACCAGATTAGAGAGGTGCTGCGCATGTACTCGAGAGCGCTCACAGGGAGGAATGCTCAAATACTCTCCACCGAAAATTTAAAGGATAGGGGGATAGGATGGACTTCTCTGGAGAGGCCATCCACAGAGGGAACAGGGGTTTTTCTGCCGCCCATCGTCGATAGATACGATATCAAGGAAGAGAACTTCGCCTGGTATAAGGTTATGGTAACCCACCAGGCGGGGCATCTTGAATTTGGCAGCTTCGATTTTTCCTTCGATAAAGAGGCCACCCTTTTCCCCAACCTGCGCTTTCAGCTTGGTGAGCGGAGCCGGAATGGCATTACCGATATGCAGAGGTTCTTCGACCTCTTCGCCAACCGGCGGCTTGCCGCTGACATTTTCACTGCGGTGGAGGACACCAGGGTAGACTACCTGCTAAAGAGAGAATACGCCGGCATTAGAGGTAAATACAATGAGGTGCAGCGACAGGCGCTAGCTGAGAGACCCACCTTCAATTCCCTGCCTTTGAGACAGGCATTGGTCGAACTCCTGATTCAAATGAGCCTCATAGATCTGTACGAGATCGAATTTCCCGCTGAAGTGGAGCATGAGCTTCGCATTATTTATTACATTGCGGGTAGGCTAAAGTCGCCACAGGCCACAGTGGAGGACTCCGCCGAAGCTACCATCAGGCTCTATACTATTCTATGCAGTATCGCCAATAAGCTTTACGAGGCAGGGTGGCAGACAATAGACCTGGGTATAGATTATGAAGACATCGACGAGCTTACATTATCCCTCGATGGCATTCCGGAGGTAGGCGGGCTTGAGAGCGAGGAGCTTCCCTATGAGAGCCCCAGCGAGGTGGATTTTCGAGGCGATTTCAAGCCGGAGCTTGTTCAGCTGCTAATGAAGCTGAAGCAGGATTATTCTCAAAAGGAGACTCCTCAAGGGATTCCTCTGTCACCAGAAGCCCTGAAGGAAATGGTGGAGAAGAGTGTTGAGATTGAGCTTGCCTGCATTTCGCCCGGTGATCTCTCCTCTTCCATCGGCCTCTTTATCAGCAATCTGCTGGATGAAGTTGACCATCCGATGCCGTATAAGCCCACTCCGGAAAGAAAGGATGCCAAAAAGGCTGCCGTGGACGACAGATCCCTTGAGGAGGAAGAGAGTGCCTTCCTCTATGATGAATGGGACTTTCGCGCCAACGACTATAAGCCTAGGTGGTGTCGCCTTCGCGAGAAGACCACCGCTGAAGGGACAACGGATTTCTTTGAAAACACGCTTAAGAACTATTCCCATCTTGCTGCCCAGATCAAGCGGCAATTCGAGCTGGTAACGCTCGAGTTCTTTAAGAAGATAAAAAAGCTTCACGATGGGGAGGATTTCGATCTGGATTCCGTGATCGAGGCCATGGTGGAGAAGAAGGCCGGTGTTGCTCCTAACGAGAAGATTTACTGGAGACGGAATAAAGTGGAGAGGGATGTCTCCGTAGTTTTTCTCCTCGATATGAGCGCCTCCACCTCTGAAGCTATCGAGGAACTAAGGGAGACGTACGACACATGGGACTTCTACGGCGACGTGAGGGGCTATATGACATGGCTTAGGTCACAGCGTGAAGAAATGGCGACCCGAAAAACGAGGCGAATCATCGATGTAGAGAAGGAGAGTCTGGTTCTCTTAATCGGAGCGCTGGAGACCATTGGCGACAAATACGGAATCTACGGCTTCTCAGGGTATGGTAGAGATAATGTAGAATTCTTTGTCATCAAGGACATCGATGAAGATTTCTCGGAAAAGGTGAAACGGCGGATCGATAAGGCCGCTCCATTGCACGCCACCAGAATGGGGCCAGCGATCAGACATGCCACCTCGAAGCTGGAGAATCAAGATTCCAGGACTAAGATACTTTTCCTGATCAGCGATGGCCGGCCCCAGGATCATGGCTACGGCCGGGATGCTATGGAGAAAGACTACGCTATCCACGATACCAAGACAGCGCTCCTCGAGGCCAAGCGAAAGAATATAATCCCCTTCTGCCTAACCGTGGACAAGGCGGGGCAGGACTACCTGAAAAAGATGTGCCATGATATCGGCTATGAAGTTGTGTGGGACATCGAGTCCCTGCCCAAACGCCTCCCGACCCTGTATAGAAGGCTGACCACGTAATCTAAAGCCCTATACAAAAAGGGGGCTGGCATTTATCCAGCCTCCTTTGCATTAGCCCCGAGAAGAGCTCACTTCTTTTTGCCCTCGATGACCCCCTTAGGTTTGACCTTGATGGCCTTCGGCTTGGCCTCCTCAGCCCTGGGGATGGTTAAGGTGAGGATGCCATTCTCAAAGGTAGCTTCTGCCTTATCGGGCTTGAGGTCGGGAGGAAGCTTTACCCCACGGCTGAAGGCACCATAGCGATGCTCCTGATAGTGGTAATCCTCCCGCTTCACCTCCTCACTGGTCTTGGTCTCGCCCTTTATCGTTAGGGTATCGCCGGCGATGGTTACATCCACCTCCTCCGACTTCACGCCCGGCAAGGCCACCTTAATCACTACCTCTTTAGGCGTCTGGTACATGTCAATAGGCGGCTGGGCCTCCTCGCCGAAAAGACCAAGGATACGCGACGGCCTGACAAAGCTCTCCTCGAAAAGCCTGTCCATAGCCTGACGCAGGCCCATCAACTCACGAAAAGGCTCCCAACGGATCATGCTCATCTTGTTCACCTCCCTTCTTTCCCACTTCTTTCAATCATTAATATAGCATATTTACAACATATTGTTAAGATATATATTATAATTTATTAATAGTTTAATATTATGCTTGTAGTACTATTGACAATAGATTGTCAATACTTTATAATAGACCATATAATGGAGGGCAAAGATGGCGGCTAAGGATTATTATGAGGTCCTAGGTGTGAACCGGAATGCTAACGATAAGGATATAAAACAGGCCTATCGCAAGCTGGCCCGCAAGTATCACCCCGATGTTAATCCGGGCGACACCTCTGCTGAGGCCAAGTTCAAGGAGATAAATGCTGCCTATGAAGTCCTTTCCGATCCGGAGAAGCGCAAAAAATATGACCAGTTTGGCGACAAATGGCAACATGCTGACCAGTTCACCGGATGGCAGCAGGCGCCCTTTGGCGACTTCGCTGATCAAGGCACATTCACCTTCGATCTCGGTGACCTTGGCTCCGGAGCGGGCGATCTCGGGGGGATTTTCGACAGCCTGTTTCGCGGCTTTGGCCCCAGGACCACATCCCGCCGACCAAGGCGCGGTCGTGATATCCAACAACCCATTGAGGTAACACTGGAGGAGGCCTATCACGGCAGCACCCGCACCATTGAGATTCAAGCTGAGAGCATGTGCCACGTCTGTAATGGCAGAGGGACGCTTGAGAACGCCCCTTGCTACACCTGCGGCGGCGCAGGAAGGGTGATGCGGCCGCAACGCCTTGAGGTCAAGATCCCGCGTGGTGTCGCGGATGGCTCGCGAATACGCGTAGCCGGCAAGGGTGGGCCAGGCTCCACCGGAGGCTCTAGCGGTGACCTGTACCTGGTGGTCTCAGTGAGACCTCATCCCACCTTTCAGCGGAAAGATAGCGACCTCCATGTGGAGATTGAAGTTCCCCTTGTCGATGTCGTGCTCGGCAGCGAGGTCGAGGTGCCAACGCCAAAGGGGAAGGTTGCCCTCAAGATACCACCTGAGACCCAGAACGGGCGTGTTTTTCGCCTCGCGGGACAGGGCATGCCCGGGATGGGCAATACCAAGAATGGCGACCTATTGGCTCAGGTTAGAGTCATCTTGCCCACCAAGCTAACGGACCGGGAAAAGGAGCTCTTCCGCGAACTCAGGGACCTTGGCTCGGGCAAACAATAAAGCAAGGATAGATTATGTTGAATAAAGAATCTGAGGCCCTGGATGCCTATTCAGAGGTGGTGACTACCGCCGCGGAGAGGGTTGGCCCGGCGGTGGTCAAGATCGAGCGCCGAGCGTCATCGCGGCGCAGAACGCCGCACGGTACCTCAGGGGTGGGCTCGGGTGTCATCTTCGGCTCCGATGGCCGTATCCTGACCAACGCCCATGTGGTGGGCAACGCCGCCAGGGCACAGATAATCCTGGCCGATGGACGAAGCTTCACCGCAGCCGTGGTCGGTGCCGACCGGTCGACCGACCTGGCCCTGCTCCGAATCGGTGCCATCGACCTTCCGGTGGCTGAGCTTCGCCAGGATAACCTCCGGGTGGGCCAGCTAGTGATCGCCATCGGTAACCCGCTCGGCTTCGGCTGGACGGTCAGTGCCGGGGTGGTGAGCGCATTGGGACGTACCATCGAGGGTCAGGGGGTTATACTCAGGAACCTGATTCAAACTGATACCCCGATCAACCCCGGCAACTCCGGCGGCCCGCTGGTGGATGCCCGGGGCCGGGTTATCGGGATCACCACGGCGATGGTGCCCTTCGCCCAGGGGCTGGGTTTTGCCATACCTATCTCCACTGCCTACAGTACCCTGGGGCAGCTGATGGGGCAGATAAAGCAGTCCGCCGTCTGGCTGGGCATCGGCGGGGTAGGTTCACCGATGGAGGAACGGCTGGTACAACAACTCGACTTGCCCCAGAGCCGCGGTGTGCTTGTGCTCGAGGTTCAGCCGGGGAGTCCGGCGTTCAGGGCGAACCTCAAGCCGCTGGATGTCATATTTGCTGTCAACCAGAAACCTGTGACCAGCGCCGAGGAGTTGCAGCGGGCGGTGGAAGGGGTGGGTGCTGGCCATTTAGCCGAGATCGGATTCCTACGCCATGGGAGGAAGCGTAAGGCGAGTGTAATCTTGGAGATGAGGTCAGTGGCCCACGATGGGTGATGATTGAAATAGGCAGTTGAAGAAGCTTCGGTTGCGGTAGAACCCTAGAATCTAAGATGCAATATCTACTAAGAGATTGTGAAGATCGAAAAAGAGGTGATAAAAATGATGTTCGATGATTACGAACCCTGTTATGGGATCAGCGTTGTGGCCAGGATACTTGGCGTACATGCCCAGACCCTGCGCTACTATGAAAAAGCGGGGCTTATTGAGCCATCGCGCTCCCGAGGTCGGGTGCGCCTTTACTCCCAAAGGGATGTCGAGAGGTTGCGCCAGATCAAGACGCTGATGAACGACCTTGGGGTCAACCTTGCCGGAGCGGAGGTCATCCTCCACCTTAACGAGAGAATCACTGAGATGCAACGACAAATGGAGGAGATGGAGCTGGAGATCGAGCGCCTCAAAGAGGCCGGGCTATAGTGCAATTATAAATACTAGGGTTGATATTACCAGCTTAAGAAGAGCGTAAATACTCCAAAAATATCTTGCAAAGGAGTGAAACAATGAGGCAGGATAGATTTACCGAGCAGGCTCAGGAAGCACTGGCCCACTCCCAGGAGCTGGTGCGTAGCTATAACCATAGCCAGTGGGATGTGGAGCATATACTTCTGGCCCTGCTCCGTCAAGAGAAGGGCCTAACCGGCGTGATATTACATAAGCTTGGGGTAAATGCCGACGAGGTGCGAAGCCGCGTCGAGGCGACGCTGGAGAAAACGCCCAGAGTCACCTACAAGGGGGAGACGATCTATGCCACACCGCGCACGGTACGCCTTATGGAGAATGCTGCCTCCGAGGCCGATAGGCTCAAGGATGAGTTCATCGGCACAGAACACCTGCTTATCGCCGTGGCCAGCGATCGGCAGGGGGAGGCCGCCACCATCCTTCGCGACTTCGGCATCGACCAGGAGAAGGTCTACCGTGCCCTTCAGGACATCCGAGGAGGACACCGGGTCACCGACCCGCGGGCTGAGAGCAAATACGGCGCTTTGGAGAAATACAGTCGCGACCTGTCCATGCTCGCCCACGAGGGTAAGCTGGACCCTGTTATCGGACGAGAGGACGAGATCAAAAGGGTGATGCAGGTCCTTACCAGGCGCACCAAGAATAACCCGGTAATCATTGGAGATGCCGGGGTGGGCAAGACCGCCATCGTCGAGGGCCTGGCTCAGAAGATCGCAGCCGATGATGTACCCGATTCCCTGAAAGGGAAGAGAGTGATCGCGCTCGATATGGGGGCACTGGTTGCCGGCTCGAAGTTCCGAGGCGAATTTGAGGAGCGCCTCAAGGCTGTCATGGATGAGATTCGCCAGGCTCGTGGCGAGATCGTTCTCTTTATCGACGAGATGCACACCGTAGTCGGTGCCGGCGCTGCTGAGGGTGCCATCGATGCCAGCAATATGCTCAAACCGGCTCTGGCCCGCGGCGAACTCCAGTGCGTGGGGGCGACAACGTTGGATGAGTATCGGGAGCACATCGAAAAGGACGCAGCCTTGGAGCGGCGGCTGCAACCGGTCTATGTCGATGAGCCAAGTGTCGATGCCACCATCGAGATGCTACGCGGGCTGCGCCCCAGGTATGAGGCTCATCACAAGATCCAGATCACCGATTCCGCCCTCGAGGCCGCCGCTCAGCTAAGCCAGCGCTATATCTCGGACCGCTTTCTCCCCGATAAAGCGGTTGACCTTATCGACGAGGCGGCCTCAAAGCTCAGGATCGATACCGAGAGCGCCCCGCATGAGGTCAAGGAGCTTGAAAAGAGGGTCCAGCAGCTAGTCAATGAGGAGGAAGCAGCATCGCAACGGCGGGAATACGAGCGCGCCGCCGAGCTCAAAGTTGAAAGACTACGTCTCGAAGAGGAGTACAATCAGGCGAAAACTGCGTGGCTCCAGGAGAAAAAGATCGATAGCGTCGTCGATGAGGAGGACATCGCCGATCTGGTCTCCAAGTGGACAGGTATCCCCGTGTCCCGCATGCTTGAAGGAGAGGTGGAGAAGCTTTTACATATGGAGGAGCGCATCCACGAACGGATTATCGGCCAGGATGATGCCGTCAGGGTTGTCTCAGAGGCCATCAGGCGGGCCAGGGCAGGGCTCAAGGACCCGCGGAGACCCATTGGCAGCTTCATCTTCCTGGGACCGACTGGGGTCGGCAAGACAGAGCTGGCTCGGGCCCTGGCCGAGTTTCTCTTCGACGATGAAGAGGCCATGGTGCGGCTTGATATGTCCGAGTACATGGAGAAGCATACCGTGTCTCGCCTTATCGGTGCCCCGCCTGGCTATATCGGCTACGAGGAGGGTGGGCAGCTGACCGAAGCAGTGCGCCGCCGCCCATATAAGGTGATCCTCTTCGATGAGGTGGAAAAGGCGCACCCCGATGTGTTCAATGTCCTGCTCCAGATCCTGGAGGATGGCAGGCTGACCGACGGCCATGGCAGAACCGTGGACTTTAAGAACACCGTGGCTATCATGACCAGCAACCTGGGCACAGAGGAGTTTCAGCGCCAGGCTATCGGTTTCTCCAAGCAGACCAAGAGCGAGCAGCAGCGGTTAAAGAGCGCCATAGACAGCGCACTGAAGAGCACCTTCCGCCCCGAGTTCCTCAACCGGCTCGATGAGATCGTTATCCTCCAGCCCCTAACCGAGGAGCAGATCAAGCAAATTGTCGATCTCATGATGAAGGATGTGAGGAAGCGTCTTGCCGATAGAAAGATAACTGTGGAGCTCACCGAGGCGGCCAAGGTTCAGTTGGCTAAGGAGGGCTTCGACCCGGTGTATGGGGCCCGCCCCTTGCGCCGCTCCATACAGCGTCGGTTAGAGAACCCCCTGTCCACGAAAATCCTCCAGGGGGAGTTTAAGGAGGGAGACCGCATAATTATCGATGTCGGCCCCGATGGCTTCACCTTTGCAACTTGACTTCCCTAGCCGATCCCTGTACTCTTTCAAAGGCGATGGGAAATAATAGAAACGAAGAAACGTATAAGATTGACAGCATCGAGGAAGGCACGGCGGATTTTAATCCGGCCAGTGAAGAGGTCGCTCAGCAGATAAAGAGGCGTCGCTGGACGAGGCAACACTATGTAGTCCTTATTATCCTAGTAGCCATCGTCATCATCTTCGTCGCTATTTACTTTTCGAGTCAGGCACTAGACAATGCCTGGCTCTACGGCTACCTTGGGGCTTTCTTGATCAGCCTGATGGCTAGCGCCGTCGTTATCATCCCTGTGCCTGGCCTGCCGGTAATATTCCTCCTTGGGGCCATATTGAATCCGTTCATTGTGGGGTTTATGGTGGGGCTGGCTGAGCCAATAGGTGAGTTGACAGGCTATATGGCGGGCTATAGTGGTAGAATAACACTGGAGAACAGAAAGTCTTACACCAGATTGCAGGATTGGATGAAGCGAAGGGGCTCTTTGGTCCTCTTCTGCTTCTCCGCAGTACCAAACCCCATCTTTGACGCCGCTGGTATTGCCGCGGGTGCTCTTCGTTACCCTCTATGGAAATTCCTCCTCGTTCTGCTCGTAGGCAAGACAATCAAGGGCACGATTGTGGCCTTAGCTGGATACTGGACGCTGCGCCTGCTGCTAGGGTTCCTCATCGGATGAGGCAACTCCCTTTGACATGTCCCCCTTTTTGTGTTAAGCTATTAATTGAGAAAATTTAAGCTACCTCCCAGCAAACAAGGCGAGGACGCTTTTAGTTATAGTCGTTTTTCCTTACAAAGTAGCTTAGAGGCTCCTTCTAAGTGTAGGTGTGTGCACTTTTCTGTTGCTTGGGGGGTGGAGGAGGTCAAAATGAGTTCTCCCTATCAGTGGAGTTCCCGGGGGCTCCGGCGTATTCCCACCCATGTCTTTCTTTCCACCATCGTAGGTTTAATAATCGCATTGCTCATTTCTGTGCTCCTGGCGTTCCCGCTTTCCCTGCTTCCCGGACTGTGGGGGAACATTGCCCCCATTGGGGTAAGTCTGCTCCTCTGCCTGGTTATAACATCTATTACGATAGCACAGGGAAGGCAGTTGTTCTATATGTTCGGCATCACCCTTCCTGAGATGGCTGAAGGCATTGGTATGATAGTGCCTCGCAATGGGCAGGCCATTGTAGACACCAGTGCCATCATCGATGGGCGCATCGCTGATATAGGAGAGGCCGGCTTTATTCCGGGGTCACTGATCATCCCTAGATTTGTTCTCAACGAGTTGCACCACATCGCCGATTCCTATGACCCGGTGCGCCGCAACCGAGGTCGCAGGGGCTTAGAGGTGCTGTCTAACCTTCAGAAACAGTCCAATACCAACATAGATATCTCTGAGATGGATGTCAAGGATGTCCCGGATGTTGACAACAAGCTGGTTAAGTTGGCCAAGATATTCGGTTGCCCCATTATTACCAACGACTTTAACCTGAATCGGGTGGCTGAGCTCCAAGGGGTACACGTGCTAAACATCAATGAGCTGGCCAATGCGCTGAGACCTGTTGTCCTGCCCGGTGAGGAGATGGAGGTTCGCATTATCCAGGAAGGCAAGGAGTTGGGGCAGGGGGTGGGCTTCCTCGACGATGGGACAATGATCGTGGTCGAGGATGGGCGACGCTTTATCAATACGAACATTGAAGTAGTGATCACAAGGGTGCTGCAAACGGCGGCAGGCCGAATGATCTTCGCCCACCCTAAAGCGGAGTGAGTTTTTCGAACTTGGCGGGGCGCTCCTCAATAAAAGTAGCTGGGACGAATGACCTTCGAAAACCTTGAAGGGGCGTGAAGAATGAAAAAGGTTGGCGCCATTGTTGTCGCCGCTGGTGCGAGCAAGCGAATGGGCGGGGTGAATAAGATCTACGCCAATCTAGCAGGCAAACCCCTCATCGCCCACACAGTGGATGTGTTCCAAGCGTGCTCTTCTATTAACCAGGTTGTCATTGTACTGAGCGATGATAAGGTGGAGGAAGGGCATCAACTGGTAAAGGAGCTTGGCTGGTCTAAGGTGGTCGATGTATGCCCCGGGGGAGCACGACGGCAGGATTCGGTAAGGAATGGGCTTGAAAGGCTCTCCGATTGCCAGTGGGTAGTGATCCACGACGGAGCACGCCCTTGCCTTAGCCCGAATTTGATAGAGAGAGGGCTTGAGGCGGCTCGCCAGAGTGGCGCAGCCATCGCTGCCATGCCCGTTGCCGATACCATCAAGGTTGTTGCCTCAGACTCCTTCGTCGAGGAGACGCCGCTTCGCCAACGCCTGTGGGCGGTGCAGACCCCTCAGGTGTTTCGGTTCGATATCATAAATGAAGCCTACCGAAAGGCTGAGGGCGATGTTACTGACGATGCCACATTGGTCGAGAACTTGGGATACAAGGTTAAGGTCTATCCAGGCTCCGAGGCCAATATTAAGGTGACGACCCCTGAAGACCTCTTGCTGGCAGAGGCCATTCTGAGAAGCAGAGAACGAGGCTAGGAGATCGAAGGTTCTTTTTCGACCTTTATGCCGTGGTTATAACGGTCCAAGGCACCAAATAACGTTCCATTAGTATATAAGGGTGGACATACATTCGCGATCGCACAGTCCACAGCATAAATGGTGAAAAAGCCTTTGATCAGTATATAACAGTGGACACCCATACCTAGTTGCAAGGTCCACAGCGTAAATTGCGAAGAACGAAAAATGCGAGTTGGAATCGGCTATGATGTTCACACGCTACGAGAGGGACGCCCTCTTTTGCTTGGCGGGGTGAAGATACCCTTTGATCGCGGCCTCTGGGGCCACAGCGACGCCGATGTGGTAGTACACGCCATCATCGATGCTCTCCTCGGTGCCGCTTCCCTCGGTGATATCGGCACCCATTTCCCCGATACCAACCCTCAATACGAGAATATCTCCAGTATCCTTCTCCTTGAGCGCGTCAACGCTATGCTTCAAGGGCATGGCTTCAAGGTAGAAAACGTCGATGCCACCATCATTTGTGAAGAGCCCAAGCTGGCCCCCTACGTCGGTGAAATGCAGCGCAACATCGGCGATGCCCTGGGCATCGATATAGAACAGGTATCAATGAAGGCTACCACCTCGGCGGGCCTTGGTTTCGCCGGCCGGGGCGAGGGCATCGCTGCTCATGCGGTAGCCCTCATCAGTACGATTAGCCCATAAACATAGAAGCGAATGGAACAGCGAAAACATAGAGCAGCAGACAGGTCGAAAAAAACCTGTAGAGTCTATTGAAAGCGAGAACCCATAGCACATATAATAGCCCATAGCTGGAAGAGAAGGGTTCGACCCGGTAATGGCATCGATAGCGATAAGCAATAGCACGTAAAATAGCCTATAGCTCCAAAGGAAATGAAGGTCTATAACACACTTTCCGGCCGAAAAGAGGACTTCGTAGCTAGCGACCCGGTTACGATGTATGTCTGCGGCGTAACCCCATACAGCGATTGCCATATCGGGCATGCTATGAGCTACATCGTCTTCGATGTCATCAGGCGCTATCTTGAATTTCGCGGCTACAGGGTGAAGCATGCTCAGAACTTCACCGATATCGATGACAAGATCATCGCCCGCGCCAATCAATCGGGCACTTCGCCCAGGGAACTCGCCGAGGGGTTTATCTCCCAATACTTCGCCGATATGGATGCCCTAAACGTGAAGAGGGCCGATATTTACCCCAAGGCTACCGAGGAGATCCCTAAAATCATCGAGGTCATCAAGGGCCTGATCGAGAAGGGGCACGCCTATGAGGCCGGGGGCGATGTCTACTTTCGTGTGGGGAGTTTCCCCGAGTATGGGAAGCTCAGCCATCGGCGGTTGAATGAGATGATGGCCGGAGTGGGTATCGAGGATAAGGGCAAAAAAGAGCACGCCACGGATTTCGCCCTTTGGAAGGCTGCCAAGCCCGGCGAGCCGTCTTGGGAAAGCCCCTGGGGGCCGGGAAGACCCGGCTGGCACATCGAGTGCAGCGCCATGTCCCTCAAATACCTGGGCCAGAGCCTGGATATTCACGGTGGCGGGCAGGACCTCATCTTCCCCCATCATGAGAACGAGATCGCCCAGTCAGAGTCCTTCACCGACGTTAGCCCCTTCGTCAAATACTGGATGCACAACGGTCTGATGCAGCTGGGTAAGGAGAAGATGAGCAAATCGCTGGGCAATCTGATCACTGTTAAAGATGCTCTGGCCTGCTATAGTGCCGATGCCCTCAGGCTCTTTGTCCTGAGCTCCCACTATCGAAGCCACCTCACCTATACCGAGGAAGGGCTGGAGGCAGCTGAGAGAGGGGCCGATAGGCTGCGCCTGGCAGTATACCGCAAAGGCCCCGAATCATCGGCCACAGCGCTAGAGGTTGCGCCCTACCGCCAGCGCTTCATGGAGTCCATGGACGACGATTTCAATACCGCACAGGCCATCGCTGTGGTCTTTGACCTGGCGAGGGATATAAATCGAGCTAGAGATGAGGGATACTCCTCCCGGGAAGCTAGAGAGGCACTCCTTGAGCTCACAGGAGTACTGGGCCTGACGCTCAGAGAATGGGAACCTCACATCGATGTTCAAGGAGTGATAAGTGTGTTAGCTCAGCATAGTATCAATGTGGACGAGGATGTATCCCAAAGGGAAGCCTCCTACATCGAGCTATTGATCGAGAAACGGGTTGAGTATAGGCAAAGGAAAGAGTGGGTACTTGCTGACAGGATCCGGGCTCAGCTAGCAGAGCTAGGTATAAGCCTGGAAGATACCCCTCATGGGACGGTGTGGCGATACAGGAGGTTATGATCATACCCTGGGATACCCGGCTCAGTGAGAAGCACCACCTTGTAGTTTGCCACTGCCATGTGCTATACTGCACCACCGAGCTAGTAGGATGTTACAGAAGATTTCTCTCGGTGTGAAGGAGATCGACAAATACCGTTTTTTGCTGGCAGCCGAGCTATTCGATGAAATCAATTCACTGGCTCGCGACCTAAAAGGTCTTAGAGTGTGCCATATAAACTCCACACCATTTGGCGGTGGTGTAGCCGAGCTTCTTTTCTCCTATATCCCCATAGTCCGTAGCCTGGGGATTCATGCTGACTGGCAGGTTATCCGTGGCGACCGCCGCTTCTTCGCCATCACGAAGTCCATGCACAATGCCCTACAGGGCGCCGAATACCCCTTACTCGACCAGATGACCCAAAGGGTCTATCTATCCAACAATCAAAGCAATGCCCGGGAGCTAGACCCCAATTATGACGTTTTCGTAATAAATGATCCTCAACCAGCAGCCTTACGCTATTTTTGCCAAGGTATACAAGCGAAGTGGATCTGGCGCTGCCACGTCGATAGCTCTGAGCCAGACAAAGAGGCCTGGCAATTCCTGCGACCCTATATCGAAGAATTCGATGCCGCCATCTTTACCAAGAGCGAGTTCGTGCCGTCCGATCTCAAGGGTCCTCACATTGCCATCATGCCACCCGCTATCGACCCGCTCAGTAGTAAGAATATGCCACTTCCCAAAGCTGAGGTATGTCAAACCATGATCGACAACCTCGGACTGGACAGTA
>Ga0209979_1001161_pt1 | contig 30233 bp, 32 predicted proteins | sample AnhtaG_FD_183114 | JGI IMG/M metagenome (GOLD analysis project Ga0209979, IMG submission 183114) | Deep subsurface microbial communities from Anholt, Denmark to uncover new lineages of life (NeLLi) - Anholt_01485 metaG (SPAdes) (version 2) | ecosystem: Environmental > Aquatic > Marine > Oceanic... | reverse complement strand
AGGGCAATTACCGGAGAAATCCCGAGTTTTGTAACAAAAATAGCTAGCTCTGAAAGAAGGGCTAAAAAGAGGAAGAAGAAGAGGAAGAAGAATTGGAAGCTACCAGATTTGGCAAGCTCGGCTTATCAGTAGTGATGATAGTTGCATCAGTGTTTTTGCTAACCCATGTTTCTTTAGCTCAAGTACTGTTGATTGCGCCATCTAAAATCAATCTAGGCTCTGTCAAGCCGGGAGATACAGTAGAAACTAAAAAGAGACTATTAATAAAATTTTCTGAAGAAATAGATGTGGAGAAAGTTAGGGTAATTCCCGTTGAAGAAGAAGAGTTCATTTTAGAGTTAGAGGGAAAGAATGGGGTAAAAATACCAGCCAGGTATAGTTGTAAGAAAGTATTCTGGAATAAAGAAGCAGGAATTATTCATGTGGAGGTAATCATTAAAGTAGATCAAATAAAATGGGTCTATGCTCCTGGTAAATATAAGGGACAAATAATCATAACTTTCAGTGAATCTGATAATTGGTAGTAGAACCAAAGAAGAAAATAAAGGGCAGGTGGTCGAAGGACCTAAAACTCAAAAATTCCAGGGCTTAAAACCCTGAGACTTAACGGAAATCTCGAATAGGTCTTGACAAAATTCGTGATTTACGTTAAAAGATAAGGAGGTGATAAGAAATGAGGAAACTAGTTATTGGAATTGCGGTAGTAGCATTGTTGGGTCTGTTGGCTGTGCCAGCAATGGCTTACCTAGACGAGAAGACGGTGGAGGTAACCATCATGGTTGCCGAGTACGGCGCGATAACCTTTAACCCCGACGCTGACATGTCTTTCAATGTGCCGGGACCATATGTGGCAGGCGCGAATTACGGTGCTTTCAAAGACTTTAAAGTGTGGTGCAATGTGCTTTCCACTCTCACCATCGTACCGGATATGAGAAGCGACTCCACCGACGTCGTCCCCGGGCAAATAGGCGTATTAGGTGACCCCTACCCGACAGCAACGGGTATTACTGGGGCTGCTGCTGATGGACCACACTATATAGGTTTTGGCCTCGCGGTTGCAAACTTTGACACCAACACAACCATTGGGTGGGGCACGGGCGAGGACTTCACCAAGGTAGTGGTGAACTTCAATCCGAGTACGACCATCGATGTAGACCCGAATGGCCGGATTACGGTCAACAGCTATATGGATTCGGCTAGATACGGTGATGCATTGGCCCCGCCTGGAGACTACTTGTCAACTCTGACTCTGACCCTCAGCCCAGCGTCGTAGCGAAAACAAATGGGGGGGGTAAAACCTGCCCTTCCCCTCCCCTTTTAGTCTTGTTATTTTAATAAGTTGGGGAGATAAAAATGATGCGAAAATTAATGGTGTTGGTAATGGTACTTGGCTTGACGGCCATTTGTTTTTCACAGGCGGCCTCCCAGCCCCTATCCCAAGCTAGCGTTACGGTGAAGATAACAGTTCTCCCTTATGCGGAGCTGAACATCTTTGTAGACAAGCTGGTGATGAACACTGTCACTGCCGATATGTTCACAGCAGGCATGAGTGGTGAAAAAAGAAAGTCTCTTGCCAGCACTGGTTTAGAGGTAATAACAAATACTTCTGCGCGGCTAGAGGTGCCATTGATTGTGATCCTGTCAGGCGATGGCAGCTATGAGGCCGAGGTGGATATAACTGTATGGGGTGAAAACGTAAATTATATGCAGGAGCCACCGTTCCAGTACATTGACCTGGGAGCCGGTTCGCACGATCTCACTCTTCAGGTTAAGATTGACAAGGTCTGGACAGTGGCAGATAAGGCTGGGACTTATACTGGAACCATCACCCTGAACATTTATACCCTTTAGCAAGTAGTGTTATGATATACTAAGGGATTCTCATAATGAAGAAGAAAATTAAACTCTTTATTTTTTTAATTGCAGCTTTTTTAATCTATTCTTCGCCTGCGTATGGCCAGGGGTTTATGGTCAAGCCGATGAAGATGGAGATTCAGTCTCGCGTTGGCCAAACTGTTGAAAAAATTCTTGAACTTCGCAACACTACAGCCAATGAAACTCTAATTCTTGATCTGAAATTGATGGAGTTAACCCAAGGTAAAACCGGTGCCTGGTGGATTATTGAGTCAGGTTCAAACATAGATACCTCCAATTTGCATTCCTGTCTAAAATGGATAGAACTGAGCGCCCAAAGTGTTGAGGTTAAACCATTAGAGATGGTCCCCATAAAGGTAAATTTGCGTATACCAAGAAGTGCACGTGGCTTTTATGCAGCCGCCCTTATTGCCCAGACAAAACCATCAGAACCCAAAGAGGGGAGAATAAGAATAGGAATAGTTATTCGTTTTTTAATCCCGATATTGGTGGAAATTCAAGGTCGGCCAGTGAGACAGAAAATTGAACTTACCGATGCTGACCTGGAATTTATTGAGCAATCTGAAAAGAATCCCGCCACTACCATAGTTTCAATGAATATTGTAAATAAGGGCGGGACTTATTCTCGCTTGAAAGGAAACATAAATGTTATGTGGCAAGCCGGGGAGTACTGGCAGAGGATTTCGCAGGCTGACTTCCCTGAGGTAGGCATTATCCCTGGTATAGAATTGAACTTAAGAAGTGACCTTGAGCGGCGTCTTCCCTCTGGTAAATACAAACTTACGGGGACATTATATGTAGATGGTCGACGGATAAAGCCGTTTATAAAGGAGATAGAATTTGTCGGCGATCCTACTATTAGCAAGGTTATAGCTGATACTTCGCTTATTTTAGAACCTTCAACCTTGTCCATAAAAGCCGTTCCGGAGGGCACACGCACAAGTCCAATAAAGGTCCGGAATCTATCAGAAGAAACCGTAAATATCTCGGTTGAGGTTGAGGTTCCTGAATCTCTTCCAGGTGTTGCTTTAGGTGAGTTGACAGGAGAAGAGCTCAGTTGTGCAAGGTGGGTGGAAGTAATCCCGGATAATTTTACTCTAAGACCTGGTAGATATCGAAATATACGCGTTATGGCAAGGCTTCCGAAAAATGAGAAAATGTATGCTAACTATTATGCTACTCTTCTTCTTCGTGCGGCATATATAAATGGGCAAAGCGCTGGCAAGAATACCGCGCTTATTTTACTTGAAAATGCGAAGATTAAGGCAAAGCCCGCCGCACAAATAATGAAAGTTAGCCTTGCCGCGGAGGAAGGCCCAAGGTATATAATTCAAGCTAAATCCGCTAATGTTGGAAATGTTCACTTCACTCCCGAATGCAAAGCCACAGTTACCAAGCCTGATGGCACAACTGTCCTGGAGGCTACGCTTAGCGGTCAGGGACAAGTTATGCTACCTCTTGAGACTAGAGATTTCTCGGGAATCCTTGACTTTTCCAGAATTGAAGAGGGTATCTATGGTCTCACCGTTTTGATGGACTATGGAAAGGAAATAGTTAGTAAGACTTTACCTATTCAGGTTTCCCTTGAGGAAGGGGAGAAGATAGTTACAGTCATTGCGGTTAATGAAAAATAAAGTATTAAAGAAAAGAGCAATGCTTTCAAAAATACTGATCAATGGGATAGTGAGTGCGCTGATAGCTTGTCTTTTATTTGCTGGTTCTGCTTTAAGTGAAGAGACTATCTCATCAAGCACGGGGGAACAACCGAAAGTCAGTAATGTCTGGTTTGAAGCCGATATTCGCTCAGCCTTTGACGATCTTGCCTCTCAAGCTGGGATTACAATATTAGTTGATGACTACGTGGAAGGCTTTATTACTCTCTCTTTGGAAGATGTAAGTCTTGATGAGGCTATAAAGATGATGTGCATGAAGGGCGACTATGATTATAGAAAATTAGAAGATGACCTTTTTATAATTGGCTCTATGTACCCAGACTCCCCTACATTTCAAAAGCATGCTGTGACCAGGAGGATAGAACTTAATTATGCTGATTCTAAAAATGTTATCACGCTGTTAAAGCATTACGAACTCTATATGAGCGCTGCGGGAAGAACAATAGTTATTCGAGCCTGGCCTAAGTTAGCCGATAAGATTGAAGAAGATATGAGAATCCTGGATAAGGCACCTAAACAGGTACAGGGACAAATAGTTATTGCTGAGCTAACTGAGGAGGCAAGAGTTGAGCTTGGGCTAAATATATTAGAATACACCTCTAATGGCGAGAAGGGATGGAGTTTCACTTTAGAGCCTGGTGAAGTGGGTTTAAACCTGACAGATATTTATAAGTTTATGGTAACATTAAAAGCCCTTGAGAGAAAGGGAAAAGCTTCCCTCAGAGCTTCTACCATCGTGACAGTACCGGAAGGAAAAGAGACAACTATTGGTCTGGGTAAGGAAATGAGGATAGTTATTGAGAAGGAACAGGAATATTATCGAGTTGAGACAGTAAGAGCTGAGACTTCTCTTACCCTTGCTATAGAACGAGTGACCTCTAATAATGAGATAATTTTTAATTTCAAGGTAGTGGCTGGAGATATAGCCGAAGAGGTACCCAAAATCACACAAATTCCTGTTGTTTATGACCGCTTTGCTGAAGGTACAGCTATTGTGCCCAATAATACAGCCTTCATAATAGGTGGTTTGACCAGGGAAATAGAAAGAACTATCCGTGGTGCTTTTCCACCTTCCAAAAGTACAGTTAAGGAAAAAACGGATCTACTAATTGTAGTTCTGCCTCACATTGTAGGAACACCTATGGCCAGACCTGGGATTCTGGAAAAAGAACTTGAAAGAGTAACGGAAAAGCCCGAAGTTAAAAAAGAATTTAAATGGAGGCTTGGTTTACATACCACTTATTTCTGGTCAGGGGTGAATGACTTCGTTGAAGAGGAAGGCTATGATATTCTTGACCCAATGATTTTTTACGAAGGACGATTAGACCTGTCACCTCATCTTACTTTATTTGGTGGGGCAGGCACAAGTGAAAAAGCAGGAAACGGGTTAAATATGACATGTTATGGCTTCCTTTTGACAACAGATGCAGTTTTTGAAAGGCGACGGTTTTTTATCGGAGGAGGTATTGCCAATGGTGAGCTTAATCTAAACGGGGATGAATACACTCTCAATAGCTATTTGTTAAAAACTGGATTAGAATTGAAGTTTGGAATGCTCAAGCTGGGTGGTGGCTACAATTATTTTCCGAGACGATGGAAGAGAAATACCGGCGTTGAAAAGAACATAGACTCAAGCGGAGTTTACGTTCACATTGGGCTTTGTTACGAGGTTAAATAAAGGGAGTTGGGTTACCAGGCAAACCCATTTTTCTGCAAATTTCCTGGAAGATGAAGGAATTATTTAAAAACATGATTTTCTGAAAATCACTAATGCAAGGATAGGCTTCTTCTTCCTCCAGGATTTAATTATCCCGTTAGTTGTCATCTTCTATATAAAAGATAAAAGTAGGACACCAACAAAATCCCAAAATTGCAGATCTTCTATTTTGTCTTCCGACAATATTATTTTTCCAGCAAGTTTGGGTTCGTTTGGGGTAGGTGCCGAAGCATAAGGTTTTAAGGTACGAATCTCTGTAACGTTGGATTATAAAGGATTAGCGAGACTCTTGCAACCTCTTATAGTAATCTTTAGTGACAGCTTTCTTGACACAACTCACTCTCCCGCTAAGATGAGAATAATATTTAAAAACTATCCTAAGGAGGTGAGAAAGAATGAAGAAGACAGCAATCGTGCTTGCTGTTCTGCTAGTGGTAGGAATCGCTGTGGCAGCCTACGCAGGAGCCACTAAACTTACACTGACTGCGCGCCAGGGCAACGTTGGTGAAACCGGATTTGTTGTTGTCAACGACGCTAATGCACAAAAGACGATTTTCCAATTCCAGATGCGTGGGGGAACGCCAGGTACTAAGTATTGGGGGTATTACTATCTTATACCTGGAGACACCTGGATCTTGCTCGGAGAATTCAAGATGAACAATTCCGGCTCTGGACACTTGCATGCGACTGTAACATCTTGTCTAAATCGGCCGTATTGGGTGGGTGTGAGCAACTTCGATCCAGCGGCCCCGGGGATGACCATATCGAACCAAGTTATGTCCGATATTCTCTCCTAATATAAGCAGCATCACTATTAGGGAAGCGCCAATTCAGGAGAAGTGTAGCTAGAGTACCTTTGGCCACCTAGCTAAAACTAGGTGGCCATTTCTTTCCGATGCTTCCTTTTTCCCGTTGTAAATTCCTCTTCAAAAACGATAGTTATAAGTTAAGTAAACGCTTTGGTTTGCGGCCTGGCCCTACCACCAGCAAAGTCCCCACCATTCGTCAAACCATGTTTTAATTTTAAGCCTTGGTTTTTAGCAAGATTGCAACGAGAAGTGAGATAGATGCTTTTACCATCGGGAGTGGGTCCATTGGCGCTGGCAAAGTTATGCTCATCAGTAACACCCTATAACTCCATTTGTCGTCTTCTATGTAAAAGTGAGACATTAATTACCCTCCTCTAACCAGAAACCCTTATTTTCTCTGCATTACCATTTACAAATTAGGGACATTTTGTCCTCTTTTTTACTGAGTGTTGATAGCCGCCAGGAAGCAACCTAAACGGGAAGAAAGCAAGCAAGTGGCAAAAGAGCGATAAATACCACGCAAGGTATGGTTTTCCTCATCCATCCTTGCAGGGGGGCTATGACGCCTTGGGAAAGAGATGACGAAAGTTTGCCCAAAGTGTGCATTTCTTGATGCAATGCCTCCATAGCCGGTGCCTTCCTTCTTCGAACGGAAAAATCTATCAGAATCATATACACAACATAAGTGGCATAGGGATATATCTAGATGCTTGGGACGGCCCCGATCATGACATTGATATTTACCAAAATATCGTACATGACAATGGCGGTGATGGTATTTGCATTGCAATCGAGCAAGAAGGGGGCAGCCTCGGAAACATCAATATCTATAACAATATTGTCTATAATAACGCAGCCTCCGGCATCTCAATCGCTTCTTACTTTTTCCCTACACCAAGAGAGAACATCAAGATAATGAATAATGTTCTTTATAACAATGGGCATGATGGTATAAATGTGGGGGAGGTAGCGGTGAAGAATTCGGTGATAAGAAACAACATATGCAGCGATAATCGAAGGCACCAAATCGCTTCATACTCTCCAAGCATGATTACCATCGATCATAATTTAATTGACGGTTCTACCCAAATTTGCGGTAACGATGCTGCAATCGGGGGCCCTAGGTTCGTGAATGCTTCCCAAGATAACTTTCATCTGAAGAAGGATTCTCCTGCCATAGATAAGGGTTGGGCCCTTGATGCACCGGACCATGATTTCGATGGGAATACCAGACCTCAAGGTTCAGCATACGACATCGGTGCTTTCGAATTCACAGGAACCCTTATCAATTGACCATCCACTGGCACATAGCTAATTGTCGATTTATTTCAGAGCTGCCCCTAATCCTTCAGATACTCTAGCCAATAGAGCAATTCTCCGACCCCGCATTTTTAGTCTTTCTCGCGTCATATGCACTACGGTAGTCGCGTCTTTCGTCTATTCCCTGATAGAGATGAACCTGAAGAATAGCTCCTGCCTTGCTTTCTCACTCCCCTTTTACTGCGGGTCAAGTCATTTATATGAGTACCACTGAATCTCTCGCCAATCTTAACCTTTATATGGTGAACAGATTACCTGACAGGAGGTATTTGAAGTTCACCGGGGTAGGTACCTACGTCCTTAAGAAATCGGCAAAGTCGCATTTGGCAAGTGACTGGCGGTATCGCTACTCCAGGAAGCTTATTTAGCCTACCTTGGCCTTGACAATTATAATTATTTATCTTATACTATCAGACGATGAAGATAGATAAGCCTGTTTTCCAAGTATTTACCCGCCGTATCGAAATCATAGAGAGCTCAGCGGCTAGCGCACTTTGATAAAATGTCTCTGGGAAAATTAGCAAAAGAGGTGAAAGGGGGGGGTAAAACAAGAAATTACATGAGAATTGCTGCTATCGTTCTCCTCAGTCTTTGGATGACAACTCAGGCAGTTTCAGGTGAGAGGCCTACTACCTCAGGGATCCTTGTTGAGGATGAGGTATGGAGTGGGAATATCCGCCTTACCGGGGATGTGGTCATACCGGAGGGTATAACCTTAGTTATTCTAGCTGGCACAGCTATCACCTTTGCACCTGATCACAGCGATTATGATGCTAAACTACCCCTTCCTGCTGATTTGGGAGGAGGTAAATGTAACCTCCTGGTTCAGGGTAACCTGAGGATAGAAGGAGAAAAGGATAAGGTAGTGACTGTGGGCGAGCTGGTTTATGATCTAAACAGGCAAAGCAAGATAAGCTGGGGCGGAATCATATTTGAAGGTATAAATGCAGCATCCGTTGTCAGACACGCTGAGATAAGATACGCCGATGTAGCCATAGTTTGTGTTGACTCCTCTTCTCCCGAAATAGTGGCGAGTACCATTGCTGAGAATGATGTAGGTGTGATGATCTTTGATTTTTCCTCGCCGAGAATAAATGAAAACAAGATTCATCATAACACCCTCTGGGCTGTATCCTGTTATGACTATTCGTCTCCCACCATCAGCAAAAATATTATTACTGCCAACCTGGTAGGTATAGGTAGCCAGGATTTCTCCTTTCCTACCGTAAGCTACAATACTCTCAGTGACAATGAGGTTGGTATTTTACTTCAGGATAGTTCTGGCTCATCCATTCTTAAGAATTATTTTCAAAATAATACCCAACAACTCCGGGATGACCGCAAATTACAGTAAATGGAAGCCCTTTGCTGTGGGGGTGATGGGAAAGGGTCTATTATAAGAGAAATATTTATCTTATATTGCTCTTGACAAAATAACTATCTATCCCATAATGTAAAATTGTTGATTCCTTGCGATACAGGAGGAAATTATGGATCTTAGCTTTTTGCTGAAGGAAATGATGGCAAGAGGTGCATCAGATCTGCACCTTGTAGCCGGAATATCTCCGGTATTTCGCATTGATGGAGGTTTGAAGGCGTTGGGGAAAAGGCCGCTCACCCCTGAGGAGACAAAATCCCTCATCTACTCTGCTATAAGTGCTAAGAAAATAGCCGAGTTTGAAAAGAATCATGAGCTGGACTTTTCTTTCGGAGTAAGTGGACTGGGACGTTTCCGGACCAATGTCCATTTTCAACGAGGATCGATAGCAGCGGCCATTAGATGTATCCCTGACCATGTACCCTCCCTTTCTGAACTCAATCTCCCTCCTATCCTGGCCGAGTTAGCTCTTAAGAAGATGGGGTTCATCCTGGTAACTGGCCCGGCTGGGTGCGGAAAATCAACAACTCTGGCTGCCATGGTGCAAATAATAAATGAACACAGGACCGCCCATATTATCACCCTGGAGGACCCCCTGGAATATTTGCACTCTCATAACAAGAGTGTGGTAGAGCAAAGGGAGGTGGGATCGGATACTTTCTCCTTCGCTGAGTCTTTGAAGCGATGTCTCCGTCAGGACCCGGATGTCGTTTTGATTGGAGAAATGAGGGATCTAGAAACCATTGCTACAGCTATTACTGCGGCTGAGACAGGACATTTGGTGCTGACCACCCTGCATACATCTGATGCCCCGGGGGCGGTGGATAGGATTATTGATGTTTTCCCCTCTCACCAACAATCCCAGATAAGGACCCAGCTATCCAGTACTCTACAGGCGATAATTGCCCAGATTCTTCTTTCCAGAAAAGGTGATAAGGGAAGAGTACCTGCGGTGGAGCTATTAATTGCTAACTCTGCGGTGAGGAACCTGATCCGAACTGGCAAATCTCACCAATTAGCCACAGTTATGGAGACGGGAACTCAAGCTGGAATGCAAACCATGGATCAGGCGCTCAAGGATTTAGTCGATAGGGATATGGTCAGCTACGAGACGGCTGTGGTAAGAGCAAGAAATCGAGCTGTCTTTGAGAAATCACTGACGTACAATCCCTGATCAGGACATAGGACTTCTAAACTTAAGACTATGTTTTTCGAGATGGAGCTAGATGAAAGGAGATATTAGATGGTTCCTGAAAAGAATAAATGGCTGGTAAAAGCACTTCTGGATAAAAAAATAATTACTCCAGATCAGTTAACTGAAGTTTTGGCCAGACAGAGGGAGATCAGGGAAGATCTGGAAAAGATCCTGGTAGATCTTAAGTTTGTCAAAGATGAGGAGCTCACAGCTTTGAAGAATAAAGAATCTCTTTATGGTGAGAAGCTTCTCCTGGGCCATGTTGATCCTGAAGCGTTGAGGTTAGTTCCTGAAACGGTAGCCAGGCGTTATTGTGTTATCCCTCTATCTAAGAATGGAAAACTCCTTACCCTTGCCATGACTGACCTGAATGACGTGGTAGCCATTGATACAGTTAGAACCCTCAGCGGGTGCGAAATTGAGGCGGTACTGGCTTCAGAAAAAGATATAATGACGGCAGTGGAAAGGTACTACAGTGGGTCTGCCGACATGGAGACGGTTTTATTAGACCTGGTCAAGGTAAATGGACATCTGGTTCAAGCGCAAATCGGGGAGGACCCCACTCAGGTGAAACTCAAAGCCAATGATCCGCCAGTAGTTAAGTTTGTCAATCTTCTGCTGCTCGATGCCATTGAGCGAAGAGCCAGTGACATTCACATCGAGCCTACAAAGGAAAAAGTCAATGTTCGAGTTCGTATTGACGGGCTTTTGCAGGACATACCACCTCCTCCCAAGACCATGCATTCAGCTATTATCTCGCGCATAAAAATTATTTCCAATTTGGACATTGCCGAGCGAAGACTGCCTCAGGATGGTCGTTGTGTGGTGAAAATAGGAGATAGAGAGGTTGACATCAGGGTCTCCACTTATCCCATTCTGTACGGAGAAAAGTTAGTGATGCGTCTTTTAGATAAAGAGAAAATTTTCCTGGGCCTTGAGGAGCTAGGTCTTAGCCCGGAAGAGTTCCGAAAGTTTGAAAAGGTACTCAAAAGGCCCTATGGAATGATACTGGAGACCGGGCCCACCGGCTGTGGAAAGACTACCACCCTCTACGCTGGCCTGAGGCATATTAACACTCGGGACAGGAATATTGTTACCATAGAAGACCCCATTGAATATAGTTTACCCAGGATTAATCAAACCCAGGTAAAGCCTCAGATTGGTCTGGACTTTGCCACGGGTCTTAGGGCCATTCTCAGGCAGGACCCTGATGTAATCCTGGTGGGAGAAATTCGTGATCGTGAAACCGCTCAGATTGCTATAAGAGCTGCCTTGACCGGACATCTGGTCTTTAGCACTCTGCATACTAACGACGCCGTGGGGGCTATAGCTCAACTGCGATACTTCGGCATTGAACCCTACCTCATTGGCTCTGCTGTTGGTTTAATTATAGCCCAGAGGCTGATTCGTCGTGTCTGCCCTAACTGCCAGGAGTATTATGCTCTTTCTGAGGAAGTTTTGCATCGACTGGGTCTGGCTAATATGGGGAAAGATGCGCTCAAATTAGTTCGGGGCAAAGGTTGCCGACAGTGTAGCTATACTGGTTACTTTGACCGAACCGCTGTATTCCAGTTCTTTGAAATCAATCCTCGAGTGAGAGGGCTCATCTTTGAAGGGGCTGATATGCATGCCCTGAAAGCTGAGGCAACCAGGCAGGGAATGAGGACTCTCAGAGAATCTGCTGTAGAGAAGCTTCGCCAGGGTGTAACCACAATCGAGGAGGTTCTGAGCGTTACCCTTGAGGAGTAAATAATATGCCCAGATTCACCTGTATCTCCGTAGACAGCCAGGGACAGAAGATCAAAACTCAGCATGAGGCAGCCTCAATTCCGGAAGTATCCTCTTTCTTGCGAACTAAGGGGCTCACTCCGGTTTCAATAAAGGAGATTGAACGGGAGACTCTTACCGGGCAAGCAGTGAGGGAACTTTCCGCTCTCCTCAGACAACCCCGGATAAAAGCAAATGAAGTGCCGGTTTTTTTTCGTCAATTGGCCATCATGCTGGAGGCAGGGGTAAATTTATCAGAATGCCTGGAGAGTCTTTCCTCTCAAACAGAGAACAAGAATTTTGCCGATCTTTTAAGACAGATAAGAGAGTATGTAGCCTGGGGACGGAAATTCTCCGAGGCCCTTTCCGAATACCCCCGCATATTCCGCCCTCTGGTTACGGAGATGATAGCGGTGGGAGAAGAGACTGGATCGCTAGACAAGGTAACCTCCGCCGTGGCCAGTTTCCTGGAAGGTCAAATAGATCTGAAAAAAAAGGTGGTAAGTGCCAGTAGATACCCTATGTTCATCACTGGCTTCTTTTTGGTAGCGGTGGGAATAATGGTCTTTTATCTCATTCCTCAATTTAAGGAGATATTTGCCTCCTTCGGAGCTGAGCTACCGGCCATTACCCAGTTTGTCATGAATATAAGTGATTTTCTTATTAGAAACCTTCCCTATGAAATAATTCTGGTTCTGGCACTGGGAGTGCTCACGTTTGGATATTTCCGAGCCGGTAAAGGAAAGGGCACCCTGGATAGGATTAAGTTAAAACTGCCCATAGTGGCTAAATTAATTTATTATCTCATCCTGGCAAGAATATGTCACACTTTGGGCATCCTGCTGAGGAGTGGGGTTCCTCTGGTAGTCGCCCTTGATCACACCGCCGCCGTTGCTGAAAATGTAGTGGCAGAAAATTCTATAAAGGAAATTCGGGAAAGAATTGTTCATGGCTCTACCTTGGCTCAGGAAATGAGGAAACAGAGCTTTTTCCCTCCTCTGGTGACCGGAATGGTCCACACCGGTGAGCGATCAGGAACCCTGGGCGAGATACTGCCTAAAGTAGCCGACTTCTATGACCGGGAGCTGGATTACCGGATAAAAGCCCTAACCTCAATCATGGAGCCGATTCTCGTCGTTGGTATAGGAGTGCTGGTGGCTTTTTTTGTCATAGCTATGTATTATCCTATCTTCCACCTGGCCGGAGTTATGGAATAGGAAAAGCAATCTGGATAGTGAAATATAAAGGAGGTGGTAAGCTGGCACCACGAAAACTAAAGTAAAATTAAATCTTATTAACTAGTGGAGGTAAAAGACATGAAGTGGTTAGTGAGGATTTTAGGTAAAGAAAATAAGAAGAAGGGTGGATTCACTCTGGTTGAGTTGATGGTGGTAATCATAATCGTGGGTATTCTCGCTGCTGCCGCTGTCCCCATATACTCGGCTTTTGTGAAAAAAGCCCGTGTTTCAGAGGCAAAGGCTAGTATTGGTACTATCCGAGCCGCGGAAGAGGTGTACTGGGCTGAGAACGCCGTATATCTCGCGTTGCCCGGTGTAGCCAGTACTGCCACTACCTTGACGGATACATTGGGAGTAAATGTCAGCCATAATGTATGGTGGAACGCCGGCGTGACGTGGACTGTCAGTACTAGTGGTGGCGATGATAGCAACGAGATTTTGGATAGTATCACCGCTAATGCTGCGGCCCTTACGTGTGATGCAAAAATCCAAGGTATAACTGTGACCTATACTCTGGCTACAGATACATGGAGTACAACTGGACTATAATTACGCAAAACGGTAATGTTTCATAAGTAACCACTAGGGGATAGAAGGTGGATTTACTTTAATGGAGAGTGGCTTTTATAAATCTGTTAAATAAAGAGACATAGGGCTTTGGAGACAATTATTCTTCCAAGGCCTAGGGGCAGGCTCTTATGAAGTTTTTTCCTCATGAGTCAGAAGATGGGTTTAGTTTAATAGAATTGATGGTAGCCCTGATTATAATAGCTTTAGTAATTGTGGGAGGAGGGATGTTTTTTTTCTATGGTCGAGTCAATATCATCCGGGAGGCTCATCGCCGGGCCGCCGTTCTGGTAGCCAGCCAGAGGCTGGAGGCCTTGAAGGCAGCGGATTGGGATGATATTGCTCTTGATCCTACTGCGATTCCCGATCCATTGAATCAGCCATATTACATTAAGCATGGTAGTCCTTGGGATCGAAGCTTAGAGGAGGTCAGGGACACGGAAGTACCGGTGGATAATCTATCCGATGGAGAGATGATGACTGAGGCCCAGTGGGTGGACGATGATCCTGGTGATGGGGATGATACCTATGACTACTTGGAGATAACGGTAACAGTGGAGTGGAGCGATAATACTACCAATACGGTGAGCTTATCTACCCTGATTGCTCCCCACTGAATAAGGTGTCAATGAGAAATAGAACTTCCGGGTTTACCTTAGTAGAATTAATGGTTGTGGTTGTGGTGGTAGGTATAGCAGTTTTGTTCTTTACCCAGATTCCTCTTTTTAGTCTGAGTTCCTGGAATAAAGGAGCCCAAAGGCTAAAGATGCAGCGAGATGCTAATTTAATGATGATCAAGATCCAGCGTAAGCTGAGACCGGCAAGTTCACCTATTGTCGAGGTTTCCGATCCTCCCACCACGTTGGTCATTGACGGTGAGAGTTTTGTCTTGGATGGTGATACGGGCACCCAGTTTTCTGATGTTACCAATACTGATGGAGTATGGAATGTTAATTTGACTCTAGTAAGAGAAGGTGTTCAAACTACTCTCAGGACAGCGGTGAAGCCAAGAAATTAATTATCAATGAAAGCTAAGAAAATGAGACGAACATCATTGAACTCTGAAAGCGGAGTGATATTACCCATCGTTATCATCCTGACGCTGGCTCTTACTATAACAGGACTGGCCCTTCTTAATGCAGGGATAATGGAGAACAGTCTGGTAAGGAGGGAAATTCACAAGAACCAGGCCTTTTACTTAGCTGAAGCGGGGGTAGAACATGCTCGAGTTAAGTTGGGACAGGATTGGGAGGGTTGGCTGGCTTATAGTCCCATAAATGCCACTTTAGGAGCCGGGACCTACATTGCCACTATTTTCGATACTGACAGCAGCGGCAATCTGTTACCTCTAACCAGACGAAGGGTAGAATCAACAGGAGCTGTGGGTGAAATATCGAAGATGGTAGAGGTTATATTACGGAAAGCAGCTACAGGCGGTGGAATTACTTCAGCTCTAACAGCGGGAGGAAATATAACTGTTACAGGTAGTGCTGACATTAATCCCTCGCCAGAGCCCGAAGATACCTTTTATGACTTTGAGTTAGGTGAGGACCCTAATGATGGTCTTTCCTTATTTGAAGAGATTTTTGGTATAAGTAAAGATGAAATGAGAGCTATGGCTCAGAATCCCCCCAATAGATATTATAACGGTGCTATTAACAATGACATTGTTGAGAACATCACGTGGGTAGATGGAACTCCGGATCAATCCCAGATTACTACAAGTACATGGGCTGGCAGTGGTATCTTTGTGGTAAATGGTGATCTAAAGATAACCGGTGGTACATTCGATGGAATACTTTGGGTCATTGGAAGTCTGTATCTCGGAGCGGGTAATCCAGTAATAAGGGGGTCAGTATTTGTAGAATGTAGTACTGAGGTAGACACCACAGTTACAGGCAATGTAACATTAGAACTTAATCAGGGAGTAATAGATGATGTTCTTGGTAACCTGGGAATAGGAGTAATAGTTGAATCTTGGCAAGAAATCTGAGGGGAGGAATCTTGTAGTTATAAGATTAAGCGATTTTGAATCACACTGAGGGCTATGTTAGTTAAAAATGTGGTTAGTGTAGATATTGGGTCCAGTCTGATAAAACTGGTTCAGTTGAGTCAGTCTGGTGGAAAGATAAGATTAGAAAAGGTGGGAGTGGTGGATAATCCCGTCTCCAATTTCCGCACCGACGGCTCTGGACCGGGCAGGAATGCTATTGCTCGGGCCATCAGGCACTCATTGAAAAAAAGCCGCATTAAGGCCAAAGATGCGGTTTCTTCTCTGGCTGGTCCTTCCATCATTATCCAGTATTTTAAATTTCCTCCTCTTTCGGCGAAAGAGCTGGAGAATGCGGTTAGCCTGGAGGCTCAACGGGTGATGGGCGGTAAGCTCAATGGAATGGAGACAGACTTCCAGATCCTCCCGCAGAATCAAAAGGGAGCCAGGGCACAGGAGATCCTGTTTGTCGCAGTGCCCAAACAGATGGTTCGCCAGCGCATGGAAATTCTTGAGCAAGCGGGCCTGAATCCCATAGCCATTGATATTGACTGTCTGGCTCTGGCCAACTGTTTCTTAAGACTGAAGAATCTAGCTCCTAACGAGCATGTGATGGTCTTGGACCTGGGGGCGGAATTAATCAGCCTGGGGATTTTAGGTAAAGATAATTTGTACTTCATTAGAGACATTAGTCTGGATTTGAAGGCTCCTCTGGACTTCAAGGAAACAAGCATGCTGGGGAGAGCAGTTATGGAGATCCGTCGATCCATCCAGTATTACGAAGGTAGAGCTCGGGGAAACAAGGTGACCAGAGTTTTCTTAACCGGAGGGAGTAGTGTAGCTTCAGAGATTAGTGATTTGTTTTTGAAAGCCTTAGAGATGCCTGTGGAAAAATGGAATGCCTTGGGAGATCTGGAATTTGACCCCGGCAAACTGGGTTATGAGTTTAAGGAATCTCAGGGCTATCTTCTGGCCATCGCTATTGGATTAGCCTTAAGGGGAAAATAGAAATGAAAATCCAGTTGAATCTGATTCGAGGTGAAGTAGCCCCCTTTAGACTGAAAAGCTTGAGGAGGATTCTCTTTGCTACCTCACTTCTGGTCTTTTTCCTTTTGATTATGTTGATGGGGTATATTTACATAGACAGCTATTATGAAATTGAAGACTGCCAAAACCAATTGGTTTTGATTTCAAGAAAGTCTACCGCATTAAATGAGGAGGTCTTCAGGATAGTGGACTACAAAGAAGAGTGGGATTTTTTGCACCACAAAGTATCCTTGACCAGTGAGCTCAAGGGAAAACAAATCTGGTGGACGCCAAAACTGGAGGCTCTTAGTGAGCTCATACCTGAAAATATCTGGATAAACAGGCTATCGGTGCAAAAATCCACTGAGGCGCCCAGGAAAGTATCTTCCCCCGGGGCTAAGGCATCCGAGGCCGAAGCCCGTCCTATTATGACTTTAATCCTGGAAGGTTTTGCCTTGCCCGGTGACAATCAGGGCCTTCGCTCCATAGAAAACTTCGCCCATCAGCTCAAGGAAAATCCGACTTTTAGCAAAGTCATAGAGGAAATCACTTTGACCGCTGCCACTCGGACAGAAAGGGAAAAACTTTCCGTGATGAGTTTTCGACTTTCCTGTGAGTTGGGGGCCGAGGGAAGTTTATGAATAGCAGGTTGTTGAATAAGAAAATCTGGATCCTCATTGTGGTGGAGGTAGCTACCTTGAGTTTAGTATATTTTTTGGTGATCAGGGCCCAACAGATCCAGCTAAGAAGAATAAGAGTGGAAGTGCAGGAGAAGGAGGCCCTTTATACTAAAATGGGTGTTCTTTCCCGCTTAATTGATGAGCTGCGGGAGGAGAAAGCCGCCATAGGTGAGACCATAGAACGTTTCCTCAAAACTAGAGAAAGAAGAGAGATGGGTTTAGTGGTTCCGGCTAGCTTAATGGACATCTTCCGGGAGAGTAAGGTCAAGATGATTTCCATAAGGCCGGTTCCTGAGAAAGTCGAAGGGGATTTGCTGATATCTTCCTGGAATATAAGCATTTTGACTGGCTATCATGAGCTAGGTCATTTTATCAGCAAGCTAGAAAGATCAGCCGATTTTAACCGTATAGAAAGTCTAACCGTTTCCTCAGAGGGAGAATCATCGGAACACAGGGCCCAATTGGTTATCTCCAGAATCAGTCTATTAAAGAGTGAAGAGGAGAAATGAAGGTAAGAAAGGGAGTCATAATTGTGGCGGTCCTGGCGATAGTTATGGTGGGACTGTGGCTGTGGGTGCTGGGAATTGTACCTATCAAAAAGACGGTGAGAGAGCTTATAGAAAGACCAGTTACTGTGGGGGTGAGTCCTGAGGAGTTAAGGAAGAAAGCTGAAGAGACTGCTCTTTCTCTCTCAAATTGGCTGGAAAAGCAGGAGAAGCTGGACAGGATGCTGGTCTATCATGAAGGCCGGCGGGATCCTTTACTGCTTCCGGTCAAAAAGAAAGAAGAAGAAATAAAAGAGAGCCTGCCCCCTCAGCCTCCCAGATTAGTGCTAAAGGGTATTGCCTGGGATAAAACTAAGCCCCTGGCCTTGATTAATGACCTGGTGGTCAAAGAGGGAGATACTGTCCAGGGAGCCAGGATAGTGAAGATAGACTTTGACCAGGTGGCCGTCCAGTATCGCGCTAAGAAATTTGTCATTAAGCTAATAGAGTGGGAGGAAAAAAGGAGTCCGAGTTCTTAAATGTGTTGGGCCTTCGGTCGCCAACTATGCAGAAGTTTGATTTAGAGATCGTCGCTAGAGGTTGGGGGAAGAGAGAGCGACGGAAAAGAAGGAAGCGTTCGCATTTTTGGAAATTACAATATTAATAAGGAGGGTAAGATGAACCTGGTGATAAACGTTAAGAGGTCCCAATTGCGGGGGGTGTTGGAGGAGTTAGAGGGAGCTTTTTCTAATATGGATATCGTGATCAATATTGAGGAAGAGGAATATAAGGAAAAAATCCCAAATCTCACTACAGAGAATCTTGAGCAGATACAAAAGGAGATGGGTCACGGTCAAGATGATCCTGCAGACTTGTCTTCTTAATCTTGAATGGGTCTAGACAGCATACCGAATCCAGATTCTTTTGGTATCGGCCATTTTCTCTTTTGCGGTTTTTCTGGATGTAGGAGTAAGAAGTTAGAAGGTGAGGATTTTTTCTTGCCGCAGGGGAGATCTTAGATTGTGACAATCTAAGATTAAGACAAGGAGGGAAGGAGATGTTATGGTGCAAAAGAGGTGGAGAAGGAAATCAATGGCGGGGAGCTAGCAAAACGATAGTATTCCTGGTAGCGGCGGTAGTCATAGTCTTTGCCGCTTCGGTGTCTGCGCAGGAGGTTATTTCTTTGAATGTTACCCAGATGGATCTGCAGGATGTATTGAGACTGATTGCTGAGACAGCTAATCTGAACATCATCATCGGTAAAGAAGTGACCGGTGCGGTTACCCTGCGTCTTAAGAATGTGGATCTCTGGCAGGCACTGGGGGCTATTTTAGAAGCAAGTGGGTTTACCTATCGAGAGGAAAAAGGAATTATCCGAGTGGTGAAGTTAGGGGAGGTGGTGGAGGAGAAACCAAAGCTGGTGACCGAGGTTATCCCCTTAAAATACGCTGAGGCGGAGGAGATGAAAAAAGCCTCTCAGCACCTTCTCTCCTCTTCAGGGACTATGGAGATAGATGTTCGGAGCAACGCCCTGGTCATCACGGACATTGGTGAGAATATTGGGAAAATTCTCCAGTTGGTGGGCAAACTGGACACCGGCGTCCCGGTGTTTAATCTGATGGGAATTCTATCTGCGCCTGATCAGTCCCTGGCCATGATCAATAGCAGAATTTTGAAAGAAGGGGAGATGATAGGGAATTTTACAGTTACTGAAATTGGCGAATATAGTGTTACTCTAAAAAGGGAAGATCAAACTGTTACCCTGACATTAAGGGAGGAACAACGTGCCGTGGAAAAATAAATCATCCCTTGGGATCATAGTAATTTTGCTCGCCGTAGTTGGGTTAGTATTGGGTACAGGATCAGGATTAGCCCAACTAACTTCAGAGAAGACCCCCATTCTTATCTCCCTGGATGTTACCCAGATGGATCTCCAGGACGTATTGAGACTCATCGCTGAGAAAGCCAATGTTAATATTATTGCCGGAAGAGAAGTGGCCGGTGCGGTTACCCTGCGTCTTAAGAATGTGGATCTCTGGCACGCACTGGGGGCTGTTTTAGAAGCAAGTGGGTTTACCTATCGAGAGGAGGAGGGAATTATAAGGGTAGTAAAGGCAAAAGAACTCGGTGAAGTGAAAACGCCACTCTTGGAGACTAAGATCATTTTCTTGAAATTCGCCAAGGCAGAAGATGTAAAAAAAGCTTTTCAACATCTTCTCTCCGCCTCAGGAACTATGGAGATAGATCCCACCAGCAAGGCCTTGATTGTTACCGATATTCCTGAAGATATCGAGAACATCAAAAAAAGGGTAGCTGAATTAGAGGAAGCTATAGGAGAAAAGATTGGGAAGGAAAAAGTTGAAGAAGAGAGAATTGAGGAGATTATCGAGACTCTCCAAAAGAAGGTAGCTGAATTAGAGGAAGCCGCCAGAGAAAAGATCGAAAAAGAAGAACTACCTCCTCCAGAGCTGGAGAAAAGATTTCAACTAAACTACATAAATGTAGAGGAAAAAAAGGATATTTTGACGGAGGTTTTGAATAACATAATCGGGGAAGAGGGAGAGTTCTTCCTGGATTCTTTGACTAACTCTGTTTATGTAACTGCCCCTTCCTCTTCCATGGAGAGAGTCAAGGGATATTTTGAAGGGCTCGATGTTCCTCCCAAGCGAATTATGATTAAAGCAGAATTTGTAGAGGTTCGCCTGAGTGCTCTAAAAGAGCTAGGTATAAGGTGGCGATGGATGGGAGCTTATGATAATTATCCTCTGGGAGCAACCTTTCGCTATCCTTATTACGTCAGGCCCGAGCCCGGAGAGACGGCCGGGAGTGCTGAAGCTCTTTCTACTCTGGCTACTGGAATGGGAATAATATTTGGCAGCGCCGAGCAGGAGTTCAGGGGAATAATAGACCTGCTCATCTCTGAGGGTGAGGCCCATCTTCTTTCCAGTCCAAATATAGTTACCCTTGAGGGTGAAGAGGCGAAAATAGATGTAGGAGATAAGCATCCTTATCGGGTAACCAAATATATAGAGGGAGTATGGGTGGAAACTATCGAGTTCGTTACCATAGGCGCAAAACTTGTGGTTACCCCTCATATCAAGGGGGAAAAGAAGGTAGTTTTAACTATCCACCCCGAGGTCAGTGAGTTCACCGGGGCCCCTCCATTCCCCGGTGCTCCTCCCATAGTGGGTATGAGAGAGACAGAAACTCGCATAATGGTGGACGATGGAGAGACCATTGTAGTTGGCGGTCTTTTAAGGGAAACCGAGAGCAAGACCACACAAGGCATTCCTCTTTTGTCTCGCCTTCCTATCCTTGGTTCCCTTTTCAGGCGCACGGAAATTATCACGGCACAGACTGACCTTCTAGTCTTTATCACCCCTTATATTCTCCCGGAAAAGCTGGAAGAGGAAGATATAATAGAAAAACGCAAACCCCTGAGTATCCAAATAGAGGAGATCTATCAAAAAGGGCTGGGTTACAAAAAAGCTGGAGAGTATGAGAAGGCAAGAGGACGTTTTGAGGAACTTATAAAGAAAAGCAGAATCTATGGTTTCTCTGATTATCTAAAATATGCAGAGAAAGAATTAGTCGAAGTTGAGGGGCTGGAGAAGGCAAGGCTAGAGAAAGAGGAGAGAGAAAAGGCAAGGCTGGAAAAGGAGAGACTGGAAAAAGAAAGAATAGAGAAGAAGAGACTGGAAAAGGAAAAGGAAGAAGAAGCAAGGCTGGAGAAGGCAAGACTGGAAAAACAAAGGCTAGAGAGAAAGACCCTGGTAAAAGAGATCTATCAAAAGGGCCTGGGTTACAAAAAAGCTGGAGAGTATGAGAAGGCAAGGGGACGCTTTGAGGAAGTCATAAAGAAAAGCAGAATCTATGGTTTCTCTGATTATCTAAGATATGGAGAGAAAGAACTGGCCAGAGTTGAAAGTCTGGAGAAAGCAAGACTGGAGAAAGAGGAGGAAGCAAAGGCGAAGCTAGAAAAGGCAAGGCTAGAGAAAGAGGAGAGAGAAAAGGCGAAGCTGGAAAAAGAGAGACTGGAAAAAGAAAGGCTGGAGAAGAAGAGACTGGAGAAAGAGGAGGAAGAAAAGGCGAAGCTGGAAAAAGAGAAACCAGAGAAGGAAACCATCCTTACTCTTGGTCTGGGTAAGTGGTTTCCATCCGGGGATAATGATTCGTTCATGATATACGAAGCTCAGCTCAGATTGAAAGGGAACCTGAGATTCTTTGCTGGCGGCGGTGAATCTTCTGACGAACCCTCATATATTGGTTACTTCGGAGTCAGAATAGGAGATAAACTGAACGTTGGTGTGGGCGGAATGAATTCAAGTGCACTTGAGAAAACCGAATTGATGTTTACTGGCGGATTTTCCCTCGGAGGAGATAGAGTGAGACTGGAAGGCAATTACTTATGGGTACCTGAAAACGAAGATGCCAATGGAATAAAAGCTATATTGGGAATAAGATTTTAGAAAATAAAAGGGAACGTGATTGTTTCTGCCAACGGAGGGATACAAATGAATAAAACTCGTCTTTTGCTCTTAATCTTTTTGATAATACCACTAAGCTTCCTCGCCAAGGGGTGCTCATTTCTTCCCAAAACTTCTCTGATGATTCTCTCGTACCATCTGGAAAAGATAGTTGTGGATGGTGAGCTGACCGCTGAAATAGAAGGGGCGGCTGTCAATGATGGCGGTGCAGAGTTACAGTATGCCGAAGTCATTGGAGAATTTTATCATAAAGACGGGACTTTATTATACTCGGATGTTGCCAGCACTACCGATCTTATTAGCCCCGGGGAAATATGGGAGTTCACCATTTCTTACTCAAGAGACGTCCACCCTTCCTTGAACATTCTTAGCTGGGATCTAAAGAAAGATAGCTCGGGAGCTAGGATAGAGGGTCAGGCTGAGAACAATGGAGATGTGATTCTTTCCTTTGCTGAGATTACTGGTACCTTTCACAAGTCCAATGGGGACGAGCTACATTCAGGAACAGCCACCACTACGATGCTAGGGGTCGGCGAGGTTTGGCAATTTGTCATTCCCTATGCGGGGCCATACGCTGAAGCTATAGGTTATGCCAAGACTGAGGTAACTGACATCGACTATGAGCCAGAGCCAGCCCAAGATGTTGTGGATTATGCCACTGTCGAAGTGGGGACGCTAAGAGGCCGCACCATCATGCCCTGAAAAAACATAATTTGCTTGCTAGCTTCCGTCTGGCTCAACAGAAAGCATCAGGCTACAGACAGAAGGATAGGGTGCCGTTGCCAGGGGATTTGATACTTATTTACGTGGAGTAATAAAAATCGAAAAAGAAAGTTTGATAGTGGTTAGGTCACTTGTGACTCTTACGTTAGCAACCTTGTTTCTTTGTGGCAGTGCAGTTGCTCAAGACAGTGGTTTTGGCTTAGGCATTGTTTTAGGCGAGCCGACTGGGCTAAGTTTCAAGAAATGGTACGGAAGTACTACAGCCATAGACGGTGCGATTGCCTGGTCATTTGGCAAGAAAAATGTGTTGCACCTACACGGAGATTATCTGGTTCACAATTTCGATCTATTTAAACTAGAAAAGGGCAAACTCCCGCTTTATTATGGTATTGGGGGGAAAATCAAGATTATTGATGACGAGAGTAGGATTGGAGTGCGTATCCCCGTAGGGATAAATTACATTTTTGAGAGAGTACCTTTAGATATTTTCCTTGAATTTGTCCCCCTACTTGATTTAGTACCCACTACGAACTTTAGATTAAAGGGAGCTGTTGGTATCAGATATTATCTCAGTAATGTCCCTTGAGTAACCTCGGCTAACAGCATTGTTTGCGGTTCCCCCACCAAGTCGGTATCCCCCAAATGCCTTCGGCACTTGTGAAACAAGTGTAACGTTAACCAAGTGGTCCCCTTTTATTTTATCACACTCTTCAAAAAGATTCTAAGTGCCCAATTTGGTAAGTTCCCCCTCCAACAATTCCTGGTATTGATACATCCTTTCGAAGCTAGAGGGGATGTTTAAGTTTTTCCTACAATCGCTTATAGAACGCCGAGAGATAGAAATTCCATGTTTTTCTCTTAACTGAGTTCTAATCTCTTCGTCACTGTAAGCCCTGGAAAGAGACCCATTTTGTATCTCATTTTTTTCCTGTTCAATAATTTCTCTGATGAGCTTTTTTCTTATTTCTCGTTCGCTGGGAAAGAGAGTTTTAAGGGAAATTTGTCTTCCTTGAGGAGTACGGATGGCCTTCCTATTGATGGCTCTGCTTATCAGGGATGGATTTACTCCTATTTTTGTGCTTAATGAAACCTGAGTGAAGGGTTTTAAATCTTTTAAGTCTCCGGAGAAGAGAAAACTACGCTGGACCTCTACTAAGTTTTGAATTACCTCATAAATAGTGGTCTTTCTACTATTGATTAATCTTAGCTTGTTAAGCAAAGAGTCAATTTTTTGCATCTCATCTTTGGCAAAGATCCCTACCTTTTTTATCTTTTCAAATCTATCAAAATCGATGAGATAACGTCCCTTAGCCATCTCGGGAGAGAAATAACCAATAGTCAATCGGCTATTCTCTTTCTCAATAGAGGCAATAGTAGAATAATATATTCTATGAGTCCTATTATCCTGAGCTGAGCCAGTCAGTTTGCTTTCAAGATAGAATTTATCTACAAAATCATTTATTCTTTTTACTGTTTCCATAGTTAAACCGCACTCTCGAGCTACCTCCTTAGAAGTTATCCCGGATACCCCATCCAAAAAATACTTTTTAAATCTATCCACCCCCAGCTTTTTTATGGTCAAGATGAGGTCTTTTTCCTCAGCCAGGAAAGATTCTACCTCCAGAGTATCCTGACTGGGGGTGATGGCGGGATCAAGGAGAAGCATTTTGGGCTGGGCAATCCCGGTCCAGGGAAGCTTCTTGTACCTGATAATTTTTGTTTCCGGGAGCATTAACTTCTTAAACAGAGGATCATTTTCAACCTCCTGGATGAGTTCTTGAAACCTATCTTCGGGCAGGCTCATGAACTGAGCCAATTTCATTCTACCCATCAGCTTCGCTACTTGCTTTGTTCTTTGGGTGAGAACTTGCCTACCTTCTAAGGCACTCACAATTCTGTCCTTCCTCGGTTTGTTAAGTTAAAGCCTCCAAATTTTTCCCACGATATTATAAACATTTTAACGTAAAAATCCTCCATGTCAAACTCCCTTGCCGAAATTCCTGCACCATTGTGCAAAAGGGCTCTTTCAATTCTTTTCATGGCTTCCTTTAGTCTTCGATTTATCTTCCGGTTGCCTCTCTCATCGGCCAGGATCCTTAATTGTTCCCTTACTCTCTTGGCTACCTGCTGCATTACTTCTTCAAAAGCCTGATACTCGGGAGAATCAGTGATAAAGCCAGTCCTATCGCTGGTGATAGGTAGAAAATTAGCATTGACGAATCCATAAATTTTCTTAGCCGGCGAACCCAAATTTTCCAGGCCAAAGAAATCCTTCTTGATGGTTACCTCTTTCACCTTGCATTGAATACCTGCTTTTTCTCTGGGAGAGGAACCAGAAGTAACCAGAACGATCTCCCCATAAACTGTCCCAAATTTGGTTCCTTCTAAAAAAGGAATTTTTTTGCCGGCCATATACTGGGAAGATAGTCTCTTCCCATTAACATAGACAGAAAAATTGGGAGCTCTAAGAAGCACGGTCTCTATGAGGTGAGCCCGCACATCGGAGATTTTGAAATTTTTGATTAAGCCAGTCAGAGTAACCTGTGTTCCATCCCTCTGCCCAGGCTCAGGGCTCTGGATTCTTAAAGGAATATGCCAGACATCCTTGTTTTTCTTCCACTCATTCTTGTCAAAGGTTACCGTGGCCACAAAACTACCCCTTTTCGTCCACACCTCAAATCTTTGGCAGGCAGAGAGGCTGGAGAATTTACCAATGCCAAACTGACCAATCATCTCCCGGGAGAATCCAGGGGATTTTTTAAGTACCCTTTTTTGGGGTGAACCAATGTTAAAGTATTCTTTTAATCCTGCAAGATCCATGCCATTTCCATTGTCCTCTACCACAATTTTATCTTTGTCTATCTGAACATTTACCCTGGTAGCGTCTGCATCATAAGCATTATTGACCAGTTCTCGAACAAGTTCGATACTCTCTCCGTAGAGTCTCTCTCCCAGAGTTATAATGTGGCTCTTATCCACCGTTACGGGAAGATGCAAAGTAGCTTCTTCTTCCACTTGTTTTACCCCTGTCTCGCTCCAGTTTTATTCTTTCTCGATTCTTTCCACTTCGATGGTGCAGTTTGTTACCAGTGCTGCCAGAGCTCCTACTGCAGCCAGGATAGGAGCAAGTAGAGCTCCTATGGCCGCAACTGTGAGAGGAATTTCTATTAAGGTTCTCCCCTCTTGTTTTATAACGATCCTCCTGATGTTTCCTTCATGAATTATTTCTTTAACCCGGTTGAGCAGTTCACTTCCGGAGACCACAAATTCCTCTTTCCTGATTTTTTTCTCATCGCTAACTTCCGCCCCGCATTGTAGACAGAACTTGGCATTGACAGGCAGCCTTGCCCGACACTTTGCACAAACAACTGCTTTTTCCATCATATCTCCTTCCTCAGCATTTTTAATATTAAAGTAACCAGCTTAAGCTTTAGGCTCATTATAGGGTCCTCTAATTCTTTGTCAATCAAGGGAGCCTTCTCCTTGGGGAACAGCTATGGGGATAAAAAGAGGTTGTCCGAACCTATCCTTACCAAATTCCCGGATGATACTTTGACCCTGGGTTGAGGTAACCCATTCGATGTAGGCCATGGCCAGGATATAGTTGACATGGGGGAACTTGGCGGGATTCACAGCAATGATACCGTAGGGATTGAAGAGATCAGGGTCCCCCTCACAGAGTACCTGTAGGTTAATCTTCCCTGAGCAGGCAAGGTAGCTGCCCCTATCTGCCAGGGTGTAAGCAAGTTTCTGGTTGGCTATTTGAATAACAGCCCCCATTCCCTGACCCGCCTCCGAGTACCAAATGCCCTGGGGCACAATACCAGCTTTTTCCCACAGTGCTAGCTCCTTTTTATAAGTTCCTGAGTCGTCCCCCCTCGAGATAAAGAGGGTCTCTGTTTGGGAAATCCTCCTCAGGGCCTCTTTGGCATCTTTCATTCCCCGGATTCGGGCCGGATCGGCTGCCGGACCGATTATAATGAAATGGTTGTACATAACATCTCTTCGATTTATGCCATACCCGTCGGCGAGAAATTTATCCTCGGCCTGACGGGCGTGAACAAAGACCACATCCACATCTCCCCTGGAGGCAATTTTCAGGGCCTTGCCCGTTCCAACAGCAATGATATCCACGCGGCAGTTGAATCTTTCCTCAAAAGGGGGATTCAAAGCCCCGAAAAGACCGGAGTTTTCGGTACTGGTGGTACTGGAGATCTTCAATCTCTCCACAGCCAGGCTTAGGGGAGCACTGGAAAAGATTAAAGCCAGGGCTAGAGGTAGAATCATCTTCTTCATGGGTCTTAACAAAATATCACTGCGGCGAAAATTTGTCAACATCTTTGGGGTAGGATTGGTAAATATGAGTAATAATAATTCCTTTTTGGTTATTTTAGGGCTTGACTTTTTGAGGCTTTCTGCTACCGTGTTTTTGATATTGAGAGAGGGAGGAGCCTATGGGCTATCTGAGTGAGGCTCTGGGGACTGCTGGACGTCTTATCTTTACCCTGGATCCTGAAATCTTGGAGATTGTTGGGCGCTCCCTCAGGATTTCTCTCACCGCAACATCCCTGGCCAGCCTGGTGGGAATTCCTCTTGGTTTTCTCATCGGCTCTAAAGATTTTCAGGGAAAGGCAATAGTGATTATCATTGTTCACACCCTTATGGCACTTCCCACCGTGGTGGTGGGTCTTCTGGGCTATGCTCTTCTTTCAAGACAGGCTCCCTTAGGTTTCCTTGAGCTTCTCTTCACTCCTCGAGCCATGGTTATGGGTGAGTTTATTCTCTCACTACCTATTATTACCGCTCTCACCATCTCAGCGGTTCAGGGAGTTGATCGGCGAGCTATTCTGACCGCTCAGACTCTGGGAGCGGGAAAGATTCGGGTGGCCTGGACAGCGCTGATGGAAGCACGCTACTCTCTCTTAGCGGCAGTCATTGCCGGATTCGGACGGGCAGCGTCTGAGGTGGGATCAGCCATGATGCTGGGAGGTAATATCCGATTCTACACCCGAACTATGACCACCGCTATTGCTCTGGAAACCAGCAAGGGAGAATTTGGTTTTGCTCTGGCCTTAGGACTATTTTTGCTTTTGGTGGTGTTCTCGGTAAATATTCTCCTCCACCTTTTCCAGATGAGGGTTAGAGTAAGATGATGAGATCCCGGACCTATCCGCAGTTTGAGCTTCAGGACATTATCCAGAGGTTTGGGAAAAGGAAGGCTCTGCAAATTCCTCATTTAGTCCTGGAGGGCGGTGAGATTTATGGATTTGTGGGACCCAATGGTTCGGGGAAAACCACCCTTCTCTATATTATGAATCTACTGCTTCGACCCACCTACGGTGAAGTCTTTTTTGAAGGAAAACCTATTTATGGAGATACCGGCTGGAGAACTTCGGCCCAAAGAAAAATGACCATGGTTCTACAGAATCCATATCTGTTCAATACCACAGTGGAAAAGAATATAGAATACCCCCTTAAACTCAGGGGGCTGCCTAAGAGAGAGCGCCTCGGTATCGTCGGGGATATTCTGGATGAGGTAGGTCTTGCCGGCTTTGAGAAGCGAGGAGCGAGATACCTCTCGGGTGGAGAGACTCAACTGGTGGCATTAGCCAGGGCTCTGGCTCTCAGTCCCAGGGTTCTTTTTCTGGATGAGCCTACTGCCAATGTCGATGCCAAACGCATCCACCAGCTGGAAAATATTATAGCAAAGGTTAATCGGGAACGAAGCACTACTGTTGTTCTCACCACTCACAATCTCGCCCAGGCCTATCGAATAGCCGACAGAGTTTTTTCCCTCTTTGAGGGACGCTTGGTCTCCCCCGCCATGCATAATCTCTTTAAGGGAGCTATCCGCACCTCTCCAGAGGCAACCTACTTTGACACGGGGAAGATAAGAATCCAGATTCCTTCTGAATACAAAGATTCTGAATCAGGGCATGCTAGCGTGAATCCGGATGAGATCATTCTTTCCAGAAAGCCTTTTGTTTCCAGTGCGCGCAATACTTTCGCTGGTGTCATTATCCAGATATCATCCGGGGAGGGGAAGGTTCATCTAGAGATAAACTCAGGTGAACTATTCAGGGTCGAGATTACCAATCAGTCTTTCCGAGAGATGGGCCTGAATCTTGGATCCAGAGTTTACCTTACTTTTAAAGCTACTTCAGTCCATATTCTTTAGCTAAAAGATGAGGGAAGAGGTGATAGCATGGAGAAAGAAATGCTGACAGCCAGGGAGGTGGCATCTTATCTTAATGTCAATGAGAAGATGGTCTACCGTCTGGTTCGAGAAGGTCGCCTGCCAGGAACTCAAATTACAGGAAAATGGACCTTTTCCCGGCGTCTCATTCGAAACTGGATTGAATCAAACTCCCTTCATAAGCTGAAATCCTTCCCTCTACCCCCTCATCCTTCGCTGCTTCACTCTGAGGCCCTGTTTATTGCTGGAAGCAACGATCTTATTATGGAGAGGATGCAGACTCATCTTATCAAAGCGTTCGCTCCCCGGATCCTAACCTATATTGCCAATACAGGAAGCCTGGGAGGGCTGAGAGCTCTTCATCTGGGCCGGGCTCATCTGGCAGGCGTGCATCTTTATCATCCCCAGAGCAAAGAATATAACATTCCCTATTTAAAAGATTTCCTCCCCGAAGAAGAAACTCTCCTCTTCCACCTTGCCTCAAGATGCCAAGGGTTCATCTGTCATCCGCGTCGGAGCAGTTTTTTTGAGGGTATAGGGGATTTGGTTTCCCGAGATTGCCGATTGGTAAATAGAGAGCCAGGATCAGGAACCCGCTTGCTTCTGGATCGCCTTCTGGCAGAGCAAAGTATTAGCCCAAGGAAGGTCCGTGGATATTCTCAGGAGGTCTTCACCCACATGGAGGTGGGGCTGGCAATTTTGCATGGCGAGGCAGATGTTGGGCTTGGTATAGAAGCAGTGGCAGAGTGTCTTAATCTCAAGTTCATTCCCATAACCACCGAGCGCTATGATCTGGTAGTACCTAAAGGGAACCTCTCAATTAAAAGCGTTCAAGTATTCTTCAATCTCCTCAACTCAGCTAAATTCTTTAAGTTGGCGGGCAAGCTTGCCGGATATGATCTGAAAGACTCGGGCAAGATACTTCACTAGCTTGGCAGGATGCTCATTCAGTTAAAAATATAGCTTGAGCTTAAGAAAAAGTCAACCGGAGGTTATCTCACTTATGAGGTTTAGATAATCTTTGAGAAGGCGAGTGATGAGAAACTTCTCTCGAACCAGCTTTTTCCCTGCCCTTCCCATCTCTCGGGCTTGAGTTGGGTTTTTGAG
>Ga0209979_1001160_pt1 | contig 30258 bp, 34 predicted proteins | sample AnhtaG_FD_183114 | JGI IMG/M metagenome (GOLD analysis project Ga0209979, IMG submission 183114) | Deep subsurface microbial communities from Anholt, Denmark to uncover new lineages of life (NeLLi) - Anholt_01485 metaG (SPAdes) (version 2) | ecosystem: Environmental > Aquatic > Marine > Oceanic... | reverse complement strand
TGTTCCGCATCGCTCAGGAAGCACTGAGGAACGTCTGGAGGCATTCCGGGGCTTCGCGCGCTTGGGTTACGGTGGAATTTAGCGACGACAAGACCACCCTCTCCGTGACAGACAATGGCAAGGGCTTCGAGGTGCCTCGAAGCACGGCAGACCTGGCCAACGTCGGCAAGCTTGGACTAGCCGGGATGGAAGAGCGGGCTCGTCTTGTCGGTGGCAAGCTGACACTAGAGTCAGAGCCGGGCAAGAGTACAACGGTAACTGTCGAGGTGCCAGTCTAGGGCGAGGGGGCAGGCGACCTAGCCGAAGTTGAAGATCCCGTGCCAGCGCCATCCTGGTCAGGCAGGCAAGACAAGGAGACACCCGGGCAATGCGAGGAAAGGCCAAAACTGGGCGAGAGCAGCCCAATTACGTTGGCCGGGAGCTGATCCACCAGCCGCAGAGCGGAGTCCCAGGGCGCCAAATCGGGTCTGGGCCTAGCCCCGCGCGGCTGTACGAGGTGCGGTGGGAAGCCTGGCCTCTGCCCAACGTCGAGCCGGTACTTGACGCTCCACTTCCGACCGCGGGATAATCCTTGCGAAGTCGGCGGTGGCGCAACCGGTTTGATTTGAGAGCGGCGTGATGCGAGAGCGGGAGCGGGAGGAAGAACGGGGCCCCGATACGGGCTTCGTTGACGAGGACGGCACCACCTGGGAGCTAGACCCCAGCGACCCCAGCCATCCTGACCACGACCTGTCGGAGGCGGCGGGCTACGGGGCGTGGGAGCCGGCGGAAAAGCCTAGCCCCTGGCTGCGAAGGGCGCTGGTGGTCTTGTCCCTGTTGGCCGTCCTAGGGCTGATACTTCCGGTGCTCATTCGGCTTCTGTTCAGCTAAGAACAAAGGGCACACTATGAGGAGGCCGCCCGATGGGGCGGCCTCGTTTCTGTCCAGGCCGTGGCATCTGCTGACGGCCAGCCCTAAGCAGCCAGCCCCATGACCCAGAGGACAGGCCGAATCAGGCGAAGGAGCAGCCAGGGGTCACGGTCGCCATGGAGGGAAGCCACCTCTTCCTGGCTGGGGTAGTAGAGCATCATGGGATACATGGCTCCCTGATAGCCGGGCTCCTCCCGGTGGGACAGACCAGTGCAGTGGCCGAACTCGTGCAGCAGGGTCTTTTCCGGAACGTCCGGCAGGAAGATAGAAGTGCCCGGCCAGACATAGGTAGATCTCTGCCAGAAGATGGCGGCGTTTAGGCTTATTTCGCAGTGCTGGTAGAAGGGCAGGTTGAACCAGTTCACCTGGTTGGAAGGCACATCCACGCGGGCCCAGCCAGCCGGCTGAGGGCTGCCAAAGTCCTCGACGACGATGTGCAGGTCGGGTGTCACCCCCAGCATGCACGAGGGCCGGGAGTTGACCCCCCAGTGGTGAGAGAGGTTGTCCTGCACCCAGGCGTCGCTGACCCCTACGCCGGCCCTGTCCTCGAGGCAGAAGGAGATCTCGTTGTCGTAGAGGGGAAACCAGTGGAAGAACTGCGCGGGGGCAGGCTCTTGCTGCCAGTGGGAAGCGACAGGACCCTCGTCGGACAGGGCGATCCTGGCCGTCCACAGGAGAGCCAGAAGCAACCAGCACGCCAGGCTGGCTCCTACCGCCACCCGGGCTATCATCCAACATACTCTTGCTGTCGGCATCGGTCATCGCGGAAGTCAGCCTTCCGCAATGCCAGCGTAACGCCGTGAGCATCGTTATGTCAGTTAATGGCCGGTGAACGTCGTGCTTTTCCACCATCTGTTCACTTCCCTTTACCGCCTCTTTACGTGGGCTGGTCGACGAACGGGGGCATTACGCCACCGGCGGGCATGCCGATGGACGGTTACAGAGGATGCGCTACCTAGGAAAGCTATTGGGGGGATAGATCGGCGCTGGGACAGCAGACCTCGACTTTGGCGACGTTCACTATGATGACTGCCGCCCTCCACACGAGGGTAGGATGAGGGAGGTAGGTAGCCTCAGCGTCGGTCAGGGGCACAAAATCCGAGCCGCGTATGGGAGAGGCAGCGTTGATGTCCACTTCCTTGGCCAGGTGGAGGTCGCCGACAACAGCGAAGGCGGGCAACAGGAAGGAGACCCGGTGCGGCTCCTTAGCCACGTACTCCAGCGGCTGCTCAGGTTCGGCCGCTGGCGGGCCATGCTCGCGTGATATGGCCAAGGCGATGGCTTCCCTGCGGACCTGGGCTATCGGCCAGTGAGAGGTCTTGTCCGACTCCCGCTCCAGCCCCGTCACCTCCGCATCGTGTAGCACGAAGACGGGCTCACCGCCGAAGTTGAGGAAATCCACCAGGCGTCCGCCGGCGCGATGTATCTCCAAGCTGCCCACCATACGGAAGCCGTCCGTGATCAGCTCCACGCGCAGCAATGCCCGCGACGGCTCCTCCACGGCCGCCGGCGGCTGGACAGTCATGTCGGGCTGGAGCTCCTCGTCGTAGGCGTCAGCCGGCACTGTCAACCCTTACATTGCGCTCGGAAAGGCGTGAGCCAGAGGTTGAGGCACCGGTTCCCCTGAGACAGGCGAGCCCCCGTCACTGCGGATCGACCCCTTCTCTTCCGCCTTGAGGAACGCATCCACCACCTTCGGGTCGAACTGAGTGCCCGTGTTCCGCTTGATCTCCTCCAGGGCGTATTCGTGGGGCCTGGCTCTGCGATAGGGGCGATCGGAGGTGATGGCATCATAGGCATCGACCACGGCGAAGATTCGCGCTGCCAGGGGTATCTCCTCGCCCTTCAGGCCACTGGGGTAGCCACTGCCATCGAAGCGCTCGTGGTGCGTGTAGATGATGTCAGCAGCCCGCCGCAGGAGGGGCACATTTCTCACCATGTCGTAGCCCACTACGGGATGCTTTTTCATCTCCTGCCACTCCGCCTCAGTGAGAGGGCCTGGCTTGGAGAGAACGGCATCGGGCACAGTGATCTTGCCGATGTCATGGAGGATAGCCGCCTGCTCTAGGTCTTTAAGCGCTGCGCGGCTGAGCCCCAGCTCCCTGGCCACCACCAGCGAGAAGCCCGCCATGCGGCGGGAGTGGCCCTCGGTCACCCGGTCGCGCCTGTCGAGGGCCGCGCAGAGAATCTCCAGAACGGCCTGGTATTCATAGTCATAGAGGCGGATGTTATCTAGAATCAGGCCCATTACCATCCCCAGGGCCGTCAAGAGGGTGCGATCCTTGAGGTCCGGGTTGCTCTTGTCCCCTATCAGGCTCAGGACGCCGATGGTCGTATCCAGGGAGATCACCGGCACGTATGCGGCCTGATAATCGCCGCCGAAGAAGAAGGACCAGGCGTCATCGCGCGTTACGGGCCTGATGACAACTTGTCCCCGCTGGATAGCTTCCTCAAAGGGCTGCAGGCTCAGAGAGGCCGTCTGCACCTTGTCCGGCCAGTTATGGGGTAGGTTATAGGCGCCCCAGGCCTCCCATTCCTGGCCGTCCCTCTGGAGGCAAACCAGGACGGCCGCCCTGGCATTTAGCCAGCTAGCGACCGTCTCCACACTCTTCTGGCAGGCCTTGTTCAAGTTGTGCACCGGCCCCACCTCCATGGCCAGCATCGTGGGGTAGGCACTTTGCTTGCGCAGCTTGAACATATACCAGAAGCCGAACTCGATGCCTACGGTAGCAACGACGTAACCTCCCAGATGGCTAATGACTGCCTGGAACCAGGGCATGCCCAAGAGGAGATAGTCCAAGGGGATTAGGAGGGTTACGCCGGGATAGACAATCAGCCGTACCCACAACTTGTGCAGCCGCAGCGCTTGCAGTGGGTCGCGGCGAAAGGGGTGAGCGTCGCTGCTGTCAGGTATGGTCCTATTCCCCCGAAGACGCTTGGCCCACCAAATCGACGACCGCCGCCTCTCCGCCCTTCTCCTGAGAGAAGGCTTTGCTCTCAATCAGCCCTTTGCGGTTGGCCTCCAGAAAGGCCTCAACCACCTTCGGGTCGAACTGGCTGCCAGCATTGTCCTTGATCTCTTCCACGGCGGAGGTGTGAGACCCCCCCTTGCGATAGGGCTTGCTGGAGGTGATAGCGTCGTAAGCCTCGGCCACGGCGAACACGTGGGCCGCCAGGGGTATCTCCTCCCCTTTGAGGCCGTGGGGATAGCCGCCACCGTCGTAGCGCTCGTGGTGGTGAAGAATGATCTCCCCTGCCTCCTGAAGGAAGGGAGCGTTCCTCACCATCTCGTAGCCCAGCTCTGGATGCCTCTGGATCTTCTGCCACTCGTCGTCGGTGAGGGGGCCGGCCTTGGTTAGAATCTCCTTCGGCAACTCCAACTTGGTCATATCGTGGAGCATCGCCGCCTGCTCCAGGTGGCTTAGCTCCTCGTCAGAGAAGCCAAGCTCCCCCCCTATGGCCAAGGCCAGCCGGGCTAGCCGCAGGGAATGGCCTTTCGTCGCCTGATCCCGCAGGTCGAGGGCGGCGGACAGCACCTGCAGGAGCGACTCGTGGCTGCGCTTCAGCTCTTGGCTACGCAACATCAGCTGATGTCTTTGCCTGCTCATGACAGCAGAGCCCCGCCCGACGATGGCCAAAAGAACCGCATACAGAAAGCCGAAGGCGCCGGTGACCGCGACGTAGATGACCGTCTGGGAACTTTGGATGCGGTCGGCGATGGGAGCGTAGGCCTGGTGTACCTCCAAGGCGGCCGCCACATCTGCGTCACCTTCAAAGGTCAGGGGAGTGTAGACCGCCAGCACTGATCTGGAGTCGACGCCGGCAGGCCCCCCCAGATCACTAGGGCTGTCTGCCACCTGGGACACAGTGGTGCCTCCGAAGGCAGCCGCTAGCCTCTGATCAAGGGAGAAGTCTCGTCCAATCTGGCCCGGACTGTCCGACGAATACAGCAGGGTCCCGTCCTGGCCCCAGAGCCTCACTCGAATCGTGTCGGCCGAGATGATGTCACCTTGGACGAAGCTATCGAACTCAGTGTACTCCTCCCCCGTCAGGGGTGTCATAGTCTGCGCCGGCGATAGATGGGTCGTGATGGGTCGAGAGATATGCTCCTGGGCCTGCTCGACCGCATCATCGATCTCGCTCTCCTTAGTGGAGTGAGCTAGGTAACGACTGAGGCCAAAGCCGGTGAGGCCCACCAGCACCAGGCTGACCAGGGCAAACACCAGGGTGAACTGCAGGGTGAACTGCCACGTGAAAGCGTGGTCCGTCAGCCACCGCCAAATACGCTTGAGCCCTGCTCTTGGCGTGAAAGGCTCCTTTGCTGAGCCCCATACCTTGATCGATCCTGACCTCATTGTGCCCCACCCCCATGCTGAGCGGATGGGGCCTTCTCCGCGCCTAGACCTTCTTCCGCGAGCGCTCGCGGATGCTAGACAAGGGGGCCGCATCGTTCTTGCGGGAAGTCTTGGCAGCATACATGTGCGTATCTGCCCACTGGACCACCTCGTCCACAGTGTCGCCGCCCCAGGGAAAGCCTGACACCCCCAAGGATACGCTCATCCTGAGGGAATCCCCGTCCTGCTTGTAGACAGGGGTAACGTCCAAGGCCTGCTGGAGCCGCTTGGCCACGGCAAAAGCCCCGTCCTTATCCGTTTCTGGCATGATCACGCCGAACTCGTCGCCACCCAGGCGGGCAGGGATGTCGTTGGTGCGGGTGCACTTCACCAGCAGTTTGGCGAGATTCGCCAGCACCATGTCGCCCACCTTGTGACCGTAGGTGTCGTTGACACCTTTGAGTTTGTCGACGTCCAGCACGAGGATGGCCAAGGGGCTTTGCAAACTGCGGGCCCGGTCCAGCTCTCGCCGTAGGCGCTCGAAGAAGTAACGCCGGTTGAAGAGCTGGGTCAGCTCGTCTCGCATGGCCATGTCTTGCAGCTCGAGATTGCGAATGAATAGGCGCGCTCGGTAGCGCCGCTCCAACTCCACGTGGCTCTTACGGGAGTGAGCGGCTAACGCGTAGGCCATCAGGATGACGGCCGCGAAGATGAGGCCGTTCAGGGCGTGAAACTCCCAGCCTGCATCAGCAGCGTGCGCTACCGATAGTGTGGCAGCGCCAACAATAGCGAATATCGCCCCAGCCGCGCGCAGCCCCCAGCGCAAGCGCCCCAGATGAGTGGCCGGAGCGCTATCACGCTCGGCCCGCCTAGCAATGGTATGCGTAGTGAGCACAGCGGCAGATTCCTGTTGGGTGTCCTGCATAAAAAAAGGTCCTGGCCTTGCCTCTACTACCTTCAGAAGGTAAGACGCCTAAATCTGCCGTCGGTTACAGTCCATGGACGGTATCCTCAGGGGCTGAGCCAGGACTCAGCCGCTAGCGCTTGCTGCTGCGGTAGGACGTGGGACGAGAAGCGTCGATCTCGCGTCGGCGGACAGCCTTAGCAGCGTACATATAGGTGTCCGCCCACTGCACGATGGCGTCGACGTCGTCGCCGCCCCAAGGATAGCCCGACACTCCCAGCGATAGCTTTAGCTTGAGCCGCTTACCGTTCTCGTCGACCACCGGCGCCGATTCCAGAGACCGTCGCAGGCGGTTGGCCACAGCAAAGGCCGCCGACTTGTCCGTCTCGGGCATGACGATACCGAACTCGTCACCGCCGATGCGGGCAGGCAGGTCGCAGGTGCGAGTATGCTGCACCAGTAGTCTGCCTACGGTGGCCAGGAGCAGGTCGCCGGCCTTGTGGCCGTAGGTGTCGTTGACCGCTTTAAGGCCATCGACGTCCAGGGCCACCACCGCCAGGGGCCGCTGGAAGGTGCGCGCCTGGTCCAGCTCTCGCTCCAGGCGGTTGTAGAAATAGCGGCGGTTGAAGAGCTGAGTCAGGTCATCGCGCATGGCCATGTCTCGAAGCTCCAGGTTGCGAATGAACAGCCGCGCTTGGTATCGCCGCTGCGACTCTTCGAGCCTTTTTCGGGACATGTAGACAGAGGCAAACCCCAGTATCTCCAGAGCGGCAAAGGCCGAAACGGCGGTGAGGAACCCCACGGTGTACTCTCGGTGGACGTAGGCTACGATTGCGACGGCCATGACCACCACGCCCAGAATGGCGTTGGCCAAGAGGAGGAGGGACGGCGGCGGTGGGGAGGCGAAGCCCTGCTCCGTCGCTGAGCCCTCCTCCGACTGTACCCGGGCCGTCTCTTGCATCGAGCTGTCGGTTGCCATTTCCGTACTATCTCCTCCGCCAAGAAAGACGCACGGCGACCGCTGTCATTACAGCGGCGCTCGGGAGAGCGATCGAAGAGGCGTGGGAAAGCCGGGGAGGCGCCGCCTAGCCGGCTGAGCCTTTGGGCCGGCGGAAGGCCAACTCCCCGCCTACGAAGGTCATGGCCACCTCCAGGCCCTCATCCAGGGCCACCAGGTCGGCGTCGAAGCCGCGGGCGATGCGCCCCTTGCCGCCCTCCAAGCCCAGGGCTGCGGCGGGATTGAGGGAGGCCATCCGCAGGGCGTCCTGGAGCGAGGCCAAGCCCAGCCGCACCAGGTTTCGGACCAGCTGATCCATGGTGGCGACGCTGCCGGCGAGGGTGCCGTCGGCGAGGGTGGCCATCCCACCCATCACCTCGACCTGCCGTCCGGCCAAGGAGTACGTCCCCGGACCGAGGCCCGCGGGGGCCACGCCATCGGTCACCAGGATCGTCCTCTGGGACCCTTTGGCTCGCAAGAGAAGGGCCATGGCCCCAGGATGGACGTGAACCCCGTCGGCGATGAGCTCGGCGGCCACCCGGGGCGAGGCGAAGATGGCCCCCAGGCAGCCGGGGTCGCGATGATGGAAGGGACGCATGGCGTTGAAGCAATGGGTGGCCTGAGTGACGCCCAGGGAGATGGCCTCCAGGGCCTCCTCATAGGTAGCATCGCTGTGCCCAATGCTCACCACCAGGCCCTGATCCCTGGCTGCGGCTATCAGCTCGCGGGCACCCGTCAGCTCCGGCGCCAGGGCGATGATCCTCAGACGGCCCTGAGTTGTCCTGACGTGGGCCAGGAGCTCGCCTACGTCCGGCGGCCGCAGGCCCTCCGCGGGCAGGGACGCCTTTCGCTTTGGGTTGACGAAGGGCCCTTCCAGGTACACTCCCAGCGGCCAAGCGCCGCTGGGCACGCCCTCGCCGACGGAGGCGGCCGCCGCCAGCCAGCGCTCCAACTGCGGCCGCCTGGCCGCCACCAGGGTTATCAGGAAGGCCGTGACGCCCTTGCTCACCACCCAGCGGGCGTAGGAGCGAACCTCCTCCCTGTCTTCGGTCATGAGGGAGAAGCCACCTCCCCCGTGGACGTGAAGGTCGATGAAGCCGGGGGCCAGCGTCAGACCAGCAAGGTCGATGACCTGGGCCCCTGCGGGTGGCGGCAGGCCCTCGCCCACTGCGGCGATGCAGCCCCCTTCGAGGATGACGGTGGCACGAGGGATCTCCTCGTCGGGGGTGAGAACGCGGGCGTTGACAAGAACAATGACCATGGCTAGCCAATGTGTGCCTTCGATTTTGCCTATGATACTATAGATGCCAAATAGGAGCTAAGAATGGCCCCTGCCCAAAAGTGGCGGCTGATGATGGTCCCCCACACTCACTGGGACCGCGAGTGGTACCTCCCCTTCGAGGCCTTCCGCGCCCGCCTGGTGGGCTTGATGGGCCGCCTGCTTCACCTCCTGGAGACAGACCCCGACTACAAGCACTTCATGCTGGACGGCCAGAGCATCATCCTAGAGGACTACCTGGAGATACACCCCGACCGGCGCGAGGACATCGCCCGCCAGGTGCAAGCCGGCCGCCTGCTGGTGGGCCCCTGGTACGTGCTTGCGGACGAATTCCTGGTTGGCGGCGAGGCCCTGATCCGCAATCTTCAGATAGGCATCGCCATCGCCCGCCGGTTCGGGCCGCCGATGATGGTGGGCTACCTGCCGGACATGTTTGGCCAGATCGCCCACATGCCGTCCATCCTGGCCGGCTTCGGCATCCCGGCCGCCGTCATCTGGCGGGGGGTCGATAGGTCTGTCCCCACCTCCGAATTCTTCTGGCGAGCGCCGGACGGGTCGGAGGTGCTGACCATCCACCTGCCCCAGGGCTACAGCTTGGGCCGAGCCCTGCCCCGGGAGCGAGAGCTTCTGATGAACCGCCTGCATGACATTCGCCAGGCCTTGGAGCCCTGGGCCAGCACGCGCTATCTGCTGGTGATGAACGGCGACGACCACCTGGAGCCCCAGCCCGAGCTGCCAGCCGTCATCGCCCTGGCCAACGAGAACCTGGAGGACGCCAAGCTGGTGCAGGCCACCCTGCCCACGTTCATCGAGGCGGTTCGCCAGGAGATGGGCGCCAGGAGCCATGCCTGGCCACGCGTCGAGGGGGAGCTCCGCTCGAGCCAGCGAGCCTTGCTCCTGCCCGGGGTCACATCGGCGCGCGTGTGGATCAAGCAGCGCAACCAGGAATGCGAAGACCTCCTGCTGCGCTGGGCCGAGCCCTTCTCGGCCTGGGCAAACCTGCTGCGACAGCGCAGCGGCCAGGGTAGCGAAAAGGCCGCCTCCGACGCCAGCCTTCTGAGCATCGCCTGGAGGCTCCTGCTTCAGAACCAGGCCCACGACTCCATCTGCGGGTGTAGCACCGACGAGGTGCACGATGAGATGGCCGTTCGCTTCCGCCGCTGCCAGAGGCTGGCCCAGGCCGTCGGCCGCAATGCCCTGCGCTACATTGCCGACCTGGCCGCTCCGGAGGGTGGAACGCATGTGGTGGTCTTCAACCCTCTCAATGGCCCCCGCAGCGATTTTTGCACCGCCCGTCTGCCCCTTCTGGATAGCCGCCAGCCGCTGGCCCTCGAGGACAAGGCTGGCAAGCGGGTTCCGTTGCAGCCCCTTCGCCGCGGTCGGCCCTCGCCCGGCGCCGTCCAGGAGCGAGGCGAGGTGGGCTTCCTGGCAGACGAGGTTCCCGCCTACGGATACAAGACCTTTGGCCTCATCTATGGCAAGCCGACCCGGCCCAGGCGGCCACGGCCAGCCGAGGCCGTTGAGAACGACTACTTCCGCGTGGAGGCAAGCACCCTAGACGGTACCATCTGCCTGACGGACAAGGCCTCCGGGGTGACCCTTGACGGCCTCAACCGCTTCGTCGACGGCGGCGACTGCGGCGATGAGTACAACTACTGCCCGCCAGCCCAGGACGAGCTAGTCGACAGACCCCGCCGCGCGCCTCGCATCCGCCTGGTCGAGGACGGTCCGGCCCGCTCCACCCTGGAGATCGCCCTGGACTATAGCCTACCCAAGGGCCTGACCGCCGACGGCGAGGGACGCTCGCGTCGGCGGCGCACCTGTCGCATTGTCAGCCGAGCCAGCATCTATGCGGGCGTGCCCCGCCTGGACTTCGAGACGGAGGTGGACAACCTAGTCGAGGACCACCGGCTGCGGGTGCACTTCCCCACCGGCCTGCGAAGCCAACTCGCCCATGTCGAGCAGCACTTCGGCGTGCTGGCCCGGCCGCTCGCGGTGCCAGAGGACGACGGCACCTGGGCAGAGACGCCCATCGGCACGCATCCCCAGAAGTCCTTCGTGGACGTGAACGACGGCCAGCGCGGCCTGCTTCTGGTCAACCGCGGCCTGCCGGAGTACGAGGCCATCGATGGTTCCGAGGGCGTGATCATCGCCCTAACCCTGCTGCGGTGCGTGGGCTGGCTGGCTCGGCCACGGCTGCCCAACCGGCGAGGACAGGCTGGCCCGCCCATCGCCGTACCGGGCGCTCAGTGCCTGGGGAAGCACGTCTTCCACTACTCGCTGGTGCCCCACAGCGGCGGCTGGGAGTCGGCCTTCGCCCAGGCCCATCGCTTCGCTCACCCCCTACGGGGCGTGACCACCGCCGTCGGCAAGGGCCAGCTTGCGCCCAAGGCCGGCCTCCTCTCCATCGCGCCCAGCGCCCTAGTCCTCTCGGCTCTGAAGGCGGCCGAAAACGGGCAAGGCATCATCGTGCGCTTGTACAACATCGCTTCTCAGCCAACCTGGGGCGAGGTGCGCCTGGAGGAGCCCTGCGAGGCCGTGGAGGTGGTCAACCTGAACGACGAGCCCTTGGGCCAGGCCGAAGTCGAGGACGGCAGGGTGCGCCTGTCGCTCAAACCCAATGAGATGATCACCCTGCGCTTTCGCACGAACCCCTAGCGGCCGCCCGCCCCAGAAGACCGAGATAGGGGTCTCCTTTCTCGCTGGCCCAAAGCAGGCGGCCAGGACAGGTCAGAGCTTCATCGCCAGTTCACAACTGCGTCGCGATGCGCACCCGGCATTTAGCCGTGAGGCTCGATGCCGGCGGCGGCCAGGGCAAGCTTCCGGTACTCCCCAAAAGGCGACTCGACGGAGATCATCATGCGCTGCGCCTCCATGGAGCCCTCGCCGTGGACCGTAACCACTTCCATGTGAGCGCTCTCGGCAGAGGCTATCATGCGGTGTGTCAGAGCGACCATCCTAAGGCGCTCCTCGGTAGTGTACTTGGACGAGCCGCCCAGGTAGTGCTCCAACCCCTTGTGGAGTTCCTCGTTCTGCCAGTCCAGGTAGGTGGGCATGGTGCTGATGATGCCGCCGGAGATGTCTTGAACGAGCTTGATGATCTCGTGGTAGTGGCTGGCGAAATGCAGCTTCCCCATGTTGGTGATGAGGGGGTTGGGTACCGCCAGGTCGCCGTGCATAACGGGCGACTTGATGGCGGCGGTGGCTAGCGCCTTCAGCGTCTCCACGTAGGCGGCGATGTCCACCAGCTTGGCACGAATGTGCCCGGCCCGCTCGATGCCGTTCATCTCGGCCATGGCGACAGCGCAGCCGGCGAGAAGCTCCACGATGGGGATCTTGTAGCTCACGGCCGTGAAGCGATGATAGGTGGCGAAGGTATAGGCCAGGAGCATAGAGAACTGCCATTCCCCGCACATGAAGACTCGTTCCCAGGGTACGAGGACGTCGTCGAAGATGATCATCGCCTCCACCAGGCCGCGCACCGGGAGGGCCGCCGGGAACTCCGAAGGGCCGCGCTCGCCGCGGCCGGGCCGGCAGACCATCGTGATGCCCTTGGTGTTGGCCGGGATGGCGAAGGCCACCGAATAGTCGCCCTCGTTCTCCCGCATCTGGCGGGTCGGCAGTACCAGAATGTCATTGGCCACTGGAGCGCCGGTGATGTGAATCTTGGCGCCCCTGACGACGATACCGTCCTTATTCCGGTCCACGACGTGTACATAGTAGTCCGGGTGCGCCTGCTGGGCCGGCGGCTTGCTTCGGTCGCCCTTGACGTCGGTGATGGCACCGCAGAGGTTGAGGTCGTTCTTGCGCAGGTGCTCCAGGTAGCTCCGGGCCCTCTCCAGGTATTCCGGCTTCCCCATTCGCTGCGCCGTCGTCATTATGGCGTACATGGCATCGGTACCGACGTCCTTGCCGAAGGGGAGCCCGCCGGTTAGGCGGATGGACTGCCCGATCATCTCCAGGCGCTTCTCCAGGTCCTCCGGGGTATGCGGAGGCAGGAAGTAGCGGCTTATGGGCTCGCCGGTCTCCGGGTGGGGTGCCACGAAGAGGTCACGCACGGCCGGATCCTCCGAGTGCGTTAGGACGAAGTCCCCGGCCGCCGTCTCGGTGTTGATCTTGAGAATGGGATGGGTAGTCACGTCCTCAACCAACTCGCCCTGCATGAAGACGCGACGGTTGTCCCTCAGGCTCTCGCTGAACTCCTCAGGTGATCGAACTGCCATGTTGCACCTCTGTCACTCTAGGCCCAGATTGATTCTTCCCCAGTATACGGTTCGCCCCTGCCCTATTCAATCCCCAGCCAGCGGTCGTTTGGCGTGCCAGCTACCCCTTGCGATCGCCGCCTCCAACAGGCATTATCGGATGGGGAGGCGCACGTATGTTCGATGGCAAGTGGGTCTGGATCTGGAACTGGCGTCGCTGCGACGGCGGCGACGCGACGAGGGTGGCCCAGCGATTGAAGGCGGCGGGCTGTTGTGGCGCCCTGGTCAAGGCCCACGACGGCCCCTACTGGTTCGACCAGGGCCAGCCCTGGCGGGAGATATGCCGCGCCCTCAAGTCGTTCGGCCTGAAGGTAGCCGGCTGGGGCTATCTCTACGGTCAGGACTGGCAGGGCGAGGCCCAGCGGGCCATCGAGACGGTCCATTACGGGGAGGCCGATGCCTACGTGATGGATGTTGAGAGCGAGTTCAAGGGCCGCCCGGACGTAGCTGAGGCCCTCTGCCAGCGCCTTCGCCAGGGCGTGGGCCAGGGCTTCCCCCTCTTCTACTCCACCTTCGCCATCGCCCGCTATCATCAACGGTTCCCTTATGCCGCCTTCGAACGCCACTGCTCGGGGACGCTGCCCCAGGTCTACTGGAACGCCTTCCGCTGGCCGGTGGAACAAGCGCTGGCCTGGATGTACGAGGACTACGCTTCCCTGGGCATAGCAGTCGACAGGATCTTCCCTGTGGCCGGAGCCTACGCCCAGGGCTTCGTCGCCTACCCCAGCGCCGAGGAGCTGCAGCGCTTCGTCCAGATCGCCGGCGAGCGCGACAGCAAGGGCGTCAGCTTCTGGTCCTATGAGCACATGGACGACGTCAGGTGGCAAGCCCTGGAGGCCAACCCCTGGCCGGGCTGGACGGATGAGGCAGAGGAGCTCCGCCAGGAGATCGCCAGGCTTCGCCGCCAGAACCAGGAGCTCTGCCGCCAGAACGTCGAGTTCTCAGGGCGCATCGGCCGCGGGCTGGAACTGGCGCGCGAGCTGCTCAAGGTGCTCCAGGGAGAAGCATAGCGACCGGCTGGCCGCTGGCGGATCTTCTTGTTGATCGTCGCCATGTACCAGAACCATCCCGCGGGTTGAAACCCGCGGCTTCCCAGAATCGAATTTCTGGTGCTGCGGGATTTATCCCGCAGGGTTAGGGAGTTCACCCACCGGTGGTGAACCAGCCACTGTACCGATAGGGCCTGCCTGCCCGCTGGCAAGCGTGCTATAATCGCCGCTGAACCTGCCGATCGGTGGGTGGGCTTCGTCGATGGTCGAACAGAGGGTGACCAACGTTTCCAGCCAGGTGGATCTGCGCTACGCCAGCTTCGAGACGCGGCTGGTGGCGTTCGTGCTCGATATGATAGTGCTCTTTTCGGTCTTGGCATTGTTCTTTGCAGTTGCCTTTCTCCAGATCCTGCTCCGTACTGACTTTGGCGAGAAGGACACGCCCGACTCGGCGGTATGGGCGGCGGCGATCATGCTGGCGACCTACTGCTTCCTCTTCTTGCCCCTGTACTTCGTCGGCCTCTGGGTCTGGCGAGGCCAGACTGTGGGCCAGGTAGCCATGGCCATCAAGGTGGTGCGGCGAGACGGCCGCCCTATGGGGCTAGCCAGAGCAGCCGTCCGCGTCGGTGGCCTGAACTTCTTGCCCCTTGTCTTCGGGGCGAGTCTGCTTGCCCTGCTGGCTACGGGATTGGCCGAAGATGCGCTTATTGCCATCATATGGGTGCTGATCGCCGCAGCACTCGCCCTGATGGCGATTCAGGTCCTGGGCTTCCTGATGATCCCCTTCGATCAGCAGCGGCAGGCGCTGCACGATAGGCTGGCCGACACTATAGTGGTGGAGCCGAAATGACAAGTCAGGGCTCTGTGTCCGCTGTGCCTCTTCTGCGCGGTGCTCTCCAGTGGCTGTTCGGCATCCTCTTTGCCCTCTCCCTCATCGCCCTCTTCCTGGTGATCAACGGAGTGCAGCTTACCTCCTCCGGCACAGCCCAGCGTATCCTCTCGCGAGCGACGGCCGACCTCACGGAGATCGATGCCGTCCTGCCCACCATCCAGGCCGACCTGGTGGAGGCGGCCCAGGCCAGCGAGGAGGCTACGGTGACGGTCCCCCACTTTCCCCTGCCGGTGGAGCTTCCACGGGAGGAGGCGGCCACCATCTCGACGGCGGAACTGCGGTCGCGCCTGCTGAGCGAGGCCGCCGAGGCGATCTACGAGGAGGGCATGTCGGTGTGGGCGCTGGCCGACCCCGAGGCCGAGCAAGACATCGATATCTTCTCGCCGGAGGGAGGAGTGCACCGCGGCCTGGGGTTCCTCAGCGACGATAATCATCAGGCCCTGCGCATCGCCGTCATCGTTCTGGGCCTCATATCCGTCGCTCTGGGGGGACTGGTTCTCGTTTCGACCCAGGGGATGGGCCGGCTGATGGCGCTGGGAGCCGCCGTCCTGGGGGCGGCGGTGCCGTCACTGCTGGGGGCGGTGGCCGTTCGCTTCGCCTTTCGCACCGCCAGCGAGGACCAGAAAGACTATCTGATGGCCCGCCTGCTCGATCTGGGCAACGACGTGACATGGCTTGCCCTGCGTAACTACACCATCCTCACCCTTGTGGGGCTGGGGGTGGTGCTGGTGAGCCTGGGGCTGATGCTGCTGGAGATGCGCCAGAGGGCGGCCCCGGCTGCGCCCGTCATTGACAACGGCTCGGCGACAGCCTAGAATCACCTCGCGAGCGGGTGTAACTCAGTTGGTAGAGTACCTGCTTCCCAAGCAGGTTGTCGCGGGTTCGAGTCCCGTCGCCCGCTCCAGTCTATCTGAATAGACACGATAACTGGAGAAACGGCCCTCTTGACTTTGGCCACAGCGTCCATTAACATCATAACTGGACAGTTTGGCGAAGGGAGGGCCGTTGTTGTGGCTGTAGACACCCTAACTGCAAGTCAGAGACTCCATCTGGACAGCTTTGTGCGCCACTTGCGGGCCGAAAACGTCTCTGACAGGACGGTGGAGACGTATTCGGAGGCGGTGCACCAGTTGGCAACCTATCTTGCCTCTAGGGGGATGCCTACGGTGCCAGAAGCCATCACCCGTGAGCATGTTGAGTCCTTTATCGGGCATCTTTTGGCGCGTTGGAAGCCAGCGACGGCGGCCAACCGCTATCGGGCGCTGCAACAGTATTTCAAGTGGCTGGTGGGGGAAGGGGAAATCACCGGATCGCCCATGCGGAATATGAATCCCCCCAGGGTGCCGGAGCAGCCGCCGGAAGTGCTATCGGAAGAGGACATACGCCGACTGCTGCGGGCCTGCGAGGGCAGGGGCTTCGGAGAGCGACGGGACATGGCTATTGTCGGCCTGCTGCTGGACACCGGCCTGCGGCGGGCGGAATTGGCGGGCCTGCAGCTTGATGACGTGGACTTCGATGATCAGGTAGTACGCGTAGTCGGCAAGGGAGGCCGCGAAAGAGCCGTCCCCTTCGGGCGACGGGCTGGCCGCGATCTTGACCGCTACCTGCGTGCGCGGCAGGGGCACCGGGATGCCGCCCTGCCTGCCCTGTGGCTAGGCAAGGCTGGCCCGATGACTCCGAACGGCGTCTATCAGGTGGTGCGCGACAGGGCCGCTCAGGCGGGCCTGAAAGTCTACCCCCACCAGCTTCGCCATTCCTTCGCCCATCTGTGGCTCCAGGCCGACGGACAGGAGGGCGACCTGATGCGCCTGGCGGGCTGGCGGTCTAGGACAATGCTTGGGCGCTATGCGGCCTCCAGGGCCGATGAAAGGGCCAGGGCTGCCCACCGGCGGCTTTCGCCCAGGGACAGGTTCTAGTGGTGATCCTGCCCGCCCGGACGAAGCTGGTTCGTAAGGGGTCAAACTTGCACTTCTTTTGCCCAGGCGAGGGCTGCGGGGCGCGGCTAGCCTGCGGGAATACAGACATCCGTACAGACACGGGCTGGGAAATAGAAGTCCGCCTAGAACCCCGCTACACCAACGGTCCGCATCCCAGTTACCCCGCTGGCACATGGTGGAGACAAAAGCGGGGCGGATATAAGGGGCTGCCCAGGGCCAGGGACGCGCGCAAGGCGGAGCGGGACGTTGAGAGGGCCACCGAGGGAGTTTCGCCGGAGGCCGTCAGCCAGGTGGTTAAGGAGACTCTCAAGCGAGGGAACCTGCTGGATCTCGCGCTAGGGTCGGACTTCGAAGAACATGCTACCCCAGAGAAGTGGCACGAAGACGTTGTTCGCCGGGGGGAATTCCACAGGGTGACGTATATCCTCGGTCAGCGCCGACACTTCTGCCAGCCTGCGCCCGTGCTCCCGCCCGGGACCCATATCGTCATCTGTTACCGCTGCGGCGGGAAAGCAAGCATCAAGGCCCCATTCCCTGGCAGCTTGGGGCCTCGTCCTTGACAAAAGCGCTGTAGCGCCTTATCATTAGATCAGGTATCGAATAGCCGCGCGGAACGCGCCGTCGGCACGCCAGATGCATGGGCGTGGAGATGGAGGCGTTCCGCGATGAATTTCTCCCTTCTGGGCCGTATAGGCGCTCACACCCTCCACGGCCACCACGACCCCGTAGTCACCACCAGCGCAGCGCGACGGGCATTCCTAGACCGATTTGAGCGGGAAGCTGACCCCGATGGCATCCTGCCCGCCCATGAGCGTGCGCGTCGTGCACACCACCTCCGATCTGCTTACTTCACCCGCCTGGCCCTGAAGTCGGCGCAGGCCCGCCGTCGCCGTGCACAGCGGCAGAATGGGGGCGCGTCATGACGGGCGAAAGAGAAAGCCCCCGGCGGGCAACCGAGGGCGACGGATCGTCTGGCCAGGAATCCTCTGTTGCGTCTAGGGTAGCACGGCAGGCTGGCCGCGTCAATGGCGGCCCGACCTGCCCAAACTGCGGCGACGCATTGGCTGGGCCAATGATCGATCGGCAGGGCGACGAGGAAGGTTACTGCCCGTCCTGTCAGAAGATGTTTCCCTGGCCGGCAGTGGATGATGACGAGGGCAGCGCGAAGGCACATCAGCTCGGCCCGCTTGCCACCACTGAGCGCCGCCAAGAGCGCTCTGAGGGGCAGCCGTCGCCCGCCGAGCCCATCCTAGTGACTGTAGCCGATGTGGAGCGCGAGGAGGTCGCGTGGCTGTGGCCGGGCTACATCCCTAAGGGCCGACTGACCATCATCGACGGCGATCCGGGCGTCGGTAAGTCCTGGCTCGCTCTGGCGATAGCAGCGGCAGTGACTACCGGTGCGCCCTGGCCTGGGCAGGCAGAAAGCCGCGAGGCAGCCAACGTCCTCGTGTTGACCGCCGAGGACGGGATCGCCGACACCATCAGGCCGCGCTTAGAGGATATGGGCGCTGACCTCCGCCGAGTGCGGGTTCTGACTGGTGTCCAGGATAGTGAAGGGCAGCAGCGCCACCCGTCGCTAGTGGATGACCTGCCAGTCCTGGATGGGGTGCTGGCCCAGGGCGGCTACGACCTTGTGGTCATCGACCCCGTGAACGCATACTTAGGAACGTCGCTAGACACCCACCGAGACGCCGCCCTGCGAAGCGTCTTGACCCCGTTGGCCCTCCTGGCCGAACGCTGGAAAGTGGCCATTCCGTGCATTCGGCACCTGACGAAGTCTCCCCGTGATAGAGCCATTTACAGGGGGCAGGGGAGCATCGCCTACTGCGCCGCCGCTCGAACCGTGCACCTTGTCGGAGTCAACCCGAACGATCCGACGGAACGGGTAATTACCTGCATCAAGAACAACTTGGCCCCAGAGCCCCCCTCCCTCGCCTTTGAGATCACAGAGGGGCGCTTCCTCTGGCGGGGTGAAACATCGGTGTCAGCGGCGGCCCTTCTGGCCCCCGATAGCGGGCCAGAGGAGCGCGGAGCCCTGGCCGAGGCCCAGGACTTCCTACGTGACCTGCTCACGGCTGGGGCGGTGGACGCAGAAGAGGGCTGGCGCCAGGCCCGAAAACTGGGCATCGCCGAGCGCACCCTGAAGCGAGCACGGGCAGCCCTGGGGATCAAGGCACGGCGCGAGGGCTTTGGCCCAGGTGGGCGTTGGGTATGGGAGGCTCCCCCAGTAGAGGGCCATACAGGGCCAAACCCTATATATAAGGACGGGCGGCCCCCTGTGGAGGGCTCAGATACGAGAGCGCCCCAGGAGGGGCAAGAGTTGGCCCCCTGTGGGGCTGACGTTCAGAATGGTGCTACCTGCCCCCATCGCCCGCTGTGTGAGGTAGAGGATCGCTGGCGGCACGCCGACCCTGACGCCCACGCCTGCGCCTGCTGCGGCGGCCCGGTGGGCCCTGACCAGTGGCAAGACGGCCTTTGCGCCGTCTGCCGCAACGGGCAGCAGGTTAAGGAAGGAAGCGGCCACCTTGTGCGCCTAGCCCTGGACATGGGGGCGAGGCTGGTGGAGAAAGGCGGGTAGTCAAGCTTGGCCGCCTGCGAAAAGACGTGCGTGAACGCGCGCTGAAGCCCCTGCAAATATGCTCTCCACAGCGGGCGGAGGCTTAGTTGAATCTAGCACCCCATCGGCCCCATTGGTGCGCCATTGTCGCGTGGCCCATGTGGACACGGAAGTGACACGGAGGAAACGCAGGAAAGAGCGACGGGTAGACCGACGATCGCGGCCGCACCTGCTGCGCAACCAGTGGAATGAATTCGCCCCTGACAGCGAGAAACGGGCGAAGCTGAAGGAAGGCTTGGAGCGCTGCCTGTCAGTCTATGAGGCAGCGGTAGAGGCCGGCTACAGCGACCGCCACGCACGGCGGCTCGTGTGGTGGCTGTAGGCGGTCGGCATGGGGGTTCTTGTCGAACTCGCTGCCAGTGGCTCTCTCAACGATAGCGGCGGCGAGCACGTTCATGCCTTGAGGCTGTCGCTTCCTGCTTGACCGCTTTGGCATGGACTCGTTATACCACGCGAGCGGCTACGTATACTTCTTCGGCACTGGATAGACCTCGTGTTTTGGGTCCCACCACAAGACACACATCATGCCACTATACTGTATGCACCAAAGCCGCTCTAGGCCGCCTATGTGCCAGCCGAACAATGAATCGATGTCATCACGTTGTAGGTCTAACAGCCGTTGCCTGGCTGGCCGCGATAGCTTGACAACTGATACTATGCTCCGGACGCCTTTGATCCCGTGACCATGAGGCATCCCCTCAAAAGCCGCCAGACGCTCCATGATCTGCTTGAGATCAGCGCCGGAGACCTTGGGCCATGCCCATGGGCCCCCAGCATCCGCCGAGCTGAAGCGCCAAGAGAGATGGCCCCCCTCAAACGTGGGTGGGCCAACCCAATTCGGTCGTTTCTTTGGGGCGGGCGGTGGGCTATAAGCGGCCTGTTTCTGCTTTTTCTTCTTACCCTTTGGCACCTAGGCCGCCGTAGTACTCAGCCATCGCGTCGAGCGGGATTACTGCGTTCCCGCGCTCCCCTTCACTGAGACCGGCCAGTCTGCGCCTGTCCCGCCAAGGGGCCTCAGAGTGGGTGAGGTTGCTCAACCATTGTGGCGACTTGTCACCGTAGGTCTCAAGTACGGCTTCAATCGTCTCGCGCTGCACGCGATTAAGCCGAGTGGGGTCACCATTTTTTATCTTGGAGATTCTGAAATGTCCGACGTGAATGTCGTAGAGCTTGCGGACAACAGGGCCATTCGCCCACGCCTCAATGTCATCAGGGAACAGAGGCTCATCATCCCACACCAGTGACCAGGCTTGGCAATAATAGACTAACTTCTGGAGTTTCCAAGTCGTCATACTGCCCTGTTTTTCGAGGATGTACTGGGCTACGTCTCTCACGTCAGCCACGACGCCCCTCCTTAGAACCTAAAGAATTATACCACAACACAGATGTTCTATTCAAATTGACCCACTACCGACCATTTTATATCTAGCCCTGAGAATGACCCTCTACCAGAACGCGACACAGCGTGCGCCCAAAGCCCCTATGTATGCATCTACGCAGCAGAGGGGCCTTCGGTGTCTCCCCCGTTTTCCTAATGCGCTGGCCCGCAGCCAGAAGCGCCACAGCCGCGAGTGCGGCCAGCGCGCATCATAAAAAAGGGACGAATGTGCGGGCGGGAGGAGTCAGGTAACCCAAATGCTATCTGGCCTGCCACCTCCACCACCGTTGTACGCTTTAAGAACGGCTTTAAGCCTGTCTCTTACCGCCTAATTTGGGCTATCACAACGCCTTAAACAGCAGCGTCTATCTTCTGGCCAGACAAGCGCTCCAAAGCGGCCCTGAATTCATCCACGTCTAGCGGGTCTACCTCCAGAGCGGCAGCCAGTAGCCGCGCTGTCCTCAGCACCGGCAACTCACGGCCTGCCTCTATGGCGTAGATGACGCCCGCGCTTACACCAGCCTCTTCAGCCAAATCAGCAGCGGAATAGAACTTCCGTCGCCGTGCATCCCTCAGTTTCATCCCGTAGCCAGGCTCCTAGAACTATTCCCTATCCTATTCCGTATAAGAGGGCGAAAAATTTCCTTTTGCGAGGAGCAGGTTTACAACACCTACTCTACAGGCGCATCTTGCCAATCACGATCCGTTTGGGCCGATCTTGCCCCCGCCCTCAGCCGTAGCGCCCTCGCCCCCTGGCTCGCCTGGCTTCAGTAGGGCGTCCAGGTCCTCCTTGCGGACGCGCCGCCTACCGCTCGCCATCACGAAGAAGGGCAAGCGGCCCTCCTCCATCCATCGGTATAGCGTCCGGCGCGTCACCTTGAGGTATGCAGCCGCTTCCTTGCTTGTCAGCCATTCACTCATAGCACCCCTACATTAGCATGGCTGTCCCTGTTTGTCAACATTCGTCGCAAAATGTCCCTTGAAACCCCTTGACAAAAGGGACATACCCTCGTTATTATATGATATATAGGGACATACAGGGACACACCAAAGGAGGGTGACATGGCAACAATCGAGGCTTTGAGGGACATGGTGGAGCGAGGCTGCCGCGACAACCCACACCTAACGGGCCGCCTGGAAAAGGCAGCGTTCATCGTGCTGCTCCGGCCTATTGAGAACCTGGGCGAGGGTACGTATCGCGTACCCAGCGAGGATGCCCTGAAGACATACATCGTCCAGAACGGCCAGTGCGAGTGCCCCGACTACGTGCGGCATGGCAACGGCCACTTCTGCAAGCACCGCCTGGCGGTCGAGATGCTGGCGCGGTTGAACGGGGGCAAGGCCAAGAGCGAGGGTAACGGCGACGGTCAGTCCCCGAATCGCCAGCAGCCGCGCCAGAAAGAGGCTGACACCGCCCCTAGCGCCAAGGTCTGCCCGACACACGGCAAGGCCCGCCAACGCAAGGACGGTAGCCTTTACTGCCCCACGCGCGTCGGCAAGGGCTGGTGTAAGTGGAGCGGCTAGTCCTTCAGCGTCCGCCCATTGGTGAGCGAGCCGGTAGGTTCACCAGTGGGCGGGAGCGGGGGGATTAGCAAGGAGAGAGGCCAATGCAAAAGAAGACCATACGCAAGCTGCCGTCCCTTGCACGGGAACTGGCCAGGACGCAGAACGACCTCGCCAGCCTAAAGCGGCGCATGGAACGGCTCATACGCCTGGCCTGCGACGCGGAGTTGCTAGCGGAAGCAACCCGAAAGCAGATGGCAGCCGATAACCCCGGCCATCCTGACAACTGGTGCGGCAACGATTGCGGATGCTTCCTCAAGGGTAAGGAGACGGATCATTGGAGAGGCTAGGCCAGACACACAGCGAGGCCAGACGGGGTGAGAGGCCCGCCAACCCCATCTTCAAAGGCCGCTGCCGGTACTGTGGAACCCCAGGCCAGGTACGGCATATGGTGATCCTCACCAACGGCCAATGGCGGAAGACGGGGCCGTTCTGTGCGGACGAAGAGGCCTGCTGGCGACGTAGGCACCCGCCGATGAAACACAGCGAACGCCTAGAGGACATCTACGGCGAGTAATGCCCTTGCCCACCCTCGCGGCTCTTGCGCAGGATCCAGATGAACTCACTGCGCTCGCCCTGTGCGCAATTCACCCCTGTTTCGATGGTCCCAGTAACGGCGGCCAGAGCTAGGCCGCCCCAAAGGTAAGACGTATAATAGGACAGAGGAGGAAGCAGCTGCGATGAACCTATACGAACTGAAGCGCGGCGACCGGGTGCGTACCGCCGACGGCGCTCTGGTTGAGGTAGTGAAGGAAACCGAGGACGGCCAGTGGATACTTGTCCGCTACTTGGCTGGCACGGAAGACCCTGCGCTGATAGAAACCGAGGACCTTTGCCACGAGAGCGAGTTCGAAGGCTCAACCAAGGTCACCAAGTCATAGCCGCCCTTGGCCGCACGAGGCGGATAGCGGCCAGCCGAGCATCGAGCGGGAATAGCTCAGTTGGTCGAGCATCTGCCTCCCAAACATCCCCACTGTTCAACACAAGCGTCTGTAGTCTTGCTCTATGGCCATTATTCTTTGCCCGAGCCACTCGGTGAGGACCGGGCTGACCGCGTTTCCGATGAGTCGTCCTCGACGACCGTCCAACCGGGCGGAAACCCCATCAGCCTCTCGCACTCGTTCCACGTCAAATTCCGCGCCACATAGTATCGGTCGGTCTGAATGGCCTCCTTGATGTTTTCCAGTTTGGGCACGTATCGTGGGGCAGAAGCTTGTTGCAGAGGTGTACCCGAAGCCTCCGCGACGTTGGACCACAAGCGGAGGGTTTCCTCCAGTGCCCTCTTGAACACCGGACACATTTGTGCTTCCCTGTCTGCGTTCTTTTCTCGGCGCAAAATCCCCTGACAGTTTGCAGCCGTCAAAAAAGAGGTTATAGGCACGGTCGCTTCCAAAAGTTGCGGCAAAGAACACCCTGTCACGGTTGTGGGGCAGGCCCGCATCGAGAAGGTTAGCCGAAAGCCACCCCCCCAAATACCCGACCGCTTCGAGGCTGTCGATAACTGTCTCAAGAGCGACTCCTTGCGCTGCAGATAAGAGCCCCGGGACATTTTCCAGGACAATCCACGAAGGTCGAACCTCCTTAGCAAGCTCCACAAATGTGTGGAAGAGCCCACTGCGTTCCCCAGCGAGTCCTTTTCTGTCAGTGTTGGCGTGGCTGAGGTCTTGGCAGGGCCATCCGGCGCACCAGAGGTCAGCGGGAGGGATAGTTGTTGATTTGAGAGTTGTGATGTCGTCATGAATGGGCACCTCCGGCCAGTGTTTTTTGAGCACCATTCGGGCGAACGCGTCTATTTCACACTGGAACACTACCTGCATTCCCGCACGTTCAAAGCCGAGGTCGAACCCCCCGATGCCCGCAAAGAAGGAAGCTACTCGCATCAATGATTGCGTTCCCCCGCATTGATCAGGCATTCCCTAACCTGCCTTAGCATTACAGCATTTTACCACGAGCCTGCGTGTTTCACAAGGCATTCTGGCGTCTTGTAGACGATTATCGTCTACATTATCTGGCCCTGGCCACGATAATGATAACGAACGCAACCAAGTATCGGTGGAGCGTGCGTCATGCGCAAGTCTTCTGCCAATATCTGCGGCGCGAGGATTAGGCAGGCTCGTGAGAACCTGAAGATGGAGCAATCCGAGCTATCAGCCGCCCTTGGCGTCGACCATAACATCAAGATAGACCAATCGAGTATCTCAGAGATTGAGCGAGGTGTCCGTGGCGTCCGGGACTACGAATTGGACGCGATTGCTCGAGTCCTGGGAGTGGACCCCACGTGGCTTCTGCGTGGGGAAGAGTGATTATGCCAGGTGGACAGCCGGCGGCTATAGAGCACCACGATTCGGGTCAACGCAGGAGATCGCACGCACGTCAGCGGTTCCTGCCCTTAGAATCCCCGAAGCCCGCGCCTAGCACTGGCGACCCGGACCGTCAACAATGGTTGAGCGAGACTTGTGCGGGTTTCGTGACGGCAAGCAGTGCAAATAGGGAGTATTATAGAGTCCTTCTTGAGACTCTGTGGCCAGCTGGACACGGCATCCCCGGCCCACATGTAACGGAGGATGAATTGCGGGCGGCCATAGACGCCTACCGTATGGAGAGGCACACAGGGCCTGCACCGTACAAGCCGTACCTTGATGTTTTTCGCCGGATGCGAGAGCTTTCTGGAGAGGAAGGGGTTACCGGAATCGGACGCAGAGGGCAGACCCGTCAACTTGTGAACCTGGCCCTGTCAGAAAAGCGCAAGCCACGGACGGGCCTGAATAATGAAGACTGGGCTGCAGTGTTACGGCGACAAGGTGGCAAATGTGCTGTATGTGGCCGAGACGAAGGAGCAGGTAGTTTCGACCAAGACCACAAGCGCCCCCGCGTGAGAGGCGGAGGTGATGACCTGGACAACTGGCAGGCGCTATGCCGCGAGTGTAACAACTTCAAGAGTACTTCTTGCCGTGGCTGCGAGATGGATTGCAGCTCCTGCCCGTGGGCGTTCCCTGAAATCCATGCTCCACTTCGTATGAGCCCGGAAAACTGTCTAGCACTTCATTCTCTGGCTACGGCCAAAGGCATGAATCCACACGACCTCTTAAACGAGTTGCTTCAAGAGTTTCTACAAGAAAACGCGCTGAACTAGTTCTCACTTCCAAAACAAGTTGTTGCAGGGGATGTGCCGTGGCGCGCATCAACGAGGCTAACCGGGGCAAGGTTATGGCCGCTGTCCGGGGTCGCGACACCCGACCTGAACTTACCCTCCGTCGGGCGATGTGGCGCCACGGTATCACCGGCTATCGATGCCACTCACGGAGCCTTCCGGGCTCACCAGACATCGCGTTCACCCACTATCGCCTCGCGATCTTCGTGGATGGTGCTTTCTGGCATGGCCACCCGGAGTTCCTCCGGTCCAATGCAACGGAGTACTGGCGACAGAAAATCGCTCGCAACATCGCTCGGGACCGCGAGGTGGAGTCTCGCCTGACCGAAATGAATTGGCGTACCATAAGGTTTTGGGATTTCGAAGTGATGGGGAACTGTGACTCATGTCTTGAGCGAATAGCAGCGGCGATTCACGAGACTCCCGATGGACAGATAGCACCCGCCACACAAAACCGGCGAGCTGGCCCGTCTGTGGCTTGATTCGGAGAATGGAGGTAACAGCTTGACGCGTCGTGAACCGGAGGACCCAGCATACTATTTCTTGATCGTTACGCGTCTAGACACTGGCGACCAGCGTATCTCCCCGGAAGTTCTACTAGAAGAAAGGCTCAAACGAGGCGCATGGCCGCTTAACCGAAATACCGCCCATGCGAGGAAGATGAAGCCAGGTGACAGGGCTGTATTTTACGTCGCCCGCAAAGCGCAAGGCTATGCGGCTGCCCAGGCACGCATAGCTTCTAGTGCGTGGATCCCAACCACTCGGGAACTGGCGAAGCTTCAGGCTCCCGGGGACGAGTTTCTCGGAGCCGACTACTACATCCGTCTGGACGAGATATCGAGATCCCCGATGCCAGTCCCAGCTTCCGAATTGAGGAGGTCGCTGGACCTGCTCGCGGGCGCTGGAAGTGCTTGGGGAGCGCGCTTACAGGGAGGCGCGAAGCGCCTCTCCACGCACGACTTTGAACTAATCAGGGTTGCCCTACAGGGGCCTCCCTGACGCCTCGCACTAGCAAGAGTGCTAGAGACTATGGGAGAGAGCCTGAGGAGACTCCAGGACCCGGTGCGGCTGTATGAGGTGCGGTGGCGGGAGGACTAGTCCCGTAGCTCCTTGCCGCCCTCGGATTCCTAGCCGAAACCGTAGCGTGGTTCGTGGTAGCGATGGGGTGGCCCTGGGGGCCGAACGCGAAGGCAGGCTCTAGGCGGGCCGTTTTCCACCACATAACTGGACGGTTTTCGCTGCCCCTCCCACTATGCAAGCCACAGCGCTTAGGCTAAGATAGTTCCCAAGCAGGTTGTCGCGGGTTCGAGTCCCGTCGCCCGCTCCATATTTATTGTTGCCCCCTCACTCGCGAGTACCTGGTGCACGAGATGCTTTCAGTACTTCGAGACGCTGAAGGGCTTGGTTGCTTAGTTGCTTCCCTAATCGCAGGAGAAGGGCGTATACTCTGAAGAGTTGCTGTCTCCTGCGGTTCATCCCCCGACGTAGAGGCAGGCTATCCAAGAACGGGGGATCTGCCCCGACGGCAGGTCGGAGAGGAGCAGGAGGATACTGGTGGCGAGAAAGCTGTACGTAGGCGGCCTTTCATTTGATACAACCGACGAGAGTCTCCGTGCCTTCTTCGAGCAGGTTGGCAAGGTGGACTCGGCGTCCGTGGTGACGGACCGGTTCTCCGGGCGCTCGCGCGGATTCGGGTTCGTGGAGATGGCCACGGCGGCCGAGGCTCGTAAGGCGATCGGGGAGCTGACCGGTAAGAGTCTGGACGAGCGCACGATCACCGTGGACGAGGCGCGTGCGCCGCAGGACAAGGGAGGACGCGGCGGCGGCGGCGGCGGCCGGCGTCCCGGTGGCGGTCGGACGGGCGGAGGTGGAGGACGCCGCTGGTAGTCGCTCCAGCCTGGACGATGTAGGGCTCTCGGGATAATTCATGCCTTTGTGTAGAGTGGCTGCATGATCGTGCGGCCCGAGACCCCGAGCGACTACGAAGCCATCGACGAACTCCTCAGGTCAGCTTTCGGCGGAGCGGACGAATCCCAACTCGTGCGACTGGTACGTGCGTCTGACAACTATGTGCCTGACCTTGCCCTTGTGGCTGAGGAGAATGGCCAGGTCGTCGGACATATCATGTTCAGCTACGTCACCTTGAAGAACGACGAGGAATTTCGAGTGCTAGCTCTGGCCCCCATGGCCGTGACGCCGGAGCGCCAAAGGCGTGGGATCGGCGGCGCACTTGTCGAGGCAGGTCTGGAGCGAGCTGACGACCGACGCGAACCGCTGGTGATTGTGCTCGGCCATCCAACGTACTACCCACGCTTCGGCTTCGAGCCCGCTCGTCGCCACGGGATTGAGCCACCGTCCGCAGAGATTCCGGATGCTGCGTTCATGGTCCGGCGGCTGTCAGGCTACAGCGAGCGGCAGCGTGGCCGTGTTGTGTATCCTGCCGCCTTTGGTATGACGTAGAGCCGCCCGTTTGCGTGGTTGGAGCTGCTGCGAGAATGGATGAGCCAAGAATGGCAGCAGTGGACTCTTGGAGGTGGCGCGTACAACGGCCACCCGAGGTGGCGGAGGCGCTCGATTCGCGCTGGTACAAGCAGCTAGCAAGGCACCGCCATCAACCGTATCCCACCCGCTGGACGAAGTCCGACGATGGGAGGCTGACAGTGACTGTGCACACGGACGGCCTGCCCCACGCTTCACCGGAGGAAGAACAATCCCTCCAGCTTCTCCTATCCTTCGTCCCAAAGCGAATAGATGCTGTGTACACTCCCTCGACAGCTGGGCAACCTCCCTTGGACACTCTGTCGCGCCTGGATTCAATCCATTACGGTGACGTATTTGACAGTGGAGTTGCGGGCGAGCGCGTCCAAGTTCGACTTCGGGGCACCTATACCTCTATGCCCGTGGCGGAGCTTGACGATTTCTTGGTGCGACGTACATTGCCCGCCTCAGCGACCGACCGGGACATAGAGGCGCTCAGAACCGCCTGGAGCGACCTGCAAGCGCACGAGGCGCTGGACAGAGACGTCTTCTTGACGACGGAACCTTCGCTTATGCGGTACAGGCAGAGCGTGGGCGCAGCCTGTGAAGTGTGGATTCTCAGTGTCAACGAGGCGCTCGACTATTTCGAGACGGTGGCAAAGGGGGAGGGACAGTACTTCTTTAACAGCCTTGTCACCACGGACAGGTGGACGTACTACGACGAGAGAACCAATCAGCTCGTTCCCACGCTGGATAGAGTGTGGCGCGCCGTAACCCATTGGGATGACCCCGCCAGGGACAATGTGCTGGAGTACGTTGTCAGCCTGCACACGCGTTTACGGTACCTAATGGAAGCACGTGACCGCATAGGCTACCTCTACTACACGTCCAGCGACTTAGGCGCGAACGATGCCGTCCTATACCACCTCAATTACCTGTTTCTTCTCACGACTGCGGTCTTCGACAATCTAGCCTGGATACTGAACTATCTGTGCAACCTAGGTCTTGATCGGAAGCAAGTGGACCTCCGCCTCGAAGCGTTCACGAACCGGATTCCCAAAAGCTTTCGGGATTTGGTCGCTTCCCGCGAAAGTCTGTTAGACGTCTTCTACAGGACGCGCCACTCAGTGGCCCACAGGGTTGTGATGTGGGGGATCGGATTCCGGGATCGGGAGACTGGCGGAGGTACCAACTTGGTTGAGATAGGCGACGATCTCGCGGGCGCCATCCAAACGGTCGATTCGCCAGCACCAAGTCAACCGTACAGCAACTGGGGCTTGACCTGGGTGGGGCCCGCGCCGCTTCTGGAGCCCTACCGTTTTGCTACCTGCAGCGTCAGAGAGGTCGTCGGGCTGGTCGGGGAGTTCGCGGGCCTGGTATTGGCAGACGAGACGGTCGGTTGCGACGTGGCCGCCGAGTCGGAGAAAACTCGTAACAGCTTCCCCAAGTTTGCCATCCCCTTCTTCCGAGCGATTGTCTAGAAGCTGAGACGGCCAGCTTACGAGCCGTCCGCCAACCCTGTCAGCGGCTCTATTTGCCCTTGGCAGCCCGGTGACGGCGCAGGTAGAACCGCCGCATCCCCCAGTCGATGAAGCGGGGCGAGATGCCCTTGAGGGTCACGGCTAATCGATCGAGCCAGGTGACATACACCTCCGGCCGTTCGTCACGCGCTGCTTTGACAATAGCCTCGGCGACGCGCACGGGCGGTATGCGGCGGACGGCCGGAGGCGCGGCGGGCAGCTCGATCTCCTTGATGGCGCTCTCGCGGAACGACGTATCGATTGGCCCGGGGTAGACGGTGATGACCCTGATCCCGTAGTCGAGAAGCTCCAGCCGCACGGCGTCGGAGATGGCGGTGAGGGCGAACTTGGTGGCGGCGTAGGCCCCTTCATAAGGCGCCGCTATCTTCCCCGCTATCGAAGAGACGTTGATGATCTGGCCCCTGCGCTGCTGCTTCATGTATGGTGCCACCGCTCGAATGCAGTTGAGAGCGCCGAAGACGTTCACCTCGAAGAGACGGCGGACGTTCTCCATGCTCCCCTCGGCGAGGCGGGCGTACAGGCCCAGACCGGCGTTGTTCACCAGGATATCCACGCTGCCGAACTCCTCGGCCGCCTTCCTCACCATCGCCTCCACCGCCTGGCCGTCCGTTACGTCGGTGGGGACCGCCAGGGAGCGTCCGCGGCAGGGCTGAAGCTCCTGGGCTACTTGCGCCAGAGCCTCTGCGCTCCGCGCCGCCAACACCACGTTGGCCCCGGCGCGGGCGAACAGGCGCGCCGTCTCCCGGCCGATGCCGGTGGAAGCGCCCGTCACGATTGCCGTCCTATCGCGCAGCTTCATCGTTCTGCCTCCCCACCTGCCTGGGAACCACCCTGCCGGCCTTCCTGCCTGAGAGCCGTGAGGGGAAAGTAGCTGCCGTGCATATCTTACAGTGCCCTACTTGGATGTCGTCAGCGTTTTTCGGGCTTTTTCGGCCATTTTCTGCTGCTGCCGACCCATAGTTCACGTGCTACAATGAGGCACCGTGAACTATCCCATCTGGGAGCTTCCTTTCATCGGCGGCGGCCT
>Ga0209979_1001159_pt1 | contig 30261 bp, 22 predicted proteins | sample AnhtaG_FD_183114 | JGI IMG/M metagenome (GOLD analysis project Ga0209979, IMG submission 183114) | Deep subsurface microbial communities from Anholt, Denmark to uncover new lineages of life (NeLLi) - Anholt_01485 metaG (SPAdes) (version 2) | ecosystem: Environmental > Aquatic > Marine > Oceanic... | reverse complement strand
GAATTCTTTTTATATCATCTCCTCTCACAAATATTTGAGAATCAGCCGGTATTTCTTTAAAACCAGACACATCTAAAGCAATTTGCATTAGTTCCTCAGTATTCATATTACCTCCTGTTCAACTAATAATTTTATGTATTATTTATTTAATAATATTTATATTTTAACAAAATTTTGAAATTTCTAATATTTATATGTTATCTCTTTTTAACAGTGAATAAAATTAATTTATTGTTTAACTTTTAATGATATTAAAGTTATAAATGCTAGTAAGTAAGCAAAAAAAGCCATAATTAAAACAGTATTAAATCCCCAGGAAATTGCAAAGATTGTTGCAAGAATCGAGCTTACCACAGAAGAAAATCCATTTACAGACCAAGCCCACGGTATCAAATCAGAGGAAATCTTACTTGTTAATCTTATACCCATTGGAAAAGGAGCCCCCATTAAAAAACCCATAGGTGCTAATATTAAAATGCATGAAATAAAACGAATGTAAAAAGGATATGCCATCAAATTTTTTAGCAACACAGGTGAAAGCATTAGTAGAATTAAAATTAAAATAAGTAAAGCACAAATTTTTATTGAAAAATATTGTGTATTTTTGCCTAAAATTAAACTGCCAAGACCCGAGAAAAATAGAATTGAGAACAAAACTGTAGAAACAGAATAAATTGGATGACCCAGATATAAAATAAATTTCTGCATAAGTGGAATCTCAATAAATAAAAAACCGATGCCTATTGCAGAGAAGTAGATAAATATCTGCCATTTAGATACCTTTAAGTTAAACCTTTTACCCCTAATTATCAGGGGAATAATAATAAGCATTATAGATAGTAGTACAGAAATTAACAGAAGTGCGAATAGAATTAAATAACCACCTCCACCAAAGGGTTGCCATGTCTTTCCATAAGAAGCCAATATTTTAGGTATATGGCTTGGCTTAAAAAAATGAAAGAAAAAAGGTTTATTATCTGTTGTTGGACTAACGTCAAATTCATATTCATTAATGAAATCTTTTTTGTCTATGCCAACAATCTTTGAAAAGTATTCATAATAATATGGTTTATTAATCTTTATGTTCTTATTTGTTTCATCAGGCATTATGTTACTGTAATATATTAAATCAAAACCCCTCTCATCACAGAAATCTTTAACACCTTGTTTCTCTTCATTTGAAAATTTTCCATTTTTAACCATAATAAAAGATGTGGAAAAACTTCTAATAGCACAAACATAATCTTGAGGATCTTTGATATTAAGTTCGTCAAGACTGCTTAAAATTGTAGAGAATATTTTTAAACTTTCACTAGGGGGAAGTTGAAGCCATCTTGAAATACATAAAATTCCATTTATTTCTAAGTGGTTATAATATTGTTTTATTGCTTCAACAGTATATTCATAATTTTCACCGAGACTATATGTACCAGCTGTGACAACTTTGTAGCTATCATCCAAGCATAAAAAAATCAAATCATATTTTTTCTTTGAGGATGCGATAAAATTGCGATCATTCTCGTTTATAACCTTAACTTTAGGAGAATTTAAGATATTCCCACTAAAATCCCTATAATCCTCTTTAAGGAGATTAATTAATATAGGATTTTTCTCAACAACGGTTATTTTTTTACAATTATTTTGAAGGGCACCCAAAATATCTAAGCCACCACCAGGATTCATTAAAACAACACTTGAATTAGGTTTAAGAATGTAAGCAATATATGAGGGGAGATAATAGAGGAAATCTGTTGTATTTTTTGTATTATCACAAAAAGTTATTGGAGAGAGATCATCTCCGTCTGTAGTAATTCCTATCTGTTTTGGTGGGGGATCTGGAAATTTTAAACTTAAGCCTGGTGCACTATGTATCTTATCACTTTCTATAACATCAACCTTTGAGAAAGCATTCCACTCGGTGAGAAGTATTTTAGAATCAGGAAAATTTAGAAGTTGACTCAAAGTTTTTTGTGGAGCCATTCTAATCTGGAAAAAGGGAGGGGTAAAGATAATAAGTATAATAATTAAAATAAATGAAAAAATATTAACTAATATAAATCTATTTTTAGATTTAGTAAAAATACTACTTAATTTAGTAAATAAATTTTTATAATTGGAAAAATCAGTTTGGTATTTTGGCAAAAATAAAAAAGATGTAATAATTCCAAAACAAGCTATAAGTAATACAAGCTTCTCTCCTCCAAAAATTGGGATTGTTAGAACTACAAAGAAACTGCCAATTGATGAGCCAACAAGATTATAAAAGTAAATTATATGCACTTTTTCTGATTTTTGAGATAGTAAGATTCCTAAACATACTCCTGAGAAGAAAAATGGAGCAGTTAATCCTAAGTACCAAATAAAAAGATATAGAAACTGTATTTTATCAAAAGCTATCCTGTAGGGGTCAAAAGGGATAAGATTAAATATTAAATAACTCAAAATTGTGGTTAAAGAAAATAGAAATGAAAAAAGTGAAAGATAGTATTTATTCTTTAATAGTCCTCTTTTTTCATTTTCCTGGTCTTCATTATTAGTATTATTTTTTAGGAATATAGAAAGATAAGTACCACTTGCTCCAAAACCAAGTAATGCAATACTTACTATCATAAAAGCGAAATGATACCATAGTGATATCGAAAACAACCTTATGAAAAGAGCTTGAAGAGCTAAAGTTGACATTGATAAAACAAAGATACCAAGATCATTGGAGTTAATATCTTTTATTCTTCTACATTTCGGCAAATAGGAACTTATCATAAATTTTATAGCTATAGTGAGCAAGAAAAATTAAATTTTATATTTATATGTAGAAATTTTACGTAGATTAATGATAATTTATATATAGATAAATTTCTTTAAATGTTTAAAAGCTCAATAGTTTTTTGAAAGGTTATTATTCTATGTTAAATTAATTATATCCTGTTGTTAAAAATCGTCATTGTCCTTTTTGCGAAAATATATAATATCTTTTCTTTCCTCGTAACCCAAACCTTTAGCCATTTCTTTAGATCTTTTGTTACTATTATGAATTTGCATAGCAAAAATCATACAACCTCTTTTGCGAAGAACACTTTCTACTTTAAGACATAGTTTCTTTCCTAAACCCTTTCCTTGAAACTCAGGATCCACTGCAACTCTATTTAACCAACCCTTTCTTCCACCATATGTTGCTAAAACTGACCCTACTATCTTTCCATCCTGTTCTGCAACAAGAAAAAGGTCTGGATTAGCCCTTAATTCTTTCAATATATGTTCTCTGGAATCTCTTCCACATTGCTTATAGTCTAATCCAGCTCTCTCCCAGAGCTCAATAAGTTCCCCATAATCCTCTTTTTTCATTTTCCTAATATGCATCTTTCCTCCTGCTCAACCTATCTTGTTGTTACAATAACAAATGTTAAAAATAATAAATTTGAAGGATTGTCATTACGAGGGACAAAGTCCCAAAGCAATCTCAAATAATTATTGATATAGAAAATATAGTGAAAATGCTCCCGCAAGCATTATTAAAACTGCTGGAAAAAGTAATTTATATAACTTTTTTGAATCAGCTTTAAAATAATCTTTAGTAATAGCCAAACAAACATGAACAGGCGACAATAATACTCCAGCAAATCCTGCCATAAAAGCAAGAACAACACTACCCATATTAATTCCAGTTTCAGGAAACAAAAATGGCATGATAATTGGAAAAGAGATTCCTACTGCTGCATGAGTAATTCCAGTCATTAATCCTGCAACTAATGGAATTAAAGCAATAATGATTATATTTGGAACATTATTTGAGATTAGGTATTCAGGCAGAATATTAACAGCTCCACTTTCAATAAATGAATCTTTAAAGAGCATTAATCCAAAAACCAATACAAGCATAGATAAATACTTCTTATAATCAAAGTCTCTGTGAATTTCTGGAATATAATCTTTAAACAAAATCAATAAAGCAGTAATGACAATCGCTAAAACTATTATGATATTAATTTTGAAAATAGTAACTCCAATAATAACTGCTAATATTGGCGATAATCCAATAAAAAGATTTAAAAAAATTCTCTTTTTTGACTTCTTGGAAAAAGTCTTTGGATTTTTTCTTTTTAAATCAAATAAGAATAAAACTCCAGCAGATATTGCAAGTAAAGTTAATGGTATATTATACAGAATTAGTGTTGAAAAATTAATGTTTAAAAGCCCGCTTGTAAGAATTATTCCTGGATAAAGAGGCAAGGTGTATTCCCATACATGCCTATACCAATAATTTATTAACGTTTTCTTTTCATTTGTTACATCACAATTGTCAAGGACCTCCTCTACTAATGGAGCTGATATAATTGCACCACCCAACATTGGAAGAAAACCAACAAGTGCAGGTATAATAGCTGAAATTAATTTAACAGATTTTGATAGTTCCTTTAGAGAGTCTATAAGTAGTTGTAACCTTTCAGTTTTTCTAAGAATGTCATTGAACAGTAGCATTAATAAGACAGCTCCAATTAATTGCCAGGTCTTAGAGTTTCTTAATGTTATCAGGAGTACATCAATAAAAAGAGAGACATTCCGTTTAAAGAGAATGACAAAGAGGAAAGAACCCAATATAAATACAAATTGTAAGTTTACTTTTTTAATTAACAGAAAAGTTAAAACAGCAATTATTAAAATAAAAAGTATTATTTGCATTTAATTCAACTTGCCCTAAAAATTAAAATATTTCGAGGAAAAATGCAGTTGTAAATATTACTTTAAACTATTTTTACATCTCTTAACTTAAAAGAATTTAAATTTTCCTTGCAATTTTAACACGAAGTTTTATAAGGATATAGAAAAAGTCTTTAAAGTGATACTATTCTCTTCATTAAAAACAGGCTTTTGAGAAGTTTTTATAAAATGATCACGTTAATTAGTGAATCTACCCTTTCCAAATACAAGAGAGTCATAAGCCTTCTTAGTCTTATTGTAATTCCTGTCTCTATCAAGTGCTATTCCTCTGCCAACGCCTGAAACAATCCTACCTATAGAGATTTTATCCATTTCCTTTGCAAACTCTTTCAGAAACATTGGAGCGCTTCCTGGTTGTATGCTTCTTCCATCAAATATAATGTGTACATTCACTTTCTTTAGACCCCTATTTTTAGCAAGTTTCAATAACTCAAGAGGATAGGTCATGCTTCCATGAGAACTTTTTTTAGAAAGTAAAGCTATTAAATGAAGGGAGCTATTATGCTTCTTGGCAGAGTCTATTGCTTCAATAAAAGCTGGGTTTCTATGAAATGTACCATTTTCAATAGCAATATCAATTCTTGCATCATCTTGAACAATCACACGACCAGCTCCGATATTTATATGACCAGCTTCTGAATTTCCTGGTTTTCCTTCCAAAAGACCTACGGCTCTTCCAGCAGCCTTTAGTTGGGTAAAGGGATATTTACAAATTAATTGATCCCAAAATGGTGTGTTAGCCAAAAAGATAGGATTTGTTTCGTCATTTTTACCAATTCCCCAACCATCTAGGACTACAAGAAGTACTTTCTTTTTACTATTCTTATTAATATCGGGATAGTTTTGTAATAAACTCTTACCATTCATAAATTCTGACTTTGGTAATCCCATAATCTGAAGAATAGTAGGAGCTACATCCGCTAAAGACCCACCTTCTCTCAAAGAAAAATCAACACTCATCTCTTCATCAGGAAGTACTAAGATAAAAGGCACAGGACTGTCAGTATGCTTAACATTTGGAGTACCGTCATCTTTAACTGCTATTTCAAGAACACCATGATCTGCTGTTATAATGGTAATATATCCTATTGATTGAGTACCCTCTATAACTTGCTCGAGGCATTTGTCCAGTGCCTCAGCACATTTAATTTTTGCATCTAAATTATCTATATGTCCAATAACATCGCCATTTGCGAAATTAACAGCAATCAGTGCATATTTATTTTTATTTAAACCTTTTAAAACCTCTTCAGTCACTTGTGCACTACTTAATTCTGGAACAAGATCAAAAAGCACTCCCTTAAGTGAAGGGACCTTAACACCATCTTCACCTGGGAAAGGTTCATTGTTACCGCCATTAAGAAAGAATGTAACATGAGCAAATTTTTCTGACTCAGCAATACGAAGCTGAGATAGCCCATGTTCACTGATTATCTCACCCATAGTACCCTTGATTTTTTCAAGAGGTGGAAATGCAATAGAAACTGGTAAATCTTTGAGCATCTTATGATATAAGGTCATTGTTACGAAATTAAGATTTTTAAAATTTACCACTGGGAATTTATTAAAAGATGGATCCACAAATGCTCTTGTCAATTGAATCTCTCTCTCACCACGGCGACAGCAGAAAATAACAGAATCACCATCTTTAATTGTCCCAACAGGCTTTCTTTCATCATCAATAAGAACAATAGGATCTAAAAAATAGTCAGTTTGCCCTTCCTGATACATATCCTTTATAGTTTTTACTATTAAAGCTTCACCTCTTGATACGTTATTCATTATAAAATGAAGGCTTCAAAATCCCTTATTAATTGAAGGGGTGAGAGCCATCCTCCTTTCCATAGATAATGTTTTATTATCTTTGTTATTTTTAGCAAGGTTATGTATATGTATTATTAATAATATAAATTTACAATTTAATAAAATTTTAATTCCTTTAAAAGAAATAATTAAAAATTTAATATCAACATAAATTAATATTTATATTTTTATGTAGGGCAACCCTTTAGGGTTGCGTTTATAATTTAATTTTGAATTTATTTGCAAGGCTAAAGCCTTACCCTACATATTTATTTTTTATGTAAAACTGGATCTTAAATTAAATAGTTATTTTAAATGGCAGGCAACAAGATGGTTGTTTTCAGTATCAACTAGCTTAGGCTCTTTTTTACTACAGATATCCATAACTTTTGGACATCTTGGATGAAATCTACACCCTGGTGGTGGATTAATAGGACTTGGAATCTCACCTCGAGGAATTAAGTGTTTCCTTCTTGCTTTAGGATCAGGAACAGGAACAGCAGAGAGTAATGCAATTGTGTATGGATGTTTTGGATTAGAATAAACATCATAAATTGTTCCCATCTCAAATATCTTGCCAAGATACATAATTGCTATCCTGTCACAAATATATTTTGTTGTTGCTAAATCATGTGTTATAAAAAGATATGTTAAATTAAATTCATTCTTTAAATCCATCATTAACTTAAGTATTGTTGCCCTTACTGAAACATCAGCCATCGCAATTGGTTCATCCGCTACTATTAATTCTGGTTGTAATATTAAAGCTCTAGCGATAACTGCTCTTTGTCTTTGTCCCCCACTTAATTGATGAGGATATTTTTCACAAAGAATTTTAGATGGTGTTAATCCTACTTTTGTCATAATATCTAAAACCAGTTCCCTTTTCTCAGCTTCATTACAGATTTTATGGATGAGAAGAGAATGACCTATTGAATCTCCGACTTTCATCCTTGGATTTAAAGAGGCATATGGATCCTGAAAAATTATCTGCATTTTTTTTCTGAAACTTCTCATTTCAGAAGGACTCAATGAAGAGATATCAATATTATCAAAAAATATTTTTCCTTCTGTGGGTTCAGTTAATCCTAATATAAGTCTTCCCGTTGTCGTTTTTCCACTCCCACTTTCGCCAGCAAGCCCAAAAACTTCTCCTTTTCTTATATTAAAACTAATTTTATCTACTGCTTTAATAAAGTCTATTTTTCTAGCAAGGAGAGTTTCTACAAAACCTTTCTGAACTTGATAATATTTTTTTAAATTTTTTACTTCAATTAAATTATTAGTCATAATTATTTTTATTAATTTGTATTAAAATTTATAATCAATATAGCCAACATCTTACAAGATGATTTTCTTTTACCCCCTTTAGTGGTGGTACGTACACTGAACACTTTTTCATAGTATTTACACATCTTGGATGAAAGCTACATCCAGTTGGGGGATTTATTAAGTCTGGAGGTGAACCCGGCATTATCTCTAATTCTTGCTTCTCGAGACTTATATTTGGTATAGATTTTAAGAGTCCAATTGTATATGGATGAAATGGTTTTTCAAAAAGAGGAAAACAATCTGCAATCTCTACAATCCTTCCGGCATACATAATTGCAATTCTGTCTACAAGCTCAGAAACAACACCCATATTATGAGTGATTAATATTATTGTTAATTTATATAAACTTCTAAGTTCTTTTAACAAATCTAATATCTGAGCTTCTACAATAACATCTAATGATGTAGTAGGTTCATCAGCAATAATCAAATCAGAATTTAGTGCTAATGCTAAACTCATCATTGCTCTTTGTCTCATACCACCAGAAAATTGGTGAGGATAATCATTTAATCTTGTTTTTGAGATTCCAAGTCTATCTACTAAATCCTCAGCTCTCTTTCGAGCATCCTTTTTACTTAATTCTTTTTTATGAGTTAAAATAGTTTCAACTATATGATCACCAATTCTCATCAAAGGATTTAGACTTGTCATTGGATCCTGAAAAATCATGGATATTCTCTTTCCTCTAATCTTTGTCATCTCTTTTTCCGTCTTCTTAACTAAATCCTCTCCATCAAACATAATTTCTCCTCCAACAATTTTACCTGGTGGGGGTATAAGTTTTAGTATAGAAAAGCCAAGAGTGGATTTTCCACAGCCAGATTCTCCAACTAAACCAAGTGTCTGACCTTTTTTGAGCTCAAGTCCAACCTTATCTACAGCTTTAACTAAACCTATTCTAACAGGATATAAAACCTCTAAATCTTTTATTTTTAATATTGTTTTATCTTTTTCATTCATATTAATATCTATTTTTATGGATAGTCATTTTTCAATTAGTTTTAGATTGCTTCGGGACTTTGTCCCTCGCAATGACAAATAAGGAATCTTGCACTCTCGAAATGATATATTATTAAAATCTGTTTTTATCTTTCAGTAATTTTTGGGTTCAATATTTCATTAAGACCCTCTCCAATCATACTGAACCCCAAAGTCGTAAGAGAAATCATTATTCCTGGAAATGTTATTATCCACCAACTACCACTTGGTAAAAATGCCCTTCCCTGACTTAAATCCATACCCCAATCAGGAGTTGGAGGTGGAATTCCAAGACCTAAGAAACTAAGGCCAGCTGCAGTTAAAATTGCATCAGCTATATTAAGTGAAAAAACAACGACTATTGATTGTATAACATTTGGAAAAATATATTTTATTAAAATTGTTGATGATTTTGCCCCCAAGCTTTTAGCAGCTTCTACATACAACTCCTCTTTAATTGAAAGAGTATGTCCCCGAGACATCCTAAAATAGGTAGGTATATAAACAAAGGCTATTGCAATAGAAATATTAATAACTCCAGGACCCAATAGTGCTGCCATAGCAATTGCTAATATAAGTCCTGGAAATGAATATATGCTATCCATAACAAGGGAAAGTATCCTATCAATTTTTCCACCAATAAAACCAGATAGAAGCCCAAGTGGTATCCCCACCAATGCTGAAAAGATTGAGGACAAAAATGCTATTGAAAGAACTACTCTTGCTCCATATATTACTCTACTAAAGACATCTCTACCCAAGTTATCAGTTCCCATATAAAAGTCAGAATTGGGAGGAGAAAATGTGTTACCCACAAATTTAATTGGATTATAGGGCGCAATGATGGGAGCAAATATTGTAATTAGTATTATTACCAATATAATAACAGAACCAGTAGTTGTTATATAAAATTCAGAACCATACCATTTTGCGCTTTTTATAAACCAACCGAATAATCTGTGTGAAAAGAATTTATCTTCTTTTTTCATTTAATTTCCTTGCAATAAATTATATTCTTGTCTCAATATACTTAACTAAGAAGAAATATTTTATTTTTCATCTAAATTTCGTTAATATCTGATTCTTGGGTCTAAAAAGGAATAAAGAATATCAACAAGCAAGCTAACACCTGCTACTAAAATTGCGATAAAAACCACGCTACCCTGTATTGATGGAAAATCACGGTATAAAATCCTATCAACCAGGAATCTTCCCAAACCGGGCCATGAAAAGGTAGTCTCTGTTAAAACTGCCCCAGCCAATAAGAGAGCGAATTGCAAACCCATCATTGTTATAATGGGAATAAGTGCATTTTTTAAAGCATGTTTATAAACAACAACTCTTTCAGAGAGACCTCTTGCTCTTGCTGCTGTTATAAAATCCTGACTTAAAACATCCAACATATTTGTTCTTGTTAACCTGGTAAAGACTCCGGAAATATATAACCCCAATGTTAAAGAAGGTAATATAAGATGCTTTACTGCACTTACTAAACCTACCATATTGCCAGTTAATATACTATCTAATATAAAGAGTCCCGTTATTTTTTCAGGAGTTAAACCTATTCCAATTCTTCCATAAACGGGGAGCCACTTTAAATATACTCCAAAAAATAACTGCAACATCAGGCCAAGCCAAAAAACTGGGATGGTGTAAATTATTATTCCGTAGAGTCTAAATCCATAGTCAGCAAAACTTCTTCTTTTATGGGCCGCATAAGCTCCAGTAAATATACCGATAAGAATACTCATTGTCATTGATAAAATGCTAAGCTCAAGTGTTGCTGGAAATTTTTCTCTTAAATCCTTTGCTATAGGTCTTCCACGAACAGGAGCCAAAGATTCACCTAAATCACCTCTTAGAAGATTATATAGATATTCAAAGTATTGTATATAAAGAGGTTTATCAAGTCCCAAGCTATGTTTTATATCATCAACATATTCCTGTGGTGCACCTGGTCTTAACATAGCACGTACAGGGTCACCGGGCATAATTCTTACTATTAAAAATACCAATGTTACTAAAATAAAAATCATTGGTATAGTTAGAAATATCCTTGTAATAATATAAGCTCTTAGGGATTTCATATTACCTTTTAATAGTTAAAAATATTTTAAAAACGTTACTAAAAACTTCAAATATAAATACTCTTAATTAAATTTAAATATTCTTATTATAATTATATAGAATGTATAAGTTAATTATGAAAATTAAGATTAATTTTTAATAAGGTTTTATTACTAAATTTGAAATATTTTAAGGTATATCGAGAGATATATCAAATTATAAAAAGAAGTTCAAATTAGAAGGATTTTGACAGCTAAAAAACCGTCAAAATCCTTCCTTTTAAATCCTTACTATATACCTTCTTTAATTTCTTTTATTTGGTAAGCAAGAAATAGTGAAGGAACATAGTTGGATCAAGTTTTATACCAGATACGTTCTTTTGTGCTACAACAAGTAATTGTCCCTGAGTGAACGGTATGGTTGGGCATTCCTTGGCCCATAATTTCTGAGCATCTTCATAAATAGCCTTTCTATCATCTCCCCTGAGCGGTGTAGTTATTTGACCTTTTTCTAAAATCTCATCCATATCTGAATTACTATAGAAAACTCCTATATCATCAGAAGCTTCTGAGTGACCCCAGGACCATGTATAGTTATCCGGATCAAGATAGTCAGGATACCAACCGAGTAGAAACAAAGGCATTGTACCCTCACCTAAATATTCAGTATAGGTTGCCCACTCAGCGCTTTGAAGAGTAACTTTAAAAATCCCTGTTTCCTCTAAGGAATCTTTCAAAATAGCAGCTATATCATCTTCAGTTGGACCATAATGGTCAGTTGTAAACCAGAGATCAGTTTCAAGTGGATTTTCTTCACTATATCCAGCATCTTCTAACAAACTTATTGCCTTTTCTAAACCTCTTTCTCCATATTCATCTTTGAAAGCATCAATGTGACTCCACATTCCCATAGGAACCATACTATATAAAGGAGCATGTGTACCCATAAATACAACATCAGATATCTTACTTCTGTCAATAGCAGCAGCTACTGCTTCTCTAATCTTTACATCAGTGTATGGGTCGGTAGTTGTATTAAGGCAGATATAACGAATATAAGCACCAGGACCCTCAATAACCGCTAAATCTGGATTCTTTTTTAAATCTTCATAATCAACAGGTTCCAAGGTTTTCCATGCTATATCTATCTCCTTGTTTTCCAGTGCTAATCTCATTGTGGTTGAATCTGCAAAATATTTAACAATCACATTCTTGTATGCAGGAGGAGTTCCATAATAATCTGGATTTGCTTCTAATACCATCTCTACGTCTCTATCCCACTTAGTAATTTTGTATGAACCAATACCAGCAGATGTGTTATCTGGATCAATCTCACCTTCAGGATAAGCCTTTGAACTTATCGGGGTATAAGGTGTAGTTGCCACAAGAAGTGAGAAATAAGGAACTGGATCTAGTAATTTAAATTTAACAGTCAGCTCATCTATAACTTCAACACTTTCTACAAAAGAAGTTACTAACCAGTTAGGGTCCCCAGCTATCACTACAACCCTATCAATTGACCATTTAACAGCTTCAGCATCTAATGGAGTTCCATCAGTGAACTTCAGTCCCTCTCTTAACTTGAACGTATATTCAAGTCCATCCTCACTTACTTCAGGCATATCCTCTGCTAATCCAGGTTGAAGGTCAGATGTTCCAGCAATATAAGTCAGTAGGGTATCAGCTGTGTTGTGAAATATTTCCCATGTGTGAAAATCGTATGTCTGTGCTGGATCTAATTGCGTTACTGAATCAGTTGTACCAATAATAAGTGGTTCTACGGGTGCTGCTGCAGGACAACCGGTTAGTCCAAGACAAACTGCAATTAGAGTGGTTATTGAAATAATTATTGATAAAAATTTTTTAAAACTCATTTTTCCTCCTTTTAAGTGATTTTTAAAAAAGAAAAAATCGCCACCATTACCACTTCTGTTATATTATATATTTTTCTATTGGCACCCCCTTTTATAAAGATTTTTAATATCAAACACTATTATAATAGATTATTTTTTATGATGTCAAGCTGTGTCAAGGCAAATGTCAAGCCAAAAATATAGTACCAAATTAGAAATGTCCAGTTTTTATCAAATTAGAAATGTCCAGTTTTGCACTAACTAATAAATCACTTTTCTCTCTTTTTTTATCTATTATACAATTACAAATAAAAATTTAAAAATATTATATATTATTATCTTGTAAGGTATATTAAAAGAATATTTAGTGCATATAATTTTAAGAATAAGTGATATTGTGTTAAGATTTGGCGTTTGTAGAGGATAGTGAAACAACTCAAAACCCTTAAGTGAAAGGCTAAAAATAGTAGGGCAAGGCTTTAGCCTTGCTTACAAATTATGAATTATAAAATAATATTAAATAAGCAATCCCTTATGGTTACCTCTAAGAGGTGATAGGATAATTATCAGAATCCTGGTTGTAGAGACATTTTACAAAAATTTACCCAAACTCTATAGTCCAGGAAATTCAACACCTCTTAGAGGCTTTGTCCAAGTAATCAGTCTAAGCCTGTCTATTATCAGATCCCGCGTGTGACCTTAGACTGCTCCTCCATTACATCAAAAACCTTAACATTGAAATCACTGAGTGCTGGATGATTAAGAATGCCTTCCGCAATAGGTCCACTGGTGTACGCTTCAAGAGAAGATGCATCTTCAAATAATAAAATTCCTCCAGCTTCTCTTTCTTCTGCATTCATTATCCAGACCTTCCATCGTAGACCAGGGACTGCCGCGATGTCATTCGCTAGGGGAGATACAGCCTTCTCGTAATCCTCCTTGGATACATTGAACTTAAAATTGATTTGTAGAATCTTTGCTGTCATGCTTATTCCTCCTTTAAATTATTTTTATTTTTAATGGGATTAACCATCCCCATATTTCAAATTACTGTGCTTATCACCTCCTTTTTACTCAAAATTTTAAATTAAAAACAAGCCTAAAAAAGCAAAATAATATTATAGGGTTATAATAAATTATATAATTACCTCCTTTTATAAAAATCTTAGTATTAGATAAACTGTTATAGTGGAATAATTTTTATAAAGTCAAATTATATTTATTATAATCGTATCAACATAGTGATATTCTTTATAATCTATTATATTATTATTAATAATATTATTAATAATAATATAGAAAATTCGCACAAATTGTAAACCTGATTCATTAATAATACACAATTTAATTATAAAAAGAGGAAACTTATTGCACTTAAGAAATCTTGAGCTTTCCAACTTTCGTAACTACAAATCACTGAAGTTAGAGCTAAAGCCTGGATTAAATATATTTATTGAAAAAAATGCTCAAGGAAAAACAAATTTGTTAGAGTCAATTTACCGTTTATCCAGTGGTTCTTCTTATCGAACAATAGAAAAGAAAGAAGCAATCTCATGGGGTGATGAAATGGCTATAGTCAGAGGTAGAGTCAAGAAAAATAACAAAGAAAGTTTTATTGAAATTTTTTTTCCTAGAAAAGGAAATAAAAGAGCAAGAGTAAATGGGTCTTATTTAAAGAGAATAAGTGATTTGTGGGGAAATTTAATTGTAGTTATGTTTTCACTACAAGATTTAGATATGGTAAGGTCATCACCTGTTTATAGAGGCCAGTTTTTAGACAGAATCTTAAATCAGATCAATCCTGAGTATAGACATCATTTTGAAAGATATCAAAGGATATTTAACCAAAGAAATTCACTACTGAAACTATTTCATTTAGCCAGTAACAGGAAAAAGATTATAAACACAATTGATTTATGGAACAGATTGTTTGTAACTTCAGGTTCTTTTATAATAATGGAGAGAATAAAACTACTTGAAATTTTAAAATAATTTAGCTAAGGGGGTTATTGATAAGATTTCCATAAATGGGAAATTAGAGATTTGTTATAGTACTTCTATGTCTGTTGAAAAAAAAGATAAAATAAAAGAGATAGAAGATGAGATGCTAAGAAAATTAAAAGAAAGGCAAAAAAGAGATATTTCTATAAGAGTAACAACTATTGGTCCACACAGAGATGATATTAAAATTACTATTGGGGGAAGAGATGCTAGGAATTACGGATCAGGTGGACAACAAAGGATGATAACACTTTCTCTTAAATTTGCAGAATTAAATTTCTATAATGAAAAATTGGGTAAAAAATCAATCTTGCTTTTAGATGAGGTATTAAGTGAGTTAGATGAAAACAAGAGAAGAGCATTATTAACAATATCTCAAGATGTAAAACAGACAATAATAACCTCAACTCATTATCCTCAATTGCTAAAAACTAAAAAGTCTAAAATATCAACTTATTTAGTAGAGAATGGGAAAATCAAGGTTTGGCAATAACATGAAAAAAATAGGAGAAATTTTGCCCTCGGTTCTCAGTAGGATGGGAATTATTAAAGGCATTGAACAGGGGAAAGCTGTTGTTTTTTGGGAAAATATTGTTGGAAATGATATTGCTCGACATGCAAAGCCATTCAAAGTAAGAAAAGGAATTTTATATGTTGAAGTAACAAGTTCAGTATGGGTACACGAACTTCAGATGATGGAGCCGGAGATAAGAAAAAGGATAAACAAATATTTAGAAAAGAATATTATTAATAAAATAAGATTTTATCCCGCAAGATCCAGTAGATTATTTAAAAAGATTGATACTAAAGAGACAAAAATAGCCCCAAAAGTAAATAAATTATCAGAAAAGAAAGAGAAGACTCAAAAGACAATAAAATTATCAGAGAAAACAGACACGGTTTCAAAAACAAAGAAATTGTCAGAAAATCAAAAGAAAGAGATTGATAAAATTAGTTCGCAGATACCGGACGAAGATTTGAAGGAGCACTTTGAAAAAGCAATGGAGAGTCAAGTAAAAATTGAAAATACCAATAAATAAATCAATTAGAAAATAAAACAAATTAAATAATCTTTGAAAGCTTTGGGCAAAGTTTCTTGACTAAAATGTCTGCGAAACCATGCCACAAAGCTATTAAGAAAGTATATCAAAAAGCTATTAATAGAAATTATGCAGGGCAAGGTTTTAACCTTGCTTTAAAAGCAACCCTAAAAGGTTGCCCTACATCTGTATTCTCTCCCCTTGTGGGAGAGGGTAGTTCACAAACTCTATTATTAAATATTTATAAGGCTAAATATGTGATTTTATGATATAATTTATCTAATGATTTTCACATTATTTTTAAAAGAAATAAATAAAGAGAGGGAAATTTACCCTCTTATTTATTTTTAAATTCAAATTTTTAAAGTCATATAACAAATATTAATTAATGCAGTAAAATACACAGAAATTTTAGAAAGAAGAAAGATACAAAATATGTTTCTATTTGGCATTTCCTTTTTTAAAACCCCTGATTAAAGAAGTGCCAATATTCTGATAATCAAAATTTAAATAAAGGTCAACTTAATTTTTTATTAAGATACCTTTTAAAGGGAGATAATAAAATTGGCTAAAAAAACTTATGATGTTGAAGATATAAAGGTTCTAAAAGATCTTGAAGCCATAAGAAAAAGACCGAGTATGTATATTGGTTCAACAGGTCACAGAGGACTTCATCACTTAATTTATGAGGTCGTGGATAACAGCATTGATGAAGCAATGGCGGGAGCATGTTCAAAAATAATGATGGCAGTACACAAGGATAATTCAGTAACAGTGATAGATGATGGAAGAGGAATACCTGTAAAGAAAATGAAAAAATTTAAAAAACCAGCAGTAGAGGTTATTTTAACCACACTACATTCTGGGGGTAAATTTAGTGAAGATGTGTATAAGGTTTCAGGAGGACTACATGGTGTAGGTCTCTCAGTAGTAAATGCATTGTCCAGTAAATTAATGGCTGAGATTAGAAGAGATGGTCATGTATTTAGACAAGAATACAGTAGGGGAAAGCCAATCACAAAATTAACTAAATATGGTAGTTCCAAAAAACATGGAACATTGATCAGATTTTGGCCTGACCCTGAGATTTTTGAGGATATAAATTACAAATCTGAAACAGTATTAAAATACCTAAAAGAAATGGCTTACCTGAATAAAGGGTTAAAAATTATTTATGAGGATCAGAGACATAAGCCACCAATAGTTGAGGAGTATAAATATAAAGGTGGAATTGTTGATTTTGTAAAAGATCTGGTTTCAAAGAAAGATTCACTACATAAAGGAGTAATGTATTTCAAAAGTAGTATAGATACAAATCAGGTGGAAGTAGCCATGAAATATACAACTGGTTATAGTGAGAATCTATACTCTTTTGCTAACAATATACATACTCATGAAGGTGGAACTCATGAAAGTGGATTTAAGAAAGCCCTAACAAGGGTGATAAATGATTATGCACGAAATAAAGGAATCCTAAAGGATAAAGATGAAAATTTAACAGGGGAAGATATAAGAGAAGGTCTTGTAGCAATTTTAAGTGTGAAGTTAAGAGAACCTCAATTTGAAGGTCAAACAAAAACGAAACTGGGAAATAGTGAAATGATGGGTATAGTTGAATCGATAGTTAATACAAAATTAAGTGAATATTTAGAGGAACACCCCGCTCATTCGAAAGCCATTTTAAACAAAACAATCAATGCAGCAAGGGCAAGAGATGCTGCAAAAAAAGCTCGTGAACTTACTCGAAAAAGAGGATTATTGCAAAGTAGTACACTTCCTGGAAAATTGGCAGATTGCACTATAAATGATCCATCAATAAGTGAGATATTTTTGGTAGAGGGTGATTCAGCTGGAGGAAGCTGTAAACAAGCCCGAGATAGGCAGTTTCAAGCAATACTACCACTAAGAGGTAAGATATTAAATGTTGAGAAATCAAGGGAATTAAAGGTATTAAGTAGTAATGAAATTCAGGCAATAATTACTGCATTAGGGACTGGAATTAAAGATGAGCTCAACATCAAAAATGCCAGGTATCACAAGGCAATTATCCTGTGTGATGGTGATGTGGATGGTTCACATATAAGAACTTTATTACTCACATTCTTTTATAGATATATGAGGGAATTAATTGAGGCAGGATATGTTTATATAGCTCAACCCCCATTATATCTGGTAAAAAAGAGGAAGAAGAGTCACTATGTATATTCTGATGAGGAACTACAGCAATTATTGAGCAGGATAGAAAAGAAAGGAATTACTATACAGAGGTATAAAGGTTTGGGTGAAATGAATCCCGAGCAACTCTGGGAAACCACAATGGATCCAGGGAAGAGAGTTATTCTAAGAGTTGGAATAGAAAATGCAATTTCAGCTGATGAAACATTCTCAACTTTAATGGGAAGTCAGGTGGAACCTCGTAAAGAGTTTATACAAAAAAGAGCAAAAGATGTTAGATTCTTAGACATTTAAACTAATAATTAATAATTTAGAAAAGCAAATAAGGAGAGATATTATTGGTACAGCAAATAGTTGGTAAAGTAAAGCCTGTTGATATAGAAGAAGAAATGAAGAAATCATATCTTGATTATTCAATGAGTGTGATCGTAGGTAGAGCCCTTCCCGATGTTAGAGATGGATTAAAGCCTGTTCATCGAAGAATTCTTTATGCGATGTATGATATGGGTATAACAAATGATAAACCTCATAAAAAAAGCGCAAGAATCACCGGTGAAACTTTGGGGAAATATCATCCACATGGTGATACCGCGGTCTATGATGCTTTGGTCAGGATGGCTCAAGATTTTTCCCTAAGATATTTACTAATTGACGGGCATGGTAATTTCGGTTCAGTTGATGGTGATAGGCCAGCTGCTATGAGATATACTGAGGCAAGATTATCATCTCTTAGTATGGAGATGTTAAGAGATATTGGCAAAGATACCGTTGAATTTATTGATAATTTTGATAGTAGTTTAAAGGAGCCAGAAGTACTACCCTGCAAATTTCCAAACCTTCTCATAAATGGCTCATCAGGTATTGCTGTAGGTATGGCTACAAATATGCCACCACATAATCTAAATGAGGTTGTAGACGGAATTATTGCATATATGGATGATCCAAAGATATCTTTAAAAAATCTAATGAAGAAAATAAAGGGCCCCGACTTTCCAACAGGTGGGTTGATTTTAGGAATGGGGGGTATAAAGGAAGCATATGAAACGGGAAAAGGTAAAATAACTGTGAGGGCAAAGACTCACCTTGAAACCATGAGGAGTAAGAAAAAAAGGATTGTTATAACTGAGCTTCCATATCAAGTCAACAAAGCAAATCTAATTAGAAAAATAGCAGAATTAGTGAGAGGAAAAAGAATTGAGGGAATATATGATTTAAGAGATGAGTCTGATAGAACTGGGATGAGGGTAGTTATTGAGCTAAAAAAGGAATCTCAACCTTATGTAATTCTAAATAATTTATATAAACATACTCAACTTCAAGATACTTTCGGAATAATAAATATTGCACTGGTAGATGGTGTTCCCAAGCTTATAACAATACATGAACTAATCGATAACTATGTAAAACATCAATTCAATGTTGTAATAAGATTAAAAAAATATGAACTAAAAAAAGCTAAAAACAGAGCTCACATATTAGATGGTATACTCATAGCTTTGGCTAACCTTGATAAAGTGATTAAACTTATAAAGACGAGTAAGACAGTTACTCAAGCAAGACAGAGGTTAATAAAAAACTTCAAGCTAACAACAATTCAGGCACAAGCAATTTTGGATATGAAACTTCAGAGATTAACGGGACTTGAGAGAGACAAAGTTCTAAAGGAGCACAAACAGTTGTTAGAAAAGATTAAATACTGTGAAAAGGTTCTTAGTGATAAGAAACTGGTATATCAAATCATTAAAAAAGAATTGAGAGATATTGTTAAAAGATTTGGTGATGAGAGAAGAACCATCATAGCTCCGACAGAAGAAGAAATAGATATTGAAGACTTAATTGCTGAGGAAGACATGATAGTGACAATAACTCATTCTGGATATATAAAGAGAATACCAATTACTACTTATAGAAAACAGAGGAGAGGTGGAATAGGAGTTATGGGAATGAATCTAAAAGAGGATGACTTTGTTGAACACCTCTTTATAAGCTCTACCCACCAATTTATGCTGTTTTTTACAAATAGGGGCAAGGTTTATAAGATTAAGACTTATGGACTTCCAACTGGAGGTAGAACTTCAAAAGGAAAGTCTATCAGGAATTTTTTTAACTTTAGTTATAATGAGAGAATTGAGATGGTTATCACCACTGATAATTTTAAATTCAAAGAATTCATTATGATGGTCACTAAAAATGGTTTAATAAAAAAGACGGAACTTTCTCAATACAAAAATGCAAGTAGAGGCGGTCTAATTGCAATAAATCTAAAAAAGAAAGACGAAATAGTTGGTGTTTTAAAAATAAAGCCAAAAGAGGAAGTAATTATAATATCAGCAAATGGGAAAGGAATTAGATTTGGAGAAAATCAGATACGAGCAACATCAAGAAACACCATGGGTGTAAGAGCAATGAGACTTAATAAGGGTGATAGAATACTTGGTATGGGAATCGCCATTGATGATACAGACCTATTATTGATTACTAAAAATGGCTATGGAAAGAGAACAGCTATTTCTGAATATAAAGTGCAGAGAAGAGGTGGAAAGGGAGTTATTGCAATTAAAACTGATTCAAAAACCGGAAAACTTATTGGGTGCAAGGTGGTTAGAAAAAATAATGAACTTGTCTTAATATCGAATGACGGAACTCTCATAAGAGTGTCTGTCGATAGTATAAGAAAAGTTGGTAGACAAGCCAGAGGAGTCAAAGTGATGAAATTAAGAGAAGGGGATAAAGTAAGTTCTTTAGCAAAAGTAGCAGGTGGGTAAATTTAGAATAAAATTTCAACCTTTTAATATTTTATCATTGAATTGGTCACCTAAGACTCCTTCCTTCAGGTTGGGATAGTTCACATTTTTGGATATCTTTAATCAACTTAGATTTTTTGGGAGAGATAAATTTGAGGGAATTTGAATTACTAGATCATACTGCTGATATAGGAATAAAAGCTTATGGTGAAACATTAGAAAAGTTATTTGGAAATGTTGCATCAGGGATGTTCTCCATTATAACAGATTTAGATAAAGTTAAATCATCCAGAAATTTTTATATCCAAGTCAAAGGAGAGGATGAAGAAAATCTACTAATTAAATGGCTGAATGAACTTTTATACCTTTTTGACACAGAATACTGTCTATTCAATAGATTTGATATAAAAATAAATGAAGTTTCTGATTATAATTCATACAAAGAAAAATCTTATGAACTAAAAAACAATAAAGAGTGTAAAGAAATAAAAAATAATTGTCATTGCGAGGAGTTTAATAGATTATTGTCATTGCGAGCCACCAGAGGTGGCGTGGCAATCTCTCTCGGAACAGGCTGCGCAATCTCTAATGAATCAGATAAAAAAATAAATAAATTTAATAACTCTTCAAAACACAAAGAGAATGGTGAAAATAAAAAACTATTGTTAAAAGCAGTAGCATTGGGTGAAAAGGTAGACCTAAAAAAACACCCTATAAAGATAAGCATAAAGGGTGCTACATATCACAAATTAGAAATTAAAAAAAATAAAAAATTCACAGCTTCAATATTCTTCGATGTCTAACACAGGCACAAGAATAAAACTCTTATTATAAAAAATAAGAATAATAAAAATTTGAATTATTTTTCCTTATTCAAAATATCTTCGATAATATTCTCCAAATTTCATAAAATATTTATTAGAATCATTATGAAGACCAATTATAATATTTCCTCTTCCTTGGTGGGAAAGTAAGAGTAAGGGGAAAAACTATAAGAATTTTATTTTAATTTGTTTTTTTAATAATTTATAAAGTGATGGAGAATCTGTTATGAAAAAACAATATTCATTCGAGAAATCAGTGATATTTTTCCTTATTATTACCATAGTATCAACTTTTGTCTTCGTGAACATTTCATGTGATATCTTTATTGAGAAGGTTGTGGAGAAAAAAGAGATAGAGAATACGGGATTTGAAGAAATAATTGATCTTCCTGAACCAAAAATAAAGGGTGAAATGAGTTTAGAGGAAGCAATTAAAAGTAGAAGGTCTATTAGAAGTTTTGATGAAAAAGAGCTTAATTTAGAACAGATATCTCAACTTCTCTGGGCAGCACAAGGAATAACTGATGAAAAAGGTCATAGGTCTGCCCCATCTGCGGGTGCTCTTTATCCTCTTGAAATTTATGTCGTTAAGAAAGATGGTGCATATCATTACATACCAGAGGGACACAAGTTGGAGATGATATTAAAGGAAGATATAAGGAAGAAATTAAGTGATGTATGCTTAGGACAAAAATGGGTTGAAGAAGCACCAGTTGATATAATTATTACAGTAATATATGAAAGAACAACAGTAAAGTATGGGGAAAGAGGAATTAGATATGTTCATTTAGAGGCAGGACATGCATGCCAAAATATTTTGCTCCAGTCGGTATCTTTAGGATTAGGAGCTGTACCAGTAGGTGCTTTTCATGATAGAGAAGTTCAAGAAATATTAAACTTAGAAGAAAATAATATCCCATTTTTTGTAATTCCAATAGGCTATAAGGAGTAACAAATAATATAAATTTAAAAAAATGTTAAAATTAATAAAAAGGATATTAAATGGAAAACATATATGTTTCAAATATAGAATCTAATATAGGGAATATATTTATAGCGTCGTCAGATAAAGGACTTGTAAAGGTTAGTATAGATTGCAATAAAAAAAATTTTATAAAATCCTTTATAAATCAAAACAACTTAAATATAGTTTTTGGTAATGAGGTAAATAAAGATATATTAACCCAGGTAAATACTTACTTAAAAGGGAATTTAAAAAAATTTAATATTGATATTGATAGAATAACTATTGATACAAAAGTAACTGATTTTCAAAAAAAGGTTCTTAACGTGGTTAAAAGAATTGAGTATGGTAAAGTTAAATCTTATGGTCAGATAGCAAAAGAGATAGGAAAACCAGGAGCAAGTCGAGCTGTTGGAAATGCAATTGCAAAAAACCATATTCCAATAGTCATTCCATGCCATAGAGTTGTAAAAAGTGATGGAACAATTGGAGGCTTTGGAGGCAAAGAAAAACGAGTAGGCATTAAAAGAAGATTACTGGAAATAGAAGGTCTGGAATTAAAATAAAATTTATATACTTTTGTCACATTTTGATGGTATATTAAAGGTGTGAATGTATTTTTAGAATTCTATTAAAAAGCAGGTGATAAGAATGATAAAACTTAGATATGAAGTAAATAAAATTTCCGATTACAAATGGGAAATTCCCAAGGGACAGAAAGAGGGAATGAAAGTTCCTTGCATAGTCTTTGCCAACGAAGACCTTCTTATAACGGCTGATCAGGATAATGCATTAGAACAGGTTGTAAACGTAGCTACACTTCCTGGTGTTGTGAAAGCATCATTTGCCATGCCGGATCTTCATTGGGGATACGGTTTTCCAATTGGTGGCGTTGCTGCTATGGACATGGAAACTGGCGTTATTTCACCTGGTGGTGTAGGTTTTGATATCTCATGCGGGGTAAGGATGCTTAAAACCAATTTAACAAAGGATGATATAATGCCTGTGATGGAAAAGCTCATGTATGAATTGAATAGAAATGTACCCAAAGGAGTAGGAGTTGGGGGGAAATTAAGATTGAGCAAAGATGAGCTTACAAGATTAGTAACCCAGGGTGTAGATTGGGCTATTAAAAAAGGTTATGGTTGGAGTGAGGACAAACTTTATGTAGAAGACAGGGGAAGGATGCCAGATGCAAATCCCAACAAAGTTAGCTTCAAAGCTTTAAAGAGAGGACAAAGTCAGGTAGGAACATTAGGTGCGGGAAATCATTATTTAGAGATTCAGGTTGTAGATCAAGTTTATGATGAAAAAATAGCAAAGGTTTTTGGTTTAGAAGAAGGTCAGATTACAGTTATGATACATTGTGGCTCAAGAGGATTCGGTCACCAGGTATGCTCTGATTATATTGAGGTTATGAGAAGAGTAGTTGCAAGAGAGAGGTATAAATTGCCAGATAGACAATTAGGTTGTGCCCCTATAAATAGCAAGGAAGGAAGAGATTATTATCAAGCAATGTCATGTGCAGCTAATTATGCTGTAACCAATAGACATGTTATAGGTCATTGGGTGAGAGAGTGTTTTGAGCGTATTTTTAATAAGAGTGCTGAAAAATTGGGTATGAATCTAATCTATGATGTTTCTCACAATATAGCAAAATTTGAGAAGCATAAATTTGATGATAAAGAAAAGATGTTATGTGTGCACAGGAAGGGGGCTACTCGAGCATTTGGACCAGGCCACCCCGATCTTCCAGGAAAGTATAAATCTTATGGACAGCCAGTTATAATTGGTGGAACTATGGGAACTGTCTCCTATCTACTCATTGGGACTGAAAAGAGTATGAAGGAAAGTTTTGGCTCAACATGCCATGGTGCCGGAAGAGTGATGAGTAGAGGAAAAGCGAAAAGATTATTTAGAGGAGATGCTCTAAAAAGAGAGCTTGAGTCTGGAGGGATAAAAATTATATCTGATCACATGTCAGGTTTAGCAGAAGAGGCTCCAAAAGCATACAAGGATGTAAATGAAATAGTCGATGTAACTCATAATGTTGGAATATCAACCAAAGTAGTAAGACTTAAACCACTTGGTGTTCTAAAAGGATAATTATCTTTGTGATGTAATCTTTATTATATTATTATTAAATAAATTTGAATTTCGTTTTATAATAGAGATAAGTTTTTATTTATTTATTTTCTTTATATTTTTAAAATTTTTAAAAAGGAGGAGAAATTGAATCAAGAAGAGATTAAAAAAGAAGAGGAGATAATTGAAGAAATAAAAGAAGCAGAAGAAGCTGTAGAAGAAAAAGTTGAGGAGATTAAAAAAGAGGAAGAGAAAATTCAAGAGGTAAAGAAGGAAGAAGAAAAAATTGAAGAGAAAGCAGTCGTGGGATATAAAAAAGCAGACGTGGTTAAAAGAATTGTAGCTTATTTAATTGACGCAATTTTAGCAGCAGTTGTAAGTTTAATACCGGTTGTTGGTGGGTTAGTTGGAGGGACTTATATGCTTTTACGAGATGGGTTAGACTTTATGCAAAACAGAAGTCTTGGAAAAATGGCTGTTAATTTAAAGCCTATAGTAGTAGAAACAGGTGCTAATTGTGATCTTCAAACATCTATAAAGAGAAATTGGCCCTTTGCAATAGGGCATTTTTTAGTGGCGATACCCGTAATTGGATGGATATTTGCAGTACTACTCTGTATACCTTTGTTAATTTATGTGATTATTGAGGCAGTACTAGTTTTTACTGATGAAAAAGGACTAAGGTTTGGGGATAAGATGGCTGGAACACAAGTAATAGAATTATAGTAATTAATAATAATTTTGAGTTTATCTTCATTATAAGATAGGGAGAGTAATTAAATTTGTTAAACACTCTCCCTTTTTACTTAAAATATTTTTAGTAGAGACATATGACTTCTTAAAAAAGCAAGGGTTAAGAGTAGAGAAATAGACAGAACTACTGCTATAAATATTGTGCTGGGTAAGGATATTTTTTTTCTATTAATTATAAGTTCAGGAAGCACAGACTGAATAAAAAGATAGATAATTAAGGAAAAAAATAAAACCTCTGAGATTATTAGGAAAGTCGTTAATAAGAAAAAGAGCTCTATAGATTCAATAAATAAATAATTTATTGTAATAAAATCAATAATTGGAAGAATTAGCGAAAATATAAAAAAATAAGTTGAATTTGTATTTTCTTTTACCTTAGAATTTAGGTTGCTAATTCTAAAAAAGGCTATTGAAGATATTAAACCAAAAAACTTCCTACTAAGATTCCAGTAAAAAGTCTTACCTGATTTGTTAAAGATAATAAATTAAAAATTTCTATTAAAACTTCAATTCCCATCAATATTATAGAAATTATTGCTACTATGATGTAGTGTCTTAATATAAGATCCTTATGTTTTCTATTCACTATCAGATAGAATATGAATGAGATTAAAAAACTGAAATAAAAGCCAGTACATCGAGCACATAAGGGAAGGGCTAAATTTTTATAAACAAGACAGCGTTCTGAAATTTGATGGCAGACTGCTGAGCCTAAATAGTTTAATAATTTATAAAATAAAAACATAAAAAAATGAAAATAACTTTGCTTTTCTTAAAACCCACTTATTTAATTTCTAAAATGTTGTTTTTACTATTATTGGATATGCGTACTATAAATGATCAAATTTTACAATATAAGGGTGATATTTAATTACTTATATCTAAATAATATTCTCTTAAAGGATAGTATAATTTCTTATAACTGTTTCTTAGAAATAAAATTTAAACTCATCTTATGTATTGTATGAGATATGAAACTAATATTGGTATTCTTTAAGATAATAAGTTAGACTATCAAAAATTGATCCTCCAACTGTTAAAAGAAATAAGCTGAAAATACCCAACAATGTTGCTATTATTCCTAAAACTATTCCAGTTATAGCAAATCCCTTTCCCTTTATTGAAGACTCACCCTTATTTATAGCGTTGTTTTCTAAAACCCCAACTATTAACGCAGCTGGACCTAAAAGAATATTAAGCCAGAAACAACAACCAATTGTTATTGCAGCTATTCCCAGAACTAAAGCAACAATTGCTCTTCCGCTTGCTCGCTCAGGTGGATAAATTGAAGTATCTATAGAAGCTTCACTAATTTCTGGTTTAGGCTGTTCGTTCAGTTTCTAATTCCATTTCTTGTGAAAATTCTTTTTCTTGCAAAAATTACCTCCTTATTTGAGAAATTTTTTAAAATTCTAATTAGATATTCCATTATTATATAAATATTTATAAGAAAAATTCAAATTAAAATATTAAATTTCAAAATAAGAATTTAATACTGTGTCATTATAATGGGCAAAGTCTGAAGCAATCTCATTAATCAAACAAGGCTTTAAAATTATTTCATATAGAAAATAAAAATCTACATTTTATATATAGAAATTTTAAATATTGATTTTCCAATTGCCATTATTATTTTATTATTTCTTATACATTATTAACTTAATATCTTTACAAATTTTTAAAAAGATAAGATAATAACATTAAAGATGGGCTTATAGCTCAGTAGGTTAGAGCGCATCCCTGATAAGGATGAGGTCCCTGGTTCGACCCCAGGTAAGCCCACCATATTATTTTATTCTGGTGGGGGTGTAGCTCAGTCCGGAAGAGCGCCTGCTTTGCACGCAGGAGGTCACCGGTTCGAATCCGGTCATCTCCACCAAGTTTTTAACACCATAGCCAAGAAGTCCCCTTGCGATAGCTGGGGGTAGTTCACATATTAAATATAGTAAAGTTTCTGAAGTTATTTTTAAAAATAAATGATTGCTCTATATTACGAAATATACAGTACTTTAATTTTTTTTAAAAAACAATTAATGTAGGATAGGACTTTAAATCTGCATTTAGATATAATATATAAAGAGATAACCAGCACTTAACAAAAATATTTATTATTAAAATATTAATTCTAAAATAAACACATTTTATAAAAATATAATGTGTGTGGGGACATAGCTCAGTTGGTTAGAGTGCCTGGATCACAACCAGGAGGTCTACGGTTCAAATCCGTATGTCCCCACCACTAACCTACTTTTGTTTTAAATTTTAGGGATAAATTAGAAAGAAACTCAACGGCTTTAGTCGTTGGAAGTGTCACGTAAAATATTAGATGATATATATAGTTATGGGGGTGTAGCTCAGACTGGAAGAGCGCCTGGATCGCACCCAGGAGGTCATGGGTTCAAATCCCATCATCTCCACCAATTTTTATTATAAGAAAATTTTTATTTTTTTCTTTTATGAATAAATTAAAAAGATAGCCAATGGCTTTAGTTGTTGGAGGTGTCAAATTTTGTGATAGGAACCTATCTTTTAAAAGTGAGCTAATTCACTGGTTGATATTTAAATATAATATTAGCTATAATAATGTAGTTTAAAAATACCAAAAATTATTTAAAATACTTAAAACTATTATGACTAATTAATAAATTGAAAATTTAGTGTTTATATAAGATTTATAAAGATTGGAGAAGTGATGAATATAAGAAATTATGGAAAAACTTTTATGCTAATGGCTATCATGACCAGTATTTTTGTACTTATTGGTAGTGCGGTTGGAGGGAAAAATGGTGCTATATATGGTCTCGTTGCAGCTGGATTGATGAACCTAGGCTCTTATTTTTTCTCTGATAAGATTGTCTTAGCAATGCAAAGGGCTAAAGTAATTTCAAAGAATGAAGCCCCACAGTTATATGCAATAGTAAACAAATTAAGACAGAGAGCTGGACTACCAATGCCAAAAATTGCGATTGTTCCTACAAAAGCTCCTAATGCATTTGCTACAGGAAGGAATCCACAACATGCAGTAGTTGCGGTTACTCAAGGGATAACACAGATTTTAAGCAGGGATGAACTTGAGGGAGTCTTAGGTCATGAACTTGGTCATGTAAAAAATAGAGATATTTTAACAATGACAATAGCAGCAACAATGGCAGGTGCAATAAGTATAATTAGTAGATTTGGGATGTATGGTTCCTTTTCTGATAGAGATGAAAGAGGATCTTCTGGTGGAAATATTTTGTTAGCATTGGTTGGTCCATTAGCAGCAATGTTAATCCAGATGGCGATTTCAAGATCACGGGAATATGAAGCAGATAAAGCTGGGGCAGAGATTTCAGGAAAGCCCGAAGCTTTAGCATCAGCTTTAAATAAATTACAACAAGCAGCTAAGACGATGCGTATGAGAGTAAATCCATCAACTGCACATCTTTTTATAGTGAATCCACTAAGTGGTGGTGGTCTGATGTCATTGTTTTCGACTCACCCACCAGCAGCTGAGAGAATAAAAAGGTTATTGGAAATAGCACGTAATATGGGAAGAATTCAATAAATTAATTAAAAATATTTAATTCTAATTATTAACTGAATGAAATTCTTCTTTGAGAGGGTGATTATGGATTACGGTGAAATTATAAGAAGAGCCTGGAATATAACCAAAAAATATAAATACTTATGGGTTTTTGGTTTTATATTAGCTTTGTTTGGAGGTGGAGGGGGATATAGTAGTAATAATTTAAGTAATTCATTTCAGTATACATATAAAAGAAGTGAAATAGCACTACCAGTAGAATTGCAACAGTTTTTATTTAAGCTACAGAATTTCACAATGAAAAATATAGGTCTGATAATTTTATTTGCAATATTTATGATAATTTTAGCAATAGCTGGTTTCACTCTTTATATAATTGCTGATGGTGGATTAATCGGGAGTGTAAAAAATATAGAAGCAGGAGAGAAAAATAGCTTAAAGGATGGTTTTAAAACTGGTTCCAACTACTTCTGGAGGATGTTAGGAAAAAATCTATTAACAGGATTAATAGGAGTATTTATTGCCTTAATCTTTTTACTTATTTTTTCAACAATTTATTTTTTAACCCCTATTTCTCAAAATAAACAGTATTTGCCTGAAAATGTTGGTATTATTTTATTTTTTATAATACTGTTTTTTATATTGATGATTCCACTTATGATTTTTCTTGGAATACTAAATGATTACTCCTCAAGATTTATAGTTATAAAAAACAATGGAATTATAGAGTCAATTAAAAACTCATTTAAATTAATCATCAGTAATCTCAAACACACAATAATAATTGCTCTGATTTTATTTGCTATAGGTATAATAGTAAGCATAATCTTATTTATTATATTTTTAATAATTGCAATTCCATCTGCTTTATTAATTTTTTCTATTTACAGAATTGGTAGTATAGCCTTCTCTTTAGTTTTAGCTGCATTAGCCCTACTTTTTCTAATAATCCTATCAGCTTTTTTAAATGGAATTAGATTAACCTTTTCGTCATCTACATGGACATTAACATTTTTGAAGTTAACAAAACCGGAACAACTTGAATAGAAATACTTTATTTAATTTTAATCATTCTGAAAAAATAATTTATGTCTAATTTTATTTTTTAAATAGTAAAAGCCATTTTGTGTAAAATAATGCTTAGAATTAACTATTATAATTTTTATTAAGCAAAGTTTGGCAAAAGTCTTAAAGGTATAAGGAGGCGATATTATTAAAGAGTTTTTTAATACCAAATCTTAGCAAGATTTTAAGTTTTTTAAAGGGGTGTTTATTCATGAAAAAAATATGGCAGAAATTCTATCAAGAAGGTGTTCCACATAGTATTGATTATCCCAATATAACAATTCCAAAATTTTTAGAAGATACAGTTAAAAAGTATCCCGAAAATATTGCAGTAA
>Ga0209979_1001157_pt1 | contig 30305 bp, 29 predicted proteins | sample AnhtaG_FD_183114 | JGI IMG/M metagenome (GOLD analysis project Ga0209979, IMG submission 183114) | Deep subsurface microbial communities from Anholt, Denmark to uncover new lineages of life (NeLLi) - Anholt_01485 metaG (SPAdes) (version 2) | ecosystem: Environmental > Aquatic > Marine > Oceanic... | reverse complement strand
CCTGCGGCTTCAACAAATACCTTGAACTGGCCGACTGTAACTTCTGTCTTGCCGATGTCGAAGCTGTAATCGATGGTAACCTTGTGGACGGATCTTTCGTCGCCATCGCCTGATTCCGAGCCCATGTTGAAGGTGCCGGGTGGGATAGTAAACAATTCGAACTGGACACCTGCAACTTTAATCCTGGATTCTTGGAGTGCCAATGCAAAAGAAGGAAAGATTAAAACGAGCAAAAATATGAAAACGATTAAGTGGCTGACTCTTGAAGAATGCATAGATTCTACAGGCATGCACTTTCCTCCATTCGATCTTGGAATAATTGTCAACTGAAATTTCTCATTTATCTCTGCTCAGCTACTTCACTAAGTCTCATTTCGAATATAATACCAAGTCTGTCTTGAAAACTGAGCTTCAAAGCTCCCTTGCGTTTTTCATCCATAGGTTTTTCTAATTCAGGATGACAAAAACTATCTTGAACGGTCTTCATTACCCAAAATACTATCAAAATTATGCCTATTCGTCATCAATTAACTGGGATATCGGGGTTCAACAATACCTTCGTGCGGGTGAGGATATTTTCAGCCAGCTTTGTAGGGTGGTGGCTTGCCCCACCAATTCTAAATTCTATCCGTCATCCCGACCGAGGCGCAGCCGAGTGGAGGAATCTGGCCTACAATAATATTTAACATTGTCATCTACATAAAATGGTGGCATTAATCAATAATCAATAGCCGTAGCGGTGCAACTTGTTTGCACACACAGTTTCTCTGACTCCTGTCTTCCGTCATCCAACTTTAGCTCACTTTAGGCACTTTAATTTACTTTAGCTCACTCCGCAGCCTGTAGGGTGCGATACTTCGCACCACTTGTCATTCCCGCGAAACCTGTCCTGAGCAGTGTCGAAGGAGCAGGAATCCAGATCCCGTACTTCAACGGCGAGGAAACTTTCGCCGAAATCCGAAAACTCGCCCTTGACTTCGGGCCACAGCCCGTAGGCTGCGATTTCTCGCACTACTGAATATTGCGTTACCCTTAAGTCGGACGCTAAGATCAGCGGTGCGTGCGTTAGCCCGCGTCTGGGTGAAACGCTTTGTTGGATGTTGATCATTATTGAAGTTCAAAACGTGTCTTACTTGATATTTTTGATTCTATTTGCTCAACTATTTCCGCAAGCTCAACTTTTGCATCAGCTTGTAAACCAAGGCAAATTGCTATACCATCAGAATCGGTGCTAAGTCGTTCGCCGAGTTCTAATCTATAAAGTTTATCAGGCTGTTTGCTATTTGGTAAGCATGGATTTGCATTGGGTCACCTTGGCGTGCATTACGAAGGTGAGAAAATTTAAACTGCTGACGGAGGTAATCAAGGAGATAATCTTGAATCACAAGAACAAGACGCTTATTGAGTATTTCAAATGTTTGAATTTTATGGTGAAGTTGTATGAGAATGGTCTTAGCAGTCATCTTCCAATTCATTCCGTATGCTTTATTTTCAGGAGGATCTTCCCGTACAACATTGATCTTTTCAAGAAATTTTTGTCTATTTGGCCAAACAGTTCCAGTGGTATCTACTGTTTGAAGTTCGATTCCAACAAAATCTTTGACTTTCTGGTCCCTAATAGATGCCAGAAAATAATCTACACTACCTCCTGGGACAGAAACCTCGGGAACAATATGTAATTCATTTCCCGGTTCGTGAGTTGTTAATAAGTGAAGACAATCTGTGAATATTTGCTGACGTTCAAGTAGACGAAAAGGACATATTATAATAGTCCTTTTTGCTTTTCCGTAGAGAACGGAACATGTTCCTATGGATATCTCTGGTTGGCTTTTACGTACTTTAATGCATTTACGGCCAAGATAGGGGCACCATTGATTATCAACTATCTTTTCCCACTGCATTTTCAAATTAGCAGTTGTTTTTCCGAAAAGTTCAGTAACATCACTCATAAAAGGGTCCTGCATCGTTCCTCTGCTAGCTTGATATATTCATCAGAAATATCAATTCCGACTGATTTCCTACCTAAATTTGAGGCAACAAGCATTGTTGTTCCTGTTCCACAGAACGGGTCAAGAACTATGCCTTCTTGTGGACAAGTTGCAAGAATTGGAATACGACATAAATCTTCAGGATAAGGAGCAAAGTGAGACTTCCGTTTTTGGGTATCTTCGGGAAGAATATCCCATACATCTGATGGTTTACTACCATTTGGGTGGTATTTTAAAAAGTAATATCAATCAAATATTTCATCTGGTATTCGACGTAAGATTTCGAGTGAATCACCAAGCATGAATAAAGGTGATATCCTTGAATTAGTTATATATTGCTCAAGCTCTTGTTGAACATTTGTTATTGTTGTTATCATATGTCAATCCTTTTTAGCGTACAATATATCATAATTATTAACTGATGGAAATCATTCTTATCCCTCACATCTAACATAACAACATACAACACTTTTTGTTAATCAAACTGACTGAATTATTTCCAATTCAACCATTTTTGTAAATCAATAGTAAAAATTTCCGCTTCTGCTAAGTCTATTATGATCGGGTTTGTCGTGTAAGGCAATAAAAAATCCCGGCAAAACCGGGATTAAAAATAAATCATTTTCCACTTTCCATAAACCTCTTCGTACGAGTGAGGATTTTTTCGGGTGGTTCGTTCGGCTCGATGTCGAGCCAATGGACATTCTTGAAGGTTTTGAACCAGGTGCGCTGATTCTTGGCTAAACGCCTGGTATTCTTCTTTATTAGTTCCGTTGCCTCTTCCAAACTTATTTGTCCATTCAGGTATTCGATTATCTCAGCATAGCCAATAGCACATCGGGCCTGTTTGCTTAAAGTTTTTTCTTCAGCCAACAGGGCTTTGACCTCATCGACAAAGCCGGCGGCAATCATATTTTTTACCCTGCTGTTAATTCGTTTGCTTTCCTCGTTTTTTTCTCTCCGCAGACCTATTATTGTCCAGTCGTTTTTCACGTCGCGCCTGTCCCATTGCTTCTGGAAGCTTGAGATGGGTTTGCCTGTAAGCTGGTGAACCTCCAAAGCCCGGATTATACGCTTGGAATCGTTAGGATTTATCCGCTCGGCTGCTACGGAGTCAATTTTCGTTAACTCGCGATGAAGTTCTGCCAAACCTTCCGCTTCTGCACGCGAATTCAGTTCTGCCCGAATTTGCTGATCACTTCCGGGCCCCTCGAAGATACCATACAATAGCGCCTTTATGTACAAAGCAGTTCCACCGACCGCAATAATCTTTTTGTTACGGCTCTTTATCTGCTCTATTGCATGCAAAGCGGCATCGCGGAAAGCCCCTACACTGAAAGAATCGCTCGGCTCGACTATGTCGATTAGATGATATTTGATGCGCTGACGTGCTTCTTGTGGCGGCTTGGCGGTGCCGATGTTCATTCGCCGATAGACCTTCATCGAGTCGATACTGATTATTTCAGCACCCAGACTTTGTGCTAAATCAAAAGCCAATCGGCCTTTACCCGATGCAGTAACGCCAAGAAACAGAACCATTTTTCCATTTACTATTTACTATTTACTAGTTACTATTTTCAATAATCGATAATCAATGCTCAATTGTCAATATGCTCTATAGAAAACCTTTGTAAAATGTCATTGCGAGGCCCAAAGAGCCGTGGCAATCTCTTGCACGATAAACAGAAGAAGCTATTGCTGTGTTTGAGATTGCTTCGCTTACAATGACAAGGAAAAAATCGAAAATCGTAGGACGACAATGGACTTTAATGCCCTGTTGCGTGAGAAGGCGGAATTTATTAATCATACACTGGAGCAGCTTTTAGCTTCACGGCAGATAAACAGCGAATTGAAAGAATCGCTCAAGTACACACTCGGGACGCCGGGCAAGCGGGTGCGCTCGGCGCTGGTGCTGTGGTGTTGTGAACTTCTCAGCGGCCAGATCAATCGCAATGCTGAGATTGCAGCCGCGGCGATTGAAATGGTACATACTTATTCGCTTGTTCACGACGATTTGCCGGCGATGGATAATGACGACTTTCGGCGAGGGCTTCCTACGTGCCATAAGGCCTTTGATGAAGCAACGGCTATTCTGACAGGCGATGCCCTTTTGACGCTCGCGTTTGAGATTTTGGCAAAAGAGATTGACGAGCCGACTATTGCGGTAAAACTAATTGGTCAATTGGCGCAGAATGCAGGGCCGTCCGGTATGATTGGGGGGCAGATGGCGGATTTGAGAGCGGAAAATGGCCGGGGAAATAAAGAACTTTTGGAATATATCCACACCAACAAGACAGCTAAAATGTTCCGCTGTGCCGCTGTGATGGGAGCTATCTGCGGCGGGGCAGAGAAGCAGCAAATAGACTGCTTGAGTAAATATGGTTTGAAGATTGGTCTGGGTTTCCAGATAGCTGATGATGTTCTCGATGTAAGTGCATCCAGTGAGCAGTTGGGCAAGACAGCCGGTAAAGATGTAAAGGCAGCGAAGTGTACTTACCCGGCAGTGGTAGGAATTGAGAAGGCAAGAGAATTAGAGAAGAAGCTGTCAGACGAGGCAGTGGCGGTATTGGAGCCTTTCGGGAAAAAAGCTGACACCCTGCGGCAATTGGCGATGGCACTGCTGGAAAGAACAAAATAATTAACTCAGGTTTAAAACCAGTCTAAGCCCAGATACTTCGCTTCGCTAAGCATGACAAAGAAAGGTACTCATAATAACAATAACAACTCTGCAAATCACCTGTTACAGAGCAGTAGTTACGAGCGCTAAGTGTCATTGACAGGTACCTTGCATTGCTATTTAGTGAATATTATGAATGCTGGCTGTACGAAGTAATTGAAAAAAAAGTGCAAATCCATATTTGATTCCACACCCGTTTTTTTGGCATTGAGCAATATGGTCTAATCGACGCGATTAAAGCATTTCCTCAAAAAAGCTGCATATCAGTATTGAGAATCTTGATTTTCACACTGCAGCGGCAAAACCACTGATTTATGTATATGTGTGAATGGATACAGGCATCGCTCATCTGCTCGTTTGCCCATTCACGGCGTAACGATTTGATTAAGGAAAAAATTGAACTTAAGCCGATACAATTAGTTAGTCTTTTGGGGATACATTATGAAAATAAGGATTTCGCCTCTTTTAGCATTGTGGTTAATTCTTGCTGTATTGATTTGTTGGTTTGCAGGGGGTCAGACAAGCAAATCCGGGCATCAGTCGATACAGCAAGAGAATTTTCCAAAGAGATACCATTCACCGATTCAAATTCGACCACCGCCCATGACGGTTTATGCGTTCAAAGTCCTTTGTACTACGATGTATTCCTAATGACGAACCAACTGGCCATAAGCTTCGCGCGCTTACGGCCATTTTTATTGATACTTGATGTTTATTAGCTGGCATCCTAACTTATGGGGAGATGGCTGAGGGTTTGTGCCCCAGTCATCTCCCCTATAGTGTCATTCAACACTCGAATGCTGTTGCTTTTATCTGAGCAGTGTCAGTGCCATCGTAGGCATTGTGTTGGCCTGTGCCAACATTGAGATACCGGCCTGTGCCAGCACCTGGTTCCTTGTCATCTCTGCCATTTCGGTAGCCACATCGACGTCCGAAACACGAGACTCGGCTGCCTGCAGGTTCTCAGACTGGATGTTAAGCACCGATATGGTACCTTCCAGACGGTTCATCTTGTAACCGAACTTGGCGCGAGCGGAATCTTTGGTGCTGATTGCGAGGTCCAGTGTTACCAATGCGTTCTTGGCGCTGCCTGTGTCGGAAATGGTCAGGCCTGTGATATTAAGACCAGTCGATGCACTGGTCATGTTGCTGCCTTCAATGCCAATGTTATCGGTTGAAAGTTTACCGAAGTGGATTGACACTTCAGCGGAGTTGTCGAGCATCTTAATGCCGTTAAACTTGGTTGCTCCGGCGACACGGTCGATTTCCTGCCGCATTTCGGAGAACTCGTTCTCCATAATTGCTCTCTGTGCAGTGGAGTACGAGCCCGTGGCCGCCTGCTCAGCCAACTGCTGCATACGCACTAAGGCATCATCGATTGTTGCCATAGCCCCTTCCATTGTCTGCAGCATACTAATGCCGTCCTGAGCGTTACGGGCACCCTGCTGGATAACGGCGATGTCGGCTCGCATCAATTCGCGAACAGCCAGGCCGGCTGCGTCGTCCTTTGCACTGTTGATGCGCAAGCCTGACGACAGCCTCTCGACCGACTGAGCCAGGGCGTTGTAGCTCACGCCCAGGTGCCGAGCAGCGTTTACTGCCATAAGGTTGTTCTTAATTGCTAACATATTTTTGACTCCTTAATAATAAAGTACCGAACAAATCTCTCTTGGCCCTGTCAAAAGCCCACAGAATACTAATTAGCACGTGCAACGAGCACGCCGGAAGAATTTGCTTCCAATGGCCATTATCGACCAAAATAGAACAGACTTGAGGGATTTCTTTGATGTAAGTACCTGCAAAATCATTGGACCGGTAATCCGGATGAAATCGGGACTGATATCGGTGACAGGCTGTTAAAAACGGCAAAAAAACCGGGAAAATTTGTTGAATTATCGGACAATCCAGACTGGAATTTGCGGATTGTTGCTATGGCCATTCGGGAAATATTCTTATCCAAAAAGTCTTGATAACAAAAGCTAACTCTTGCTCGAATTTTCCTAATATGGTATAGTTCGCCAATATATGCAGAAACAAGAAGAACACAATCAGAAAAAGACACTGCTTGTATTTAATTATCACGAGGCGTGGGTATATCAGCTTGGTTGGTATATTGGGATATAACCTTGATATAATCGTAGGCCTTAAGGGAAGATACAAGCAGACCTGGGATGAGCAGATGCGGCCTGTACCGCCCAATTCCCGGTTGGTTACTTTGGCCGAAGCGCTGCAGTCGCCGACCACTTACTATGAGTATAGATATTGGGCGAAACGCATCTCAGACTATCTCCAGCCCATCTACTAAAAAAAAGTGTCTAAACTATCACCCATATGTTATTGCTGAATTTACTGATGCTCTCGACCCTCGAGTCCGTCGGTTGGCTGTTCCGGTTCTGGATTAGCCTGGGATTTCTTGGTCAGTCGGTAGGCGGCGATCAATGTGCTCATCACATCGCTCACAGTAGCTATTCCCAGAATTTTTTTCTCCTCGTCGACTACCGGCAGGCAGTTTACCCCGGTCTCGTGCAGCGTTTTTATAGCATTGTTGAAGCTGCAGCTGGGCAAGACAGACACAACGTCCCTTGTCATAACGTCCGCGACACGCAAATTCAGGCTCGGGTCCTTCGGGTCAGCCCCAAATAGTTCGCTGCGAAATAACTCAGTCTGTGATGCAGGTCTCCTTGTGGTAGAGGGGAGATGGCGCAGAATGTCCCGATCGGAAACGATCCCCACAATCTTTCTTTGCTTGTTTACTATCGGTATGTGTCTGAATTTCCCTTCCTGCATGACCTCCACTGCCTTGCCCAAGTTGTCTTGCTCGTCCAAGCAAATCACTCGCTCAGTCATACTATCTTCAACCGTTTGGACGGCCGATGAGATCAAGGCCGTCAAATCGAACGATGATCCAGAGGCCATATCAGCGAGCCGCGGCCTTTTTAGCTGTTTTTCCACGTTAGCGCATAGCTGGTGTATCGTATCAATCCTGACGAAAATCTTTATGATGTCCGAGGACGTGACGATACCCACCAAGTCGTCATCAACGAGTACCGGGACCATATCAACCCGATTATCGACCATGGTGGCAATCATGTCTGGTATCGGCGTCTCAGGCGACACGGACTTGGGCTGTCTTGTGACGATTTGGGTCAGTGGCTGTCGTAGGGTCTTTTGGTCTTTGTCTTCCTCACCAATTTTTCCTATATATGGGGAGATCCGTCGATCGATATCTCTTCCTGAAACGATGCCCACGAAGACTGGCTTTCCTCCTTCTTCAGTCGGAGGGTCCATTACGCAGACATGTCGGATTTTCTTGCCCTTCATAAACTTATCACATGTCTCCACGGTATCGTCCAAGGATAGCACTTTGACATCCTTAGTCATGATGTCCTTGGTAAGACGTACCAATTGAAAAAAGACGTCTTTTCCAGCTATCATATCGTCTAAAACGTCGAGTAGCCTAAATTCTCCGTTTGCCATAATGTTGCTGGTCTCGGCAGGGCAATTTTTATTTTCGTAGGTTTTGATAAGCGCGGTTAGGCTCTCGAGATAGTCAGTCTGGTCCTCGTTTCGCTCCGTCATTGCGGTCAGCTCATCCGCTATTTCACGGACGTTATCATAATCGGACTTGTCCTTAATAGGGCGCAAAGACCACAGTTTGATGAGGTCGCCCCATTTGCTGGAAATACTAATTTTGTCTGTTTTGGTTTTCGTTCCCATAACTTATCCTTTTATCGTCGTTTATCGGATTCAGGGTGAGTCATTACCATCTTGGCAAACCCAATTTGCGTATGATAGTTTATTCCTCCCAACAATTGAACATTTGAACATTGTTGCCACCGATATCAAATATAAAATAACTTTTATCGCCTTGTGCTTCTTCGCATTCGGCGTAGCACGAGCTTTTACTGCCCAGGTCAACGATATTCCGTGCAAAACTCGACCCTCACCTGGTCAAATTGCCCTAAGTAATCGTCTTATCGGCGAAGCTTTATGACAACTTTAACAAGTTCCAACCACATAAACCTCTTCCTCGCCCCTTACAAACCCGAGCACGGGAGTTGGATGAATATGGCTGAGACGGACAATGTAAGGCGATTGGAAAGAGAAGTGATGGCGTGGGCATAAAAACGCAACACTAAAGAGATGAAAGTAGACCAGAGATTCACAACAGACGATGCAAGAATTTGCTTCCAATGGCCATTATCGACCAAAATGGAACAGACTTGAGGGATTTCTTTGATGGAAGTACCTGCAAAATCATTGGACCGGTAATCCGGATGAAATCGGGACTGATATCGGTGACAGGCTGTTAAAAACGGCAAAAAAACCGGGAAAATTTGTTGAATTATCGGACAATCCAGACTGGAATTTGCGGATTGTTGCTATGGCCATTCGGGAAATATTCTTATCCAAAAAGTCTTGGTAACAAAAGCTAACTCTTGCTCGAATTTTCCTAATATGGTATAGTTTGCCAATATATGCAGAAACAAGAAGGAACAAGTTCAAAGAATCTTTTCTAAGGTCAATCGAGACCGCATGTCGCAAATGGGAGACTCCCGTTGTTACCGAACAACGACAGAGAGAATGAAAACAATGCCCGCCAGTTCAGGAAAACCGACGGGGACATTAGGGAAACTCTATCCGGCAGTTCTTTATCCGGATTGACCGTTGAGCAAGCTCTGGACCTCGCATTTTCCTACTACGATATCGGACGTTTGTTGGAGGTTGAACAACTCTGCCGGCTGGTTCTTCAGAAGGTTCCCCGCCAGGTCGATGCGATGCAGTTGCTCGCCGCTCTTCTTAGTCAAAGAGGTCAATACACCGAATCGGTGCAGCTTCTGCGTGAGGCCATCAGGCAAGCACCCGGGCACGCCCACCTCCATAACAACCTGGGAATGGCGCTGTATCGACTGGAAAAGCCTGAAGAGGCTGTCCTGGAGTTCAGCAAGGCACTTCAAATTCGGCCGGATTTTGCAAAAGCTCACAATAACCTTGGTGTTGCGCTGATGAAGCTGGGTCGTCTGGATAAGGCAGTAACCGCTTGCAGGCAGGCAATCCGCCTGCAGGGTGATTTCAAGGAGGCATACAACAATCTCGGGCTGGCGCTGAAGAAAAAGGGAGATTTGGGAAACGCGATGGCATCATACGAGAAAGCTGTAAACCTTGACCCCGAATATGCCGAGGCCCTGAGCAATCTCGGTATGGTGCTGGTTGCTCAAGGTAGATTTAAAGAAGCAGTTAGGAATCTGCAAAAGGCGGTAAGGCTGGTCCCGGATTCAGCCGAATTCCGTGATAATCTGGGTGTTCTTTTTAACCGGCAGGGGCGCTTTGAAGAGGCTGTTAGTGTAAGCGAAAAGGCCATAGCTATGCGTCCGTCCCGCGTGGAAGCCCACAACAATCTTGGTACCGCGTTGATGGAACTGGGCCGATTCTCTGATGCAAACACCGCGTTTGAAAAGGCGATTGCTATTGACCCTGAATGTGCAGAGGCCCATCACAACCGATCACTTGTCCTGCTGCTGAGGGCTCAATTCGAGCAGGGATGGGATGAATACGAATGGCGCTGGAGACATGCCGGTTTTTCCACACCTCTGCGACCGTTCCCCCAGCAGTGGTGGAATGGTTCTGTGGAAGGTGTGGCAAAGCTGCTCGTATGGGCCGAGCAGGGTGTCGGCGACGAAGTGCAGTTTTCAGGGCTCATCCGGCATATACTGTCGCGGGGCATTCACGTGGTTGTCGAATGTGATCGCCGGCTGGTGCCGCTTCTCCGGAGAAGCTTTCCCGGGGCTATTGTTGTTGAACGGAGCGACCCTCCAGCGTCCTTGCTCAAAGACCCATCAATTACCCATCAGATTCCGATGGTTTCTATCCCGCGTGTGCTGGGATTGTCGCCGAATTCCATGTGCTTTCAGAATCCCTTTATGGTCCCCGACGAAAAGCAGCGCGACCGATTTCGCAGCGAATACAAAGTAGTGGCAACCCTATGTGGTTGCCCTGGGCAGGCACATGGGCCTGCCCCTACGCTGGTTGGTATAAGCTTCAGAAGCGGGAACAGCCAGGAGGGGTCGAAAAGGTCTGTCGGATTGGAGCACTGGGGCCCTATATTGAAGGTCGGGGGAGCGCGATTTGTGAATCTGCAATACGGCGAGTGTTCGAGGCAATTGCAGGCGGCCTATGAGCGGTTCGGTGTGGAGGTTTTGAAAGATGAGAGGATTGACCCTCTTAGGGACTTAGAAAGTTTTGCCGCCCAGGTGGCCTCGATGGACCTGGTAATCTCTGTGGACAATTCAACAGTTCACTTCGCCGGAGCTTTGGGTGTTAAGGTGTGGACTATGTTGCCTACCACGCCGGACTGGAGGTGGGGACTTGAAGGTGACAGGACTCGCTGGTATCCAACTATGCGCCTGTTTCGACAGGCCGAGAGGGGAGAGTGGAAACCAGTCATTTCAAGGGTTGCCAAAGAACTTACTTCGTTGATAAACCCGGATGAAAATCGGTAATTCGGCATCGCCATAAAGACCTAAGTTGGACATGTCGCGAGCGGGAGAGTAGAAAGGTCGAAGTGTAAACTCGATACTCGATTCTCGACGAGCATCCAGCATCAAGCGTCGAGCATCGACGGGTGGCAACTTTCTAATCTGCTTTTGGCATCTCTTAATTGGTTCATAAATCGGGTGATTATTTCCGGAGTATAGATTTTTCCCTCGTATGCCATTTCCTTGTATAACTCTCCGGTCAGCCATTTTTTGCCGAAATGAATCATATCTTTTATTTTCAGGATTTCGATGTCCACATCCGCTGATACTCCGGAAACTCCATATTCATGGATGCCTCTGGCGCCGGCTATTCTCCATACCTGCCAGCCTCTTGACCTGGCGGTAAAACAATAATCGCTGTCGCTGCCGAGAAAGACAAAATTCTCGTCCAGTAAGCCGATTTCCTGAATCATTTCTTTCCTGAGTATCATACAAGCCCCGTTGCACCAAAGAATTTGTTCGTCTTCGGTGAATTCTGATAACCGACCATGTTGGTGTTTTCCGAAAGGAAAGGCCTCATAACCACCGGCAAAAATCACATAATCAGGGTCCTCAACATACAAATGCAATGGAGCACCGATACCACATTCAGGATGCGAATTCATAAATGCTGTCATTGTTTCCACAGCGGCAGGTTCCAAATACATGTCCTGATTCAATACAAGAATATAATCGCAGGGTTGGCTTAAATATTTTTTTATGCCTTCGTTTACCGCTGCGGTAAAATAGATATTGTCGTTGCTATTGTCTCTAATAAATATTTCTACATCTTTAACTGTTTGCTTCTTTAAGTGAGCTGTACATTTTTCAAGCTGATTTTTGTTCTTGTAATATGGGATTATAGCTGGAATCATTTTTTCCTTGTTAAAATCCGAAGTCTTCTGTCCCCCACCACAGGTGTGGGGGCTAAACTTCTGTTTTCCGACTTCTGTCTTCTGATTTCTGATTTCCGTAGCTGCCATTATTCGCAATTCTTCGGCAACGCGTTGAAATACAGGCTGCCATTGGCCCCGTTCTTTCTGCCGGAAAAGTTTCATAGTCGGGTACCATGGGCTGTCCCGGCGGTTCAGCATCCATCGCCAGTCAGGTGAAAAAGCCAGAAGTGCCCAGACCGGCTTACCCATTGCACCAGCAAGGTGCAGAACAGCGGTATCCACTGAAACAACAATATCGAGGTTCTCTATCGCAGCGGCAGTATCTGCGAAGTCCTCGAACTCGGTTCCAAGGTTTGTTATTGCCATTTCATCAGCCACTTCTTCGGCCTGCGCAGCCGCTTCGTCTTTCTGTAATCCATATAACCGCACGCCGTCAATCTCTCTCAGCGGTGCAAAGTTCTTCAACGTACAGGAACGGTAACGGTCCTTACCATGCACGGGAGAGCCTGCCCAAACAATACCCACCTTGAAATCTGCACCTGCAAGCTTCTTTCGCCAATGCTCTGCCTTCGTCGGACAGGCGTTAATATATGGAACCTCGGCGGGAATCGTCTCCAGGGTGGTTGCTAATATTTTGGGCAGGTCCATAAGGGAGACATGATAATCAAACTTCACAGCCGGCTTGTTATCGGACGATGCCTCGATTAGCTCGTCAACCCCCGGAAAGCCCTGTAAAAGTCCGTACAGTGGTTTCCTTACCTCGAGTATCACCGTTCCTCCTCGGGCTTTGACCATGGGTAAATATCGCACAAAATGCAAAGTGTCACCCAACCCCTGCTCATAATGAACGAGAAGCCTCTTGCTTGTGAAACACGAACCGTCCCACCGTGGTATCTCATAGCAGTGAGGATACGTGGTCATCCCCAGCTCAGGATTTCGTCGCCATTCGTACTCTTTCCAGGCCTCGGTGAGCCTTCCGGTTCGCAGGAGCACAAGCGACAGGTTCCAGTGTACCTCAATATAGTCTGGGTCGAGCTGCAGCGCCTGTTTGTAATTTTCGAGCGCCTCGGCCGAGCGCTCCTGGGTATTTAGAACGACCCCCAAATGATTGTATGCCTCAGCGAAATCCGGTTTGAATTGTAGCGCCTGTTTGTAATTTTCAATTGCCTCGGCGTACCGCTCCTGTTTTTCCAGAGAGTAGGCCATTGTATGGTATGCCTCGGCATAATCGGGTCTGAACGATATTGCCTGCTTACATTTTTCAACCGCGGCGGCATATTGCTCCTGCGATTGCAGTGCGACTGCCATATTGTAATAAGCTTCGGCGTAATCGGGCTTGATGGAAATTGCCCGTTGATAGGCGGCAACTGCTTCTTTAAATTTTTCAAGGGCCTCCAAAACAAGCCCAAGGGTATTGTGAAATTGTGGTATTTGAGGATTATTTGCAATCGCTTTGCCGATTAGCTCAACAGCCGTGTCGTGTTGTTCCCTCTGATGAGCGATTACCCCCAATGAATGCAGTGCGACAGGATTATCAGGGTCGTTTTGCAGAACCAGCCGGTACAACTTCTCGGCCAACTGAAGATGTCCACCCTGGTGGTATTGTACAGCGTTTTCTATGGTTTTAGTAACAGTTGTCATCTGCATATTTATGCCAGCATATTTATGCCATCAGTAATGAGCGCCTCCTGTAATTCGGAAATGTTCTCGTAGCTATTATTGTTTATTAACCATTCGTTAATCCCCCTGGCATCGGGATTATTTTCCCCTATAGATGAATTTGCCGAATCTTGTTGCTGGCCCCAGCCGTTGTGCAGCGATTGGTCTCTAAGAGCTTCATGTTCCGGCTGTTCGGCCTCGGAGAGCACAACTTCAAGCCGCTTTATCTGAATGCCTGAATCCTGAAGACTTCGGATTATCTGCGGCAGTGCCTGCTGTATCTCTATTCTGGTTTGTGTCTTGCTGACCTCCAACAGGCCTGTTATTTGGTTGTCCTGCTCCTGGAATTTTATGAAAACCTTCCCCAGTTCCGGTGGATTAAGGCGAATCGTAATCTGCTGGTCTTGCCCTTTTTGGGATAAAGAGCTGTGAATAGATTCGAGAATCTGTTTGCCAATGTCTGCAGAGACACTGCTGGGCGAAGTTTGCCCCGGCAGAGCAGCGGCCTTTGCACCCTCTGCAGAGTTGTGGGATTGCTCTGTAACGGGAGTTTGTGGGTTGTTGTGCGAAAGTATTTGTTCGAGGTCTGAATCAGAGCTATCATTGGAGGTCGAGCTGCCGCGGTTTTTTGTTTGGGCGGTGGATACTTGGACGGCTGTTACATTCAACTCTTGGACAGTAGGGTTATCTGAGAGTTTGTTCCCGGCACGTGGGGACTCTTTGCCGCCACCTGATGATTCTGAGAGCATTTCGGGAGCGGCTGCTTTACTATTAGATGGTTTATTGGCGACCGGTGTAGATTTTTCCGGAGCAGTCCCGACAGGCTGAGTCTGGAGTTCGGTGAATTTGGTCTGAACCGGTGGACAGTTGGAATTCAACGCTGGCGTTTTTTCATTGCCGGGGATGGCTGACTTATCTGTCGTAGCTGCTTCTTCGTCAGTAGTGTTTATCTTGCTGTCGTCATCAACAGGAGTTTGGAGCGTCAATTTTTTGTCGCCCCCGCCAGCCACAAGCGGGGGTATTTTTTGACCATTGGCAACAGACGAAGTGTCCGCCATAGCTGTTTTTTCGTTGGCTGCGGTTGTTTTGCTGTCGTCATCAACAAGAGCATCGGACATCAGTTCTTTAGTGTTTTCCCCATTGGTTGGGCCTTTTGTGGGTACGACAGTGCTATTTGATATCGGTATCTTATCGCTATTTTTGCCCCCGCTTGTTGCCGGCAGGGGCTGGGTATCGGCAGTATCCTCGGATATGTTAGATAAAACGGTTTTGGGTCCGGGTTGGCCCTTAGATGTGTCTGGCAAAACGGTTTTGAGCCCAGGTTGGCCCTTGTTAGTGGTTACGAGCGGTTTGATTTCGGGTGATTTGGCTGCTTTTCCGGTAACAGGAGGGGATTTGCCATCCTTTAGATTAGCGATCAATTGGGCAAGTTGGCACCCGGTTTTCGGCTCCATTTTTGTGGCGACCTCTTTGACGAGCGCCCCTAATGTAATTGTTGTTTCTGGAGCCGAAGGGGATTGGGTAGGATTTGCCTTGGAAGGTATCGCAGAAACGGGGTCTTGTTTTTCTGATTTTGTGTTATCCTGTGCTTTCTGGGGCGTTTTATTCATTACTGTTTCGCGAAGCGTATGCCTAAACTCCTGCGGCAGTTTGTTTATAGGCTTATTTGAGGGGGGAGCAGGTATATTATCGGTCGTTGTTGGTTCGGGAGTGTTAGGAGGCGGTGGGGTGTCATCTGCCGCTGGGGAAAACTGTGGGGCTTTTTTGATTGCATTAGGCCTGGGTGCAGGAGGGGCCGCGACGGCTGTTCCCGCGAATAACATATTATCGATTGTCAACAAATTAGTGTTCATACACCATACACCATAACCCATAAAGCCAACATAATAGCAGCAACTGTCGTGCCAGTATTTTTGGAGCGACCTCTTGTAAATGATAACAGTTTGCTAATACTGAACTTATGAATATTGAAAAGACGGCGATTGTTCGATAATGCCTTGCTGTTAGCGGTGTCGGCGGAGAGATATTCCTGGTGGCAGGAAAGAATTTCCGGTGTGGGTTGAGGATAAGTAAGTTCAAGAACTTTGCGAGAAGTGAGGGCATGTAAAAAAGCACACCATTGTATAAAATCCTGACATCGCTGCTGCCTCTCAAATAAGCGATTATTCGGACTTAAAGCGGTTTTTCACACAAAAGAGGGGTTAATATGCTGAAAATGACCGGGTTTCAGCGTTTGGCACGATTCTTGCTTATGTATCTTGAGAGACAAGGTTTGTGCAGGGACCCCGCTTTGCGGGAATCCATAGATATTGGAAAATTCAGATGTCCAAAACAGACAGCATAATAGCTCTCATCGAGGCCGGTATAAGAGCTGAAGGCCTTCGCCAGAAAGCGATCGCCAATAATGTTGCCAATCTTGAAACTCCGGGATACCGCAGGATTGACGTCAAGTTTGAAGAGTTACTTGCCAAATCCCTGGATTCATCCGGGTCAGTTGACCTTAGTGAGCTTGAGCCGCAGGTTTATCAGCCCAAACAGACACCAGTAGGTTCAAACGGCAACGACGTTAGTTTGGAAAACGAAGTGGGTGCAATGATTAAAAATAGTCTTCGCTACAAGACATATATTCGGCTTCTCAACAAGAGGTACAGACAGATTGAATTGGCAATGAACGTAGGCGCAAGGTAGTGAGCCATTATTGGTTGTAGTGGCACGGCCATCCCTTCGGCTCCGCTCAGGACAGGCTTGGCCATGTTTTCACGGGCTGGAAGCCCATGCCACGGTTTGGAAACAATCGAGAAAGGAACAGAGCAAATGAAAGTTGACAATCTCTTCGGCCCAATAGATATAGCAATTTCGGGTTTGCAAGCACAGGGCAAACAGATGGAAGTGATTTCGTCGAATGTTGCCAATGCCCGCACAACCGATGCCGGCAAGGGTGAGCCTTATCGCAGACTCGAAGCGATGTTCAAATCAGAGGGCGATTTGGGTGGTGTTGAGCTGGACGAAATACTTCCGGATATGGGTGATTTTCTTAGGGTTTACGACCCCGGCAGCCCTCGGGCGGATGAGGATGGATACGTTGCAATGCCCAACATAAATTTGCCGGCTGAGATGATAAATCTGAATATTGCAACGCGGGTGTATCAAGCCAACGTAGCGGTTTTGAAGCGTTACCAGCGAATGGTGGAAAGCACGCTCGAATTACTTCGATAAGTTAGGGAATAGGCTATGGTTAATTTGAATGCAAATGTAAGTGGGGTCCCAAACCCGATGAAGGGAATTTGGGAACACCGTTCGGTACAGCCCAGGACCAATCCCAATTCCACCGGTATGCCGAAAGTGGACGGTTCCGAGGACAAGAAGGCGGACTTTACTGACGCAGTGAAGAATTACATATCCAAAGTTGATGACCTTCAACAGTCCTCAAATATATCCATAAAGGATTTGTTATCGGGTAAGAATGAGGATATCACATCAGTGATATCAGCGGTGGCTAAAGCTGATATAAGTTTCAAGCTTCTTGTGGGTGTTAGAAATAAGCTGATTGAAGCGTATAAGCAAACTATGAATATGCCGTTGTAATTGGTGAGTAGTGAGTGGTGAGTAGTGAGTAATGAGTGGTGAGTAGCCAATTAACCACTCACCAATTAACCAATTAATGAAGGGGCTTAATGAATTTTTTCCAAAAGATAAGTGCGGTTTGGCAGAAGATAGGCCTCGTTCAGCGGGCCTTGCTTATTGCGCTTTTTCTTACATTTGTTGCTGCCGCTGCTCTTCTTACTTATTGGGCCCGCAGGCCTGATATGAGAATGCTATACCAGGAAATTGCGCCCGAAGAGGCGGCTAAGATTACAGAGAAAATCAGTGATAAAGGCATTGCTTACGAATTGCGAAACGGCGGGACAAGTATCTACGTGCCGAAAGAACAGGTATATCAGCTTCGATTGGATATGGCAAAAGAGGGTCTTCCGGTAGGTGAGCAGGGCGGTTACAAGATATTTGATAATGAAAAAATCGGTGTCAGCCCGTTCGTCCAAAGCGTCAACCTCAAGCGAGCACTCCAGGAAGAGCTTGCCAAGAGCATCCAAATGATAGACGGTGTCGTTCACGCCCGCATCCATTTAGTAAGCCCTGAACAAACGCTTTTTACACCTGATGCCGGCAAAAGCACCGCTTCTGTGGTTCTTCGACTAAGACCGGGTTATAAATTAAGCGCTTTGAATATCGCGGCAATTACTCATCTGGTCTCCGGCAGTGTTGAAGGGCTTACATCCGAAAATGTTACCGTGATAGACAGCCGGGGCAATCTTCTTTCTCGTGAGTCTGACCCAACTATGGCCAGCGGGGCAGGCACTGTTCAGGATTATAGGGAAAGGGTGGAGCAGAACTTAGCGAACAAGGTTGAGGATATGCTTGCCGCTGTTTTGGGACCCGGCCGGGCAACGGTAAAGGTTAGTGCCATTATCGATATGAACAGCGTTAGCACCGTTACAGAAAAGCTTGACCCAAAGGGAGTTGAGACAAAAGAAGAGATTACAAGCAATTCTGAAACTGGAGCCAGCACACCATCGGCAGCGGGCGAGCCGGCCATACCGGGAAGTATAAAGAAAGATGAAATAATTATTACCGAATACGAGATCGGCAAGACTGTAACACAGGAGGTTGTTTTGCCTGGCCAAATAAAATCTCTGAAAGTAGCGGCATTTGTTGACTTGTCGGTATCAGACGCTAATGATGCAGGCTCCGGTAGTACTGCCACAAAGATAATGCAAGAATCTGATGTGGTGGCAATTATCCAAAATGCCCTTGGTCTTGAGGATGAAACTGCAATCAAAGTAGTTGATGTTAAGTTCAATCGTCCGCTTGAATCACTTGTTGAAGAAGAGCCTTCCAGTTGGCCTCACTATATAACAATTGCACGCCAGGCTTCTTTAGGCATTATGGCAGTTTGCGCGCTGCTCGTTCTTCGTATGTTCCGTGGTGCAAAGAGCAAGGTGGCATCGACGGCCGCAGCAGGGCAATTGCCCGAAGCTGAAGGGGCCGCCGGGCTTCTTCCAGGTGGAGGCGGGGGTGGCTCGGAACCATTAGTCTTGCGCAGACAGATAACCAGTGCTTTGGAACAAGACCCTGAGCGTGTCAAGCAATTGTTTGCCAGTTGGCTCGAAGAAAAGGGGGACTAAAAATCGCAATACGTGAATCGCGATGCGCATAGCGAAAACATAAGCAATACGATATACAAGAAGCGAATATCGAATGCTGAACAAGGAATATCAAATATCGAACAGAAAATTTCTTCGAACGAGATACAAGGCAGGTATCCGTCCGTTGCGGACTTCTGACTCGTCGCGGCGAAGGCCGAGGCCGCAGCAGGACAGGCGGCCCCGAGATACGAAAATGGTATTGACGGGTAAACAAAAGGCTGCAATGTTGTTGATGAGCCTTGATTCAGCAACCGCTGCTGAGCTGCTCAAGGGTGTTGACGCCGAGGTGGTTCAGGAATTGGCAGTGGAATTGGCACATCTGGATGCCGCTGGTTTCAGCAGGAACAGGCAGAGCTTGAAACTTGCCCGGCAGTTCTGTAATTCACTGCAGCCCAACGAGTTTCGTAGCCCACCGAACAGTTTCGTAGGGTGGGCTTTAGCCCACCGGACAGAACTACGCGCATCATCTCGGTGGGGCAAGCCCCACCCTACGGCTAACAAGGGATTTCACCTTAATGGCTTTCTGAAAGAAGTATTGAAGAGTACCGTAGGTGATGAGAAGACAGAGCATATCCAGACCGGAATACAGGAACTGCTGTACAAAGACGACCCTTTCATATCTATTCGTTCCGCCGAGTCTCAAACGGTAGCAACAATTCTGGAAAATGAGCATCCTCAGACTGCTGCGGTGGTTTTATCGGAACTGCCGGCGGAGAAAAACTCGGAGGTGCTCAGCTTTTTGGACTGGGGTATCCGAGTTAGTGTTGTCAACAGGATGAGCAGTTGTGGGGCTATGAACGCCGAAGCAAAGACACGAATAGCAGAAGTGGTTTGCAGACGTCTTGAGGCTATTGCAACCCCCGTGCTTTCTTGCGAAAGCAAGAACGGGGGTGCAGGTGGACCTATACCAACACGGTCTGAACCGTCTTTAAGAAAAGTGGCTGTTGCTTTGCGAAACGTGGGCAAAGAGATTCGAGATGGGCTGCTTGGCGTCATACAGGGCAAAGACGGACGGGCTGGTAGAATGGTAGCTGACTTAATGATAACATGGGAGGATATTCCGCAACTTGCTGACAGGTCGCTGCAGAAGGCCTTGAGAAAAATTGATGTAAAGAAATTAGCGTTGGCATTGGTCAAGGCCGACAATAAGCTCGTTCAGAAAATAAAATCCAATATCTCTGAGCCGATGGCTGCTGTGCTGAATGAGAAAGCGTTACTTATGTCAGCTTACGGAAAGGAAGATATTGAGCAAGCCAGAGAGGAAATTGTCCAGGTCTTGCGCGAAATGAATGAGAAGGGTGAGCTTGCATTTATAGAAGAATGATGCGATGTTGACGGGTAAACAAAAAGCTGCGATGTTGTTGATGAGTCTGGATGCTGCGACTGCTACTGAACTGCTTAAGGGACTCGACGCCGAAGAGATTCAAGAGATTGCTATGGAGCTTGCGCGAATCGACGCATCGGAGCAGGGCGATGCCAGGGAACAAGCGAAGGTTGCCCAGGAGTTCTTTAGCTCACTTCAACAAAATCAAACTCATAAATTTAGTATGAAAACTTTTCTTAACGAAATGCTTGTAAGCGTACTTGGCGAAGGCAATGCCGAGAAAATCCAATCCCGGGTTAAAAAGGCTACGGGGGGCAATGACCTGTTTGTGGATATTCGTCTGGCCAGTACGGACGAATTGGTTCTTGCGCTGGAGGGTGAACACCCACAGACGATCGCTGTGGTACTTTCGGAGCTGGCTCCGAAGAAAAGTCAGGATGTTCTGTCGCGTTTGGGTGAAGAAGCTCGGCTTAAAGCCGTGTGCAGGATGACAAATCCGGAACTGGTGGGCAGCGGGGTGAAACAGCGGATGGCATTTACGGTTAGCGAACGGCTAAAGAGTCTCAAAGGAGAGACTCTTGCAGAAAAACCGGAGCAGACTTTACGAAAACTGGCTATTGTGTTAAGTGGTCTGGAAAAAGACCTGCGAGACCAACTACTTGATGAACTCAACAAGCATGATGAGGAAACCTCCACAATGGTAAGGCGTTTGATGATAACGTGGGAAGATATTCAGTCAATAGCGGACAGGTCTATGCAGGAAGCGCTGCGAGCTGTGGAGCCGGGCAAATTAGCGGTGGCGCTTTATGGAGCAGATGAAGATATCGTGCAAAAAATACGCTCAAATATATCTGAGCGGGCTGCAGCTATGCTTGATGAAGAAATCTCATTGATGCAGGAGCCGCTGGAAAAAGAAGTTCTTGATGCCAGAGAAGAAGTTGTCGGTCCGCTGCGGGATGCTAATGAGCAAGGGACACTTAGGGTGACAGGGCGATAGCAGAATGGCGCAGACATTTACAGTCCATCTTGAAAAGCCTATCGGCTCGGCTAAAATCCTGGATGATTACGCCGGCGGTAAATTGTCTGGTCGCGGCCGAGCGGATTCAGCAGCGAATGCCGAACAAATTCTGACGCAGGATTCGGAGGCTCAGAAAAGTGCTTTTTCGCAGGCTTACCAGGCACTTAATGCCGTGGTTGCCAAGCTCAACGAGTTTTACGACAAAGTATTTGTCGAGCACAAAGAAGAAATTGCCAAACTTTCGGTGGAAATCGCCAGAAAGATTTTGATGCAAAAAGTAGAAGATGGTGCATATGAAATAGAGTCTATCGTCAAAGAAGCACTCAACAATGCTCCAACGCGCCAGGATATAGTGGTGCATTTGAATCCTGAAGACCTTGCGCAATGCCAGAAGGCACAGCAGGATGAGCCGGACGGCGCCTTAGCCGGCGTTAAGTTTGTTTCTGACCCGAATATCGGGCGGGCTGAATACCTGCTTGAGAGCCCAAAAGGAATAATCGAATCGTTGATTAACGAACATCTGGAAAGAGTTGCTAAAGCACTTAAAAAGGCAGAATGAGTTATGGCTACGAGCGAGGTTAGTAACAATTTGGTTGATTTTGAGAAGTTTCACTCGGCGCTGCGCGGCGTAAATTTGTTGGATTGTCAGGGTTTTGTGGTCCGGGTCTCCGGCCTGACGGTTGAATCTGCCGGTCCGGCAATAGGTTTAGGAGAGCTTTGCGGTATCCAGATCCGTGACGGTCGGCGCGTGTTGGCTGAAGTGGTAGGTTTCCAGAATGACCATCTTATCCTGTTGCCGTTGGAGCATATAGATGGTATATCGCCGGGTGATACGGTAACCGCACGCACTACTGTCCGGCATATTACCTTAAGCGAAGGTATCTTGGGCAGGGTAGTGAACGGGTTGGGAGAACCAATAGATAATAAGGGCCCATTAGCAGGGACGGATAAGAAGGCATTAGATGCAAGTAGTCCGCCGCCTTTGAGCCGGGAGAGAATTACCAGTCCTTTGGCTTTGGGCATCAGGTCAATGGACGGTGTATTAACCTTTGGCAAGGGTCAGCGCGTAGGTATTTTCTCGGGCAGCGGAGTGGGCAAGAGTGTTTTGCTTGGCGATATTGCCAATTCGAGTGAGGCAAATGTCAATGTGGTGGCGCTGGTAGGCGAGCGTGGCCGAGAGGTTCGGGAATTTCTCGATGGAGACCTCGGTGCAGAGGGTTTGGCACGCAGCGTGGTTGTCGTTGCCACCTCAGATTCACCCCCCATTCAGCGGGTAAAGGCGGCATTCGTAGCGGTTACAATTGCCGAATACTTCAGGGACAAGGGCAAAAATGTTTTGTTTATGATGGATTCGCTTACTCGCTTTGCCCAGGCCCAGCGTCAAATAGGTCTTGCCGCGGGTGAGCCGCCGGCAACAAAGGGTTACTGTCCGAGCGTTTTTTCACTAATGCCGAGACTTATCGAACGTTTAGGCTGCGCCGAAACCGGCAGTATCACAGGCATTTTGACTGTACTGGTGGAGAACGATGATTTGGCGGACCCAGTGGCTGATAGTGCCAGGAGTCTGCTGGATGGGCATATAGTTCTGTCGAGAAAATTGGCTGAGAGGAGCCATTATCCCGCTGTGGATATTTTACAGAGTATCAGCCGATTGATGCCTGCGGTGGTCAGCAAAGAGCACCAGCTTGCTGCACAGAAGCTCAAAGAAATATACGCTATTTATATTGATGCTGAAGACTTAATAAACATTGGAGCGTTTTCGTCGGGCAGCAATCGACGTATTGACGGAGCGGTAGCCTTGATTGACAGGATAAACAACTTCCTTATTCAGCCTATTCGAGAGAGGACCAATTTCAAAGAAACCGTCAAGCGGCTAACTGCTATTACCCGGGCGTGGGATGAGCTGCTGGGTGCCCAAGCCCGGTAAATTGCGTTCTGGGCACTCGTCAGGTATTGAGAGTTGAAAATTGGAAATTAAATGAAACGGTTTGTATGGCGGTTACAGCGTGTCCTTGACATAAGGAAAAAGGAAGAACAAAAAGCCAGGGCAGAATTGCTTGAGTTGACGGAAAGGTTAGCCCAGACACGAGGCGAGCTGCTGACGCAGCAGAAGATGTTAGAAGATATAATTAATGGTTTAACCGGGGAAAATCCTAAAAAGCGATTAGGCAAGCAGGAATTTTTTCTAAAGTTTTCAGCGGCAAGTGATGAGCAGATTAAGAGACTCGAAGATAAGGTAAGCGAGCTGGAATCACAACAAAGAGATAAAATTGCTGAAGTCTTAAAACTCAGAAGGTTCAAAGAAGGCCTGGAAAAATTACGAACCGAAGCAAAGATGCGATTTATAAAGGAACAAGAGAGACTTGAGCAGAAACAATTGGATGAGGGAGCTACAGTTTCATTTGTTCGAAAAGCGCAAAGTAAAGTTAGGAGCTGAAATTTTGCAAAATTGAGGTTAGGCATATATTATTTAAGAAAATCAGCTTTTTCGATTTTCTTAAATAATTAGCTAATTTCTTATTAGGCAACAACTTATTGTTTGAAAAGAAAAAATTAAAAGACAATTTTTTCTTTTCAAAGTATGCCTAACCTCGATTTTGCAAAAGTCTTGTTAGGAGAAAAACCAGTGAGTAAGAAACTGATAATAATCACGGCAGCGGCGGGACTGGCAAGTTTTGCCGGAGCGTTTGTCTTGGGGTGGCTTACTAAACCATCTCCGTCAAGCCGTCCCGATGAATCTGTTCAGCCGACGCTTGCCGGCGTGGAGGCTGTTCCGGAACTGCCCCAGCCGGGAGCCGGTGTGATAGGTGCTGTTGGCACGGCTTCCGACAGTGAGAAAAAAGCTATGACGGAAAAGCAGCTCAAGAATCTTATCTTTGAGGTCCGGGAGAAAGTGCAGGAGTATAATGATAAGCTCCAGAACCTTGAGGTGCGGGAACAGAGATTGCAGGTGGCCCAGGATACGTTAAAGGAGGACATTAAAAACCTCAATAATCTGCGAATCGAGCTTACTTCAATCGTCGCTAACCTCAAGGATGATCGCGATAAGTTACTCAAGAGCAAGCTTGAAGTTGCCCAGACCGAGAAGGACAACCTGGTATTAATAGCAGCTACCTATGACAAGATGGATGCTTCCAGTGCAGGCAAGATAATGGTTAGTATGTGTACAAGCCAAACGCAACCTGAGCGGCATTCGCCGCAAATCTATCACCCTGAAGGGTGGGTTGATAGTCAGGGCAGCGGCTTTAATGAGGCGGTCAAGATTCTGTACTATATGACTGATAGGACCAAAGCTAAACTGTTGGCTGAGGTAACCACTGCTGAGCCCAAGCTGGCAGCGTTATTGACCCAGAGATTAAAACAGGTATTTGAAGGAAAATAGCCCTGTGGACATTGCAACGATAATAGGAGTACTTCTTGGCTTTATGGTCATTACGACCGCCATTATTGCTGGTGGTGGTTGGCAGATATTCATCCATATTCCCTCAATGGCCATCACCATAGGGGGCATGCTGTGTGCTACGCTCATACATTTTTCACTGCCGCAGTTTTTGGGAATATTTTCGGTAATCAAGAAAACGGTCATTGCGAAGGTACCGTCACAGTCGGAGCTGATTCAAAGAATGGTTAACTTCGCAGCCATCAACAGACGTGACGGAGCGCTGGCTTTAGAGCAGGAGATTCCCAATTTAGACAATTCATTTTTCATCAAAGGCTTGCAGATGCTCGTGGATGGACGGGATTCCGAACAAATTCGGGATTTTATGTCTATAGAGATTCAGTACCTTCAGGACCGCCATTCGACCGGCAAAAAGATTTTGGAGTTTATGGGGTCGGCCGCACCTGCTTTTGGGATGATAGGCACACTTATCGGTCTGGTGCAAATGCTTAGAAGCCTGGATTCACCTGATGCGATTGGTGGAGGAATGGCGGTAGCTTTGCTTACTACTTTTTATGGTGCGTTATCCGCCAATTTGATTTTTATCCCATTGGCAGGCAAATTGGGGATTTATTCCAAAGCAGAAACGACCGTAATAGAAATGATTGTAGAAGGTATCTGCGCTATTGCGCAAGGTGATAATCCGACCATTGTTCGAGAAAAACTACAGGCATTTATCTCACAGGGCAGACGGGAAGAAGTAAAGGCTAATGTATAATGGGACGTGGGAGCAAACAGGCAGAATCCGATGAAGCTCCAGGCGCACCGGAATGGATGGTAACTTTCAGTGATTGTATGACGCTGCTGTTGACGTTCTTTGTGCTTCTCTTGAGTTTTTCCTCTTTCGATGAGAAAGTTTTTTGGAAATTAAAAGCTTCTTTTTCTAAGGCTCTGCCTGATGTCAGCCAGTCAGACAAAGCAAATAGAGATGCAGTCCTGCCTATGGAGCAAATTGAAATGACACCGGAGTTGGTCGAAGGCAGCGAAAAACCTACTTTGCTTAAAGGCTTGGATGACAACTTAAAAGAAGATACGCCCGCGGATTTCCGCCGCCTGAAGGTATTCTCAATCCCATCGGAAAGAATTTTTTGGGGTAAAGGTACGCTTATTTCGGCTGAAGGTAGTCGCATTATGACTAAAATGGCGTCGTTCTTAGAAGAAGTACCCAGCCGTGTAGTTGTTAGCGAAAATGGGCCGGCGAGCGAAGAGGACGCTGAACAGCTTGGTTTGCCACGGGCTTGGGCGGTCATGGAGTATCTTACAACCGAGCATAACCTCAATAAGAAGTGGTTCAGCATCTCGGCGGCAAGTACTTTGGCTCAAGAGAGCCTCAGAAGTGGTGAGCCGGCCCGCGCGAGTACGGAACCTGAACGTATAGTTGAGATAGTTTTGTTGGAACGGAGCATTTACAATTGAAAATTCACAAGTGACTAAAGTGCCTAAAGTTTAGAGTGCCTAAAGTGGTTGAAGTATGGATATCAGCGGATCAGGAAACCGGGATGTAGGTTATCAGCAGAGCAGGGTATCAGGAAAAACGAGCCTGATGTCCAGATAACCTGATGCCCACTACCTGGTAGTCTGATATGCTGATAGTCTGAAACTTTAGCTCACTTTAGGCACTTTATAATTTCCTTAATTGTCGGATTTTCAAAAGAAATGTCCTGATATCCAAATGGCCAAAACGCAACGCTCAAAAACAGAAGAAAGTGGACCTAAAGTCCCGGGATATATCGTTACATTTTCAGATATGGTGACGCTGCTGTTGACATTCTTTGTGATGCTGTTGAGCCTTGCGACTGTACAGGACCCGGAACTATTTGGCAGGGGCCGAGATTCCTTCTCGTGGTCAATTAAAAACTTTGGACTTGGCATGTTTTTGGGTAGTAAGCCAAGACCCGACTTAGGTCATGTTAAAATCAAGCATTTCATAAGCGAATCCGATAAGTTATATAAGGGCAGGAGCATACATACAAAGGAGGAGAAAATTCGTCAGGTCTTCAATGAACTACGCCAGTCTATGAAGGCCATGCCGTCAGAATTAGCCGCAAAGAAAACCGATTTTTCGCTAACTAACATTCACTTCGCGCGGGGTGATGCACGCCTGGATGCCTCGGCAAAGCAGTTCTTAGATAGCTTTTGCTCGAATTTGCAGCAGGATTCCGGTTCCAAGCCGGTTAAACTTTATGTGCTTGGTTTAGCCGGTGACCAAGCAGCCGAGAAAGAGCAGTGGATACTTTCAGCTAAGCGGGCCAAGGCGGCGGCGGATTATCTGCGGGGTATTTTGTGGGTTCCCGCAAGGCGGGGTCCCTCTTCGGGGTCGGGTTTCCAAACGCAACGCAGTGCATTTGGGGGCTGGTCTAAGTGGTCTGTTTATTGGTGGGGAGCTGGGCCGGGAGGTGATTGGGTGCGGCAGGATAGCCCGATTTCCAAACAGTCGCAGATATTAATCGCAGTCCTCAGGGCGGACGATTAATTCGTGCCCGTGTCAAGTTTTTCGACAGTTTGTCCGATTGTGCGCCAATTCTCGCATCGAAAGTCCTGCTGACGGCCTACTAATGCCTATTTTGGCATTTCGGCACGCCATTTGCACATGAACTAAAGTGAACTAAAGTGCCTAAAGTGAGCTAAAGTAAAAAAATAATCCATAACTTTAGGCACTCTAAACTTTAGACACTTTAGGCACTTTCTAATTTGGTATTTTGCGGCGTGGTGCGATACAGGAAAAAAATCATTGTTTTTTTGATAACAGTTGTGTTGGGCAGCGGTGTGCTGTTGTTCTGCTCGGCTCAATCGGCTACCGATGGAATAGAACTCGTCTCGGCGGAGGCCATAGCTGGGTTGGAAAATTCAAAACCGAAAGGTTCGCTTCTAACAGGCGAATCCAAATCTGGTTCTTTATTTGAAAATGACCCCAATTTTTCAATGAGGAAGGGTGATAGACTAAGTACCCGGGAGTTGTTCTTTAGATTTATGGCTTCGCTTTTGTTCATTGTTGCTCTGGGCGCAGCGGCGATTTACGTTTCAAAAAAGTTTGGCGCCAAGATTACTAACCTGCCGGGCAAAGAAATTCGTATCGCCGAAACAGTTCACCTTGGGCCACGCAAAGCAGTGCATCTGCTCGAGATAGGGGAGCGACGGTTCCTTATAGGCAGTACAAATGAGAACATCACAAGATTGGCCGACTTAGATAAGTGAACTAAAGTGCCTAAAGTGAGCTAAAGTGAACTAAAGTTAGTTCCAAACTTTAGGCACTCTGAACTTTAGGCACTTTAATTTTTTGTGAGGATATAAATGACCGGCAAGCCTATTCAAACTCGTCTTGGCAAAGGCTGGCCAAGCCGGAGCCAGATGCTTTTTCTGGCGTTTGTTGTTTTGACGCCGGTCGGGCTCTCTTTTGGCCAGGATGTCAATGTGATCCCAGTGCAACCTGGGCTACCTGGACAGCCTGGCGATACTTCCATGATAAGTGCCCCGGCAAACGGCGTTCCAAGCATCACAGATTTGATGACGGTTATAGATAAGGCAACGACCAACGAGACCAAAGGCAAAGATTGGTCAACCCCTGTCAAACTTGTAATCATCTTTACCGGCCTGGCGATTCTGCCGAGTCTTTTGATGATGATGACTTCCTTTACAAGAATAGCTATTGTTTTGTCTTTTATTCGACGTGCTTTGACCACGCAGAGCATACCTCCTACTATTGCAATGATGGGTTTAGCTTTATTTCTGACACTGTACACAATGGCTCCTACATTCGCCAAGACCAACGCGAACGCCATCCAGCCTTATCTTGCGAACGAGATTGATTTTCAAACTGCGGGTACCAGGGCCGGGGATTGTATCAAGGAATTTATGCTTCGGCAGTGCCGGGAAGCCGATTTAGCTCTTTTTGTACGGATGGCCAGGATAGAACCCCCAACAAGTCTGATGGATATAGATTTGCACATAGTTATTCCGGCATTTATTATCAGTGAATTCCGCACTGCATTTGAGATAGGCTGTCTTTTGTTTATTCCTTTTCTACTGATGGATATTGTTATTGCAAGTGTTTTGCTTAGTGCAGGTATGATGCTGCTGCCACCAATGATGATTTCACTGCCTTTGAAGCTGATATTATTCATTCTTGTTGATGGCTGGGGGTTACTAGCCGAGAGTCTTAGTCTGAGTTTCAGATAACGTCTAAATAAACTAAAGTGCCTAAAGTTTAGAGTGCCTAAAGTGCCTAAAGTTAAAAAAAATGATAACTTTAGCTCGCTTTAGACACTTTAGCTCACTTTTATGGAATTGAATTATGGATAGTAGTTTCATTCTTTACCTGGGCCGGCATACTCTCGAGACGGCTTTGCTTTTAGCTGCTCCGATTCTGCTGACGTGTATGGTTGTGGGAGTGACGATGACATTGTTTCAGGCTGTTACTTCTATACGCGATATGACCTTAACGATAGTGCCGAAGCTTTTGGCTGTTGGTATTGTTATGCTGGTTTGTGGCGGTTGGCTCCTGGAAGTGATACTTAAATTTACCAACGAAATGTTTGGCCATATCCGGAATATTGGACACTGAAGGGGCAGAAGTCAGATGTCGGAAGTCAGAAGTCAGAAATTCTGTCCTCTGTCCTCTGACTTCTGTTTTCTGTAGTTCACTTTAGGCATTTTTATGGAACTGATAATCGAAAAACTTCTTGGTTTTGTAATGGTGCTGACAAGGATTTCAGCATTTTTTTTGGTGCTTCCTGTTTTTGGGTGGAAGATTATTCCTGTCAGGATAAAGGTTGCGTTGACTATTCTGGTCACGATTTTTTTTTCGATGATAACACCTGTACCTATCGAGTCAGGGCAAATCTCTGTCGTCGAATCAGTATTGCTTCTGGCCAACGAAGCCACCTATGGGCTGGCTCTGGGACTAATCGCTGCTTTTGTATTTGCCGCGGTTAAATTCAGCGGACGCATTATCGAACGGCAGATGGGTTTAGCGATGGCCCAAATTTTGGACCCGTTGAGCGGTGAGAACACTCAAGCGCTGGGTGCCTTGTTGGAGATGATATTTATAATCCTGTTCCTCAGCGCTAACGGTCATCATTTGTTTTTGTTGATTATCTCGCGAAGTTACGAGACGTTTCCTGCCGGCAGTATTCCGACAATACCCGTTTTGACCGTTGGGATAATTAAGGCTGGTTCGACACTGTTAATGGCCGGCCTTAAATTGGCCGCACCGATATTGGCGGCATTCTTGGTGTTGATGGTTGTATTAGCTGTCTTTGCACGTATGATTCCGGAAATGAACATTCTATTTATCAGTTTGCCAATGCGTGTAGGTCTGGGATTGTTAATGGTGGCGATATTTTTGCCATTTATTAATACGTTTGTGGCCGAATTCGCTGATTGGATGGGTAAATTACTGCCCTTGTAATTGGTAATTGGTAATTGGTAATTGGTGAGTAGTGAGTGGAATAAGTGAGCTAAAGTGACACGTAAGTGTCATTCTGAGCGAAGCGAAGAATCTGGCCAACGAAAAAGAGATTCTTCACTTCGCTGCGCTGCGTTCAGAATGACAGCAAAGCTGTCACTTTAGGCACTTTCCTGATAAC
>Ga0209979_1001156_pt1 | contig 30338 bp, 27 predicted proteins | sample AnhtaG_FD_183114 | JGI IMG/M metagenome (GOLD analysis project Ga0209979, IMG submission 183114) | Deep subsurface microbial communities from Anholt, Denmark to uncover new lineages of life (NeLLi) - Anholt_01485 metaG (SPAdes) (version 2) | ecosystem: Environmental > Aquatic > Marine > Oceanic... | reverse complement strand
GACGAGCTTATCGGGGACCCGACGGGGTTTTTGTTCAACGTCTGGCTGCCGCGTGTCTCGGCTGATGTCAGTGCGATGGGTGAGCCGACGTCGTATCGCAATAACCTGTCCTTTGTGAAAGGCGGAATGGCGATGCTGACGTACTTTAACGCATTTGGCAGGCAGAATGAATTGCTGCGGTCCGAATCGGGTACGGTCTCTGCTATCTCAGGCATTCTCAAGGCGCCGCTTGACATTCTCGCCGACAAGCTTCGAGGCTATCTTGGGCTATGTACGGATTTGTTGGAGCGGCCGGACAAGGTCCTCGCTGCCTGCGAGGCGTTGATGCCGCATCTGACGCACGTGGCGCTTTCGGGTGCCGACCCGGACAAGAACGTTCCAATCGGATTATGGATGCACCGCGGGTGCGTGCCCTTTGTCTCGCGTGAGCATTTCGAGAAGCTCTATTGGCCGACGCTTAAGCCCATCATCGAGGAAATCTGGGCGCACGGGCATCAGGTTTTGTTCTATGCCGAGGGTGACTGGAATGCTCATTTGAAATCGTTTGCCGAGCTGCCGGACGGGGCAATCGTCTATCACGTTGATATGGGTGACATCTTTGAGGTGCATAAAGTGATTGGGCACAAGTTCTGCATCAGCGGCGGTATCCCCAATTTTCTGTTAAGCTATGGTACGCCGGAGGAGGTGCGCGAGTATTGCAAGAAAGTAATCGATGGTGTGGCTGGCGACGGCGGTTACATTATGGACGCCGGCGCAATTATCCAGAACGACGCCAGGGTTGAAAATATGAAAGCTATGACAGAGTTCACCCGCGAATACGGGGTGTACTGACCGAAGTTTCCACATAAATAGCGAGCAAGGAGTAATCGAGAATGCCCAAAGAACAAGAACGTGAATTGAAGCCGGGTGTTTGTATCCCCTGGGAAGAGAAGCTCAGGGAGGTGCGCGAGATTTCGGGAGATGAAGAACTGGTGCGGAAGGTCTGGGAAGACATCGACGCATTAGGGTATTTGTATATCTGGCAGTGCCTGCTGTCGTTCTGAGGTGCAGCTTCTGTTTGCGTTAATAAATGGTTTGTGATAGTGAGGGTTCGGAAATGGCGGATGAGGCGAGAATTTCGGTCACGGGTAAGAGGGACGGGCAAATCACTCGTCGCCGGTTCATTGCGGGCGCCGGTACGGCTGCTTTGTCGTTTGCAGTAATTAAGCCTGAGCTTGTCCGGGGGACGCAGGCCAGCTCAAAGATAAGGTTAGGAATGATCGGCTGTGGCGGACGAGGGAAATGGATTGCCGATCTGTTCCAACAGCATGGCGGATATGAAATCGTAGCGGCTGCGGACTACTTCCAGGACAGGGTTGATGAATTCGGCGAAAAGTTCAATGTGGACTCGGAGCATCGTTACACCGGCCTTTCGTGTTACCGCAGGCTTCTCGAACAGAAGCTTGATGCGGTGGCGATTGAGAGTCCGCCGTATTTTCACCCGGAGCAGGCGGCGGCGGCGGTTGATGCGGGCTGTCACGTGTATGTGGCCAAGCCGATTGCAGTGGATGTGCCGGGCTGTTTGAGTATCGGCGAGAGCGGAAAGAAAGCTGCCGCCAACAAGTTGTGCTTCCTGGTTGATTTCCAGACCCGCGCGAATGAATTTTATTGCGAGGCGATTAAGCGCGTTCATGACGGCGCCATCGGCCGGTTCGCTTTCGGTGAGTCGAGTTACCACGCGGGTTGTCCGTGGAAATATAACACGGAGGACCCCGACAGTCCCCAGACCCGTCTGCGAAACTGGGGGCACGACAAAATACTATCGGGTGACATAATTACCGAACAGAATATTCATACTCTGGATGTGGCCAGTTGGATTATGAACGAGCCGCCCGTGTATGCGGTTGGTACGGGGGGACGAAAGGTGCGCACCGTAGGCACCTGCTGGGACCACTTTGCACTGCTTCTTGAATATCCCAATAATGTAGGCGTCACTTTCAGCTCGCGGCAGTTCAAGGGACATGGCTCTGGCGGCGGAATCAGGAACAGAATGTTCGGCTCGAAAGGCGTGCTGGAAACCCAATATGGCGGGACCGTTATCGTCCGCGGCGAGAATTTTTATCGCGGCGGTGAAACAACGGGCATATACAAACAGGGTGCCGTCAATAATATATCGACGTTCCACAATAATATTACCAGCGGACATTTCGATAATCTAACTGTTGGGCCCAGCGTACGCAGCAACCTGGTGACGATTCTTGGACGCACTGCTGCATACACGGGCGAAAAGGTTTACTGGAGCAAGCTGATCAAAACCACAGAAAAACTGGAGGCGGACCTTCGTGGCTTGAAGGCGTGAGCTGAAGATGAGGCCGAAAGTATCGGGATGATTGTTTTGATTGCAGAGGTGCAGGAATGCAATACCGCCGCATTAGTCGTCGCCAAATGATGTTTGAGACGGCCCGTGCCGTTGCGGGGCTGACACTGACAAGTGCGGCCGCACCGTATGTTATCGGCTCGACGGCGCTGGGCGGGCGGGGTCGTCCGGCTGCGAGCGAGCGGATTACTTTGGGCTGTATCGGGGTGGGAAGTCACGGGACAAATATGAATCTGAGGAGTTTTTTGGCCAATTCGGATGCACAGGTTGTGGCTGTCTGTGATGTGGATTCGCGGTATCTGGAAAGAGCGGAAAGAATAGTGAATGAGCACTATGGCGGAAATGAAGGCAGCGGAAAATATAGAGGCTGCTCCACCACGAAGGATTTCCGTGAGATTATCGCCCGGGACGATATTGATGCGGTTGTAATCTCCACGCCTGACCATTGGCACGCTTTGATATCGGTGATGGCGGCCAAGGCGGGAAAGGATGTTTTTTGCGAGAAGCCAACGTTGACGGTTCACGAAGGGCGGGTGGTCAGTGACACGGTGAAGCGGTACGGCCGTGTATATCAGACTGCTTCGGAAAACCGGTCGGTGCACGTTTACCATCGGATGTGTGAGCTGGTTCGCAACGGACGGATTGGCAAGCTGCAAACCATTCGTGTGGAATTGCCGGGGGGGCCGAAGCGGCCCGGTGACATCACGCCAAAGCCGGCGCCGAAGGAGCTGGACTATGATATGTGGCTGGGCCCGGCGCCGTGGGCGCCGTATACCAGGGACCGGCTTCACTATGACTGGCGATGGATTCTGGATTATTCGGGTGGGCAGTTGACGGACTGGGGCGCTCACCTTGTCAATATCGCCCAATGGGGAAACGATACGGACTTTACCGGCCCGGTGGAAGTCGAGGGCAAAGGCGTGTTCGGCAAAGAAGGACTTTATAACACCGCGACCGAATACCACATCGAGTACACGTATGCCAACGGCGTTAAGCTGTTTGTTTCATCGGGCACGCCGAGCGTGCGGTTCGAGGCAAGCGAGGGATGGATCGCCAGCAGAGGCTGGCGGACGCCGCTGCAGGCGAATCCAAAATCGCTGCTGGACTCGACCATCGGTCCTGATGAAGTTCACCTGTACACGTGCCGAGGCGGCGAGCAGCGCAATTTCCTTGATTGCGTCAAGTCGCGCAGGCCGTGCTATTACCCGGCGGAGATGGGCCATCGGACTTTTACAATAACTCACATCGGGAACATCTCGATGATTCTGGGCCGGAAATTACGATGGGACCCCGGCGCCGAGCGTTTCGTGGACGATGAACAAGCCAACAGAATGCTTTCACGGCCGATGCGGAGTCCGTGGCGGCTTTAAGAGAACCGCACAAAGAAAGGCAACAGAATATGAATCATCGGATACAAGTCGTAAGCACTGCTTTTATGCTGGTCGGTTGTTTGCTGCTGTCTTCATGTGCATTGGAGAAGCCAACGAGAGGCCGTCTGACGAATACGTTTTTTGCGATGGATACCGGCACGAACCGAAAGAAGCTGAGCGCGGCGGAGCAGGCCCAGATGCTAAAAGAGCTTGGTTATGCCGGTATCGGTTACACCGGTGTCAACGGCATAGACGAGATGCTCGAAGAGCTGGAAAAACGCGACCTCAAGATGTTCAATATATATCTCGGCGTATCGATTGACCCGGATGGTCGCAAATATGATGCGCGATTAGGGCAGGCAATCAAGCGGCTGAAAGGCAAAGATGTTTTGCTTTGGCTTACGGTCAAGAGCAGGCAGTTTAAGCCCTCCAGCGCCGAAGGCGACCGTTATGCCGTGGAGGTCATCCGGGAAATTGCGGATATGGCCCAGCAGTCAGGCCTCAAAGTAGCGCTCTATCCGCACGTAACTTCGTGGGTCGAAAGGGTGGGCGATGCCGTGCGTGTGGCCAGGAAAGTTAATCGCAAAAACGTTGGCGCCACTTTCAACCTGTGTCACTGGCTGAAGGTCGAGGGCGGGAAGAATATGAGGCCGCTAATGGAAAGGGCGATGCCTTATCTTTTCGTGGTGACGATCAACGGCGCCGACAGCGGCGATACGAGCGAAATGGGATGGAATCGGCTGATTCAGCCGTTGGATTCCGGCTCGTTCGACACTTACAAGTTTGTGAAGACTCTGAAGCAGCTTGGTTATACGGGCCCTGTCGGGCTGCAGCATTACGGGATAAAGGGAGATGCGAGTGAGAACCTGAAGCGCTCAATGAATGCGTGGCGACAGTTTCAGCAGCGGATGGCGGCCGAAAAGAATAGAGCTACCTCGGATGAGCTTTACGTTGAGGTTTCGGCTTTGGGGAACCTGGATTATTTTTATGACCACAAGCTGGGTATGAAACTGGCCGGTGAGGTTTTGGGTGTAAAGACCGAATACGTGGGGCCGGCTGAGTATGATATTACCGCAATGATAACCGCTTTTGAACAGACACTGGCCAAGAAGAACCTTAAGGGTGTTGGGCCTGGATGAGCCCGGAACGCCCGTAAAGGTTGTAGAGCCATACCAGATGTTAGGCGAAATTGAGACTGACTTGATTGATGCACTTGGAATTGATGTTGTCCCCTTAATGAGCCCCTACAGTATGTTTGGCTTCAAGCTTGAGGACTGGAAGCAATGGCGGACTCCGGATGGAACACCCGTACTTGTCCCCGGCAGATTCAACACCGACCCCGGGCCGAATGGCGAATGGCTCAACTACGGCGGTGACAAGATGTGGCCCGCGCCGCAGGGCTGGGACAGTGACCGGCAATGGCCGGGTCCGCCCGACCCGGTGCTCGACGGCGGTGCGTACGCGGCAGAGGTGACAACAGAGGCCGGCCGGCCTGTCTCGGTCAAACTGACCAGCCGGAAAGACAAACGAAGCGGCATCCAGTTTTCCCGGGTGCTGAGAATTTTCAACGACAGCACACACGTCAGTATCGATGCCACGATGAAAAACATCGACACAAAGCCCCGCCGGTGGGGTATCTGGACAGTTACGCAGTTTGACACGAGCAACAGACACGGGGACGGGTACAATCAGAATTACTGGGCCTATTGCCCGCTCAGGCCCGACAGCATCTTCCACAAGGACTACAGTGTATTATACGGTATGGTGAATAACATCTCATTCAAGCCTGACTACCAAAATCAAATGATGCGGGTTCATTACGAAAATCGGGTCGGCAAAATCGGTGTCGATTCGGCAGCCGGGTGGGTGGCTACTGTCGATAGCACCGATGGCTATGTTTTTGTGCATCGATTTACTTATGAGCCGGGCAAGGCCTATCCGGACGATTCCTCGGTCGAGTTCTGGAGCAATGGTCTTGGTGAGTTTGTCGCCTGGGGAAAAGTGGTCAAAATGCCTGAGGAGCCTGAAGATAACCCGTATCTTCTTGAGAGCGAAATCCTGAGCCCGTTCGCTGCCCTTGACCCGGGTGAGAGTTACAGCTTCCACTATGACTGGTATGCCGCGAAGGTGCCTGTTGATTCTTCCGTGAAAGCGTGCAGTGATGTCGGCGTCACCTGCGAGCCGCCCTCCGCCCGATTCCGCGACGGAAAACTTACCCTCACCGGTCAATTTGGTGTCTTCTACAAGGCAAATTTCCGTCTCGCTTATCTTGATGAAAACGGCAGCGAGCTTGGGCAAGGGGTGTTTGCAGCACCCGTTACCCCGCTACAGCCTCTTATTCTTTCAAAGCTGCTGAAATCATCCGATGACGTTATCGTGCCTCCAAATGCACATAAGGTCGCTCTCTACTTATACGACACGAAAGGGCGGATTCTGGGAGAACTGGCCAGAGTGCCCATCCAAAGAGACTGAATCCTCCGCTCACTTCAAAAATGAGCGAATTCATTTATAATGGCGTGCATGGAAGTGAACACAATGTATGGCAGGAAAAAGCCGATGAAGAACATGCGTCTTCTCCGTAAGGAGTCCATAGGACTTGCAGCCGTTACTATCAGCATTAGCATCCTCCTTGGAGGATGTAAAGGCCGAAAGACTACATTTGTAACCATTGGCACCGGAGGCGTTACCGGTATCTATTATCCGACAGGCGGCGCTATAAGCAGTATGGTTAATAAGAAATTCGCGCAATACGGTATTAAGGCGACGGTTGAATCAACGAGCGGCTCGGTATTCAATGTCAACGCGGTGTTGAACGGGGATTTGGAGTTTGGCGTTGTTCAATCGGACAGACAGTACCAGGCGTACCACGGATTAGCTGAATGGGCCAAATCCGGCAAGCAGACAGAGCTCAGATCCGTATTTTCGGTTCACCCCGAATCAATTACCTTGATTGCGTCGGAGAAAAGCGGCATCAGGAAAATTGAGGACTTAATGGGCAAAAGAATAAACCTGGGAAATCCCGGCTCCGGACAGTTACAGAACTCAAGAGATGTATTAAACGCGGTAGGACTTACGGAGGATGACCTGTCCGCAGAATACGTCAAAGCCGTAGAGGCACCGGGGTTGTTGCAGGATGAAAGGCTGGATGGCTTCTTCTATACGGTGGGACATCCCAACGGTAACATTAAAGAAGCAACGTCCGGCAGAATTAAGGTGTTTATTGTACCTATCAAAGGTAACAACATAAACAAGATGCTTAATAAGCATCCTTACTATGCAGCGTCGATGATACCTCATTCGTTTTATCCCCGTGCATTAAACACCGAAGACATTGAGACTGTCGGCGTAAAAGCAACCTTTGTCACCTCAAAAAATGTAGATGAGGACATCGTCTATGCCATAACAAAAGAGGTATTTGAGAACCTCGATGAATTCAAATCCCTTCATCCCGCTTACCAGAATCTGGCCAAGGAGAACATGCTGAAGGGACTTTCTGCTCCAATTCACAAAGGCGCTTTGAGATACTATAAGCAAGCCGGCCTTGATAGGCATATAAATCCCAAACTAATGATTGATTAGATGCGTTTTAGAAGCGAGAGAAAAGCTGATAGAACTGTCATTGCTGTTATCTCAATAGCATGGGCTTTGTTCCAACTGGCATTGCCCCGTTTTATAATTCTGGATAGCATAACGATAAGGGCTGTTCATCTGGCCTTTGCCATCACGCTTGTGTTCCTGACAATCCCTGTTTTCAAGCGCAAGAGAAAGAGAAAGTTGCTCAGTGCGACCGACCATATCCCGCTTATGGACTATATTCTGGCTGGCCTGGCGTGTCTTTCGGTTGTATACTTTGTGGTTGACTGGACGGCCATATCGATGCGGGCGGGCATTCCTGTTGCACGGGATATTGTCATAAGCACAATATTAATCATCCTTGTGTTAGAGGCGTCAAGACGCTCTATTGGCCCTGCCCTTGCCATTATTGTGATTCTGTTTACGCTCTACGCCTTTTTGGGCCCATATATGCCGTCCATCTTTGCCTTTCGGGGCGTATCACTGCGAAAGTATCTCAGCCAGGTTGCTCTATCTACGGAAGGGATATATGGAATTCCTCTTGATGTTTCCGCCAACACGGTTTTTCTGTTCGTGCTTTTAGGGTCAATGCTTGATAAGGCCGGGGCGGGGCATTTTTTTAACGACCTTGCAATCTCTTTACTCGGCCGATTTAAGGGCGGTGCAGCAAAAGCAGCCGTTGTCTCAAGCGGGCTGACAGGTCTTGTCTCAGGCTCAAGTATTGCAAATGTTGTTACCACGGGAACCTTCACAATTCCCTTAATGAAGAAGGTTGGGTACCCTGCAAAGATTGCCGCTGCCACCGAGGTTGCTGCAAGCACTAATGGTCAGCTTATGCCTCCCATAATGGGCGCCGCCGCTTTTATTATTGCAGAATACCTGGGCATATCTTACCTCGAGGTTATAAAAGCCGCCGCCATTCCCGCTTTTGTGTCTTATTTTGCCCTGTTCTATATTACCCATCTTGAAGCCTCAAGGCTCGGAATGAAAGGGCTGCCCAGGCCGGATATTCCCAGAACTCTGACCGTTCTGAAAAATGGATTTTATTACCTTATTCCTTTGGTTGTTTTGATATATGAATTAATGGTTATGCGCCACAGTCCGAAACTGGCGGCTTTTAATGCAATACTTGTCTTGATGGTGATTACGTTCGCGCGGGAAATCACTAAGGCGGTAAGAAACCGAACCGCTGTTTACAGGGCGGTGATTGATAGTTTTAAGACCATTGGTGAAGGATTGATTGCGGGCTCGAAAAACATGCTCTCCGTTGCACTGGCAACAGCCGCAGCAGGTATCGTTGTTGGTATCGTTGCAATGGGTATTGGCAGTATGGTTGTTCAGATTGTCGAAATACTTTCGGGTGGCAATATTTTCTTTCTTCTATTAATAACAGCAGTTGCAAGTCTGATACTTGGAATGGGACTGCCCACAACAGCAACCTATATTGTTATGGCGTCGATAACAGTGCCTGTAATTATGAAACTTAGTTCTATAGGTGGCGTAAGCCTTATTCCAGCGATTGCTGCTCATTTATTCTGTTTTTATTTTGGCATTCTCGCCGACGATACGCCGCCTGTGGGCCTGGCTGCCTATGCCGCCGCCGCCATTGCGAAATCTGACCCCATACGAACCGGTATACAGGGATTCGTATATGATTTAAGAACTGCTGTTATTCCGTTTATGTTTGTCTTCAACGCCGAGCTTGTTCTTTATGGAATCAATAGTCTTGCCCAGGCGCTGCTCATCTTTGCAATGGCGATATTCGGGGCTTTTGCCTTTACAAATGCTGTCCAGGGACGGTTTCTAACAAAGAATAAATGGTATGAGATTCCCCTGTTTCTTATTGCATCGCTTATATTGTTTTACCCCGCTATCGTAACGAAGATTTTCAACCTCGACCATAGTCTCCGATATTATATGTATTTTGTTGGAATAGCAGTCTATGCTCTCTCTTATCTTGTCCAGAAGCTGAGGCTGAAGCCGTCTGACGCTGTGTAGATTTTAGCTTTTCTACCTGGGTTGCATTATTTTTACGTCCCTGCGGCGTTCTTCGGGTGTCACTTTCAACATCTCGATTTTTCCGTTCAGCAGCGCACCTTCAACAGTGGTCTGGTAAGGGGCGTGCAGCTTGAAGGTAACATCCCACTCCTTCGGCCAGGCCGGGAAAAGGTATATTCTTCGGTCAGCGGTCTGCATCAGCATCTCCTGCAGCCCGATCATTCCCACACCGAGCCAATTGTGATCCGGACACCAGTCGTCAGTGTCCTGAAAAGCCGGAAATCTCGGCTTGCCGTCGCTGAGTTTGAACACAGCAGTTCCTTTCGCATAGTCAGTCAAGCCCAGCCGGGCGGCAAAGATTCCGCCCTGATACCAGGGCTCACGCCTGTTCTTCTGTCTGTCTCTCAAGCAGTCCGTCCAGGTGTACCTTGCAAGAGCAAGGTTGTCCCTGCCAATACCGTATAGTCCGTACGGAAAGACTGAATATAGTTCAGCTATCTCACCGACCTGGAATTTCCTCCACGATTCGGCACCGGCCAGATATGGCTTTCCATCCTTGTGCTTCACCGGAAGAGGCGGTACGCGCTGCAACATAGCCCGATACTTTTGCTTTTTATCGGAAGGCACATACTTGTCAGGCAGTTCGAGCAGTCGTGACAATACCGTCTTGAGACCTGCGATAACATCAGCCGGATTATTGGCGTCAACGTAACTCTCACAGCCCCGCGATGGAAAGATAACCAGATGTCCGTTCTCGTCCAGTGGCTTGCCCGCGCGTTTCTTGTGGCGAAACTGGTAATGTTGGTCGAAGAACGTGACGGAACTGTCAATAAAGGGAAGGTACGCCGAAATGTCCTTTCCGGAATAGCGATAATATTCAAGAATCATAAATGAAAAATCCAGTTGATGACCAAACTGGTATACGCAGCCTATCGACTGCACGCCTGTCTCGGTACCGGGCTTGCGCTCGCCCCATCTACAGAGCGCATTGAGCCAGCCGTAGCAGGAACCAACGGGCAGCCCGAAATTCTCCAACTGCTCGGTGAACGAGCAGCCCTCGTGTCCCCAGTAAACTTTTGTTCTAAGCTCGGCCCCCGAAAGCGCCCGACGGTAGAAATCAAATTGCGAGGGCATCATATCAAAATCACCATTTTTAAGCATAGGCCAATAAACCAGCCTTTGATTTTGGGCCGTGAAACTGCCGCCGCCCCAGGTGCGAAAATCAGGGGTCTCGGTCTTCACGCCTCTCTTGTTTCTCACCAGAGACGGGTCATAAGTAAAAAAGCTGCCGTTGAACTTGGTGGGCCACTTACCGTAGGCGTTGCATCCCAGCATATAGCGGAACAACTGGTAGTTTCGCCCCACCTGCCAGGCTTTGTCGTTCGGGTCCGGCCTGTCGGTATTTATATAAACATGGCTGCGCTGCCGGAACTGCTCCCACCAGGCCTGGTGTTTCTTCCAGGCCGACATCTCCGACGCATCGGCGACGTCAATGAGTTCTCTCAGTTCGCTACTCCACTGCTCTTCGGTTTCAGCTTGGCTCGTATGCAGATATATCTTCAGTTTGTGTACGCTTTCGGCCGATGTGCTGCGCAGCTTCCACGCCTTGAAATCCGTATTTGCGTAGCGTCCCTCTGAAGTGCCTGCGCGAGTCATCCCTTCGCCTTTCATCAGACCGCCGAATGTCCGGTTCTTCAGGGGATTCCATATCTTGTTCTTAACCTCTTCGAGTTCTTGCTGTCGTATTTCCTTGTCAAAAAGCAGGTCATCATTATTGTTGCGATGATACCAGAGAACAGTGTTATCTTTGTGCATAACGTGGTCCGCATACATCGTGACTTTTCCCGGGTAACCAACCAGGCTCATACAGGGAAAGCGGGTCTTCCTGCAGTCCGCCGGTAATTCGCGGGCCGCGTTGCGCCAGCCCTCATACCGAGCTGTTACAGATACGGCTTTGTCGCAGTTGATATCCACGTGAATCACCGGCCGAAAAACTTCTACCCAGACCTTTATTGTTCCTGAAACCTTATCCGCATTCTTGCCTGCGATTTCAACATAACCGGCTCGCAGCTTCAGCTCCTGCCGGAATTCACCATCTTCACTGAAGGGATTGGGGTCGAGCTTGACCCTGACGCGTCCGAGTTTGAGCATATGGTTGTTCTCATCGAACGTTCCGCTGCGGCCGATATAGAACAGCAGTTCGTTATTCTCCGCCCACACGTTCAGACCCACATCGCCGCCCCCAACCGGCATCGATTCGGCTGCGTTTTTGCTTTGGGAATCCCAAATGATATTGCAGCTGTCCAGCAAGTCTGCGTCTGCCGCTTTCTCGCCTGCGAAAATCGAAGCACAGCCAAAAAGAACAGGCCCGATTGCAGCCAGGATTATTACCTTCTCTTTCATGTTTGCTCCTTTCCTGTTCTTCTACTACTGCGTCCGGATTATTGTGACATTCTTGCGGCGCTCTTCAGGCGTCACCTTCAACATCCCCATTTTCCCATTCCGGAACTTGCCCTCAACAACAGTCTGATACGGTGCGTGAAGTTTGAAATCCACATCCCAATCTTTCGGCCAGGCTCCAAATAGATATATCTTGCGACCATCGGTCTGCATCAGCATCTCCTGCAGCCCTATCATACCAGAGCCGCCCCAGTTATGGTCCGGCACCCAGTCATGTCCGGGTCCCCAGAAGACCGGAAAACGCCGACCACAATTCTCCAGTTTCTTGATGTTGTAGCCCGCTGCCGCATCGGTCAGTCCCATTCGGGCAAAAAAGATTCCATTCTGATGCCAGCTTATATGGCTCCTGGCCATCGCAGTCCAGTCACCGTATTTCCAGGTATTTATGAACATCTGTAGGTCCGGCTTGCCAATCCCATATAGACCAAATGGAAAGATGGGGTAAAACTGCGGCATCTCGCAGTTTTGATAATGGTGCCACGATTCGGCCGGCTGCATAATTCTTCGGCCGTCAACCTCTTTAATCGCAAATGCCGGAATTCGTTTCAGCATCCCCCGCCAATACTTTTTTTTCTCTGCTGTCGTGTATTCATCAGGCAAATCCAGTAACATCATAAGGTTCGCCTTCAAACCGGCTATCAAATCAGATGGGTTCTTTGCGCCTTTGTACGATTCGCACGAAGTTGAGGGATAGATTACCAAATGACCATTCTCATCCAGCGGTTTTCCCGTCCGTTGTCGGCAGCGATACTGGTAATGCTCATCAAAAAACTTGACCGAATTTTCGATAAACGGCATATATATTGAAATGTCCCTGCCGGTGAACTGGTGGTAGTTAAGGATCATAAAGGAAAATTCCAGCTGCGCCTCATAGTGATAATTCACGGCCCGGTTGACCTGCACGCCCCTCTCGATATCCGGCGGTCGGTACCTTCTGCTGTTGGGGTCAGACCAGCCGTAATGTGATGGTATGGGAAGCCCATAGTTTGCAAGCTGCTCGGCAAAGCAGCAGCCGTCATGTCCCCAGTACTCTTTGACCCGCAGCATCGCATTGACCAGCGGTCGCCGGTAAAAGTCAAACTGTGATGGCATCATATCAAAGTCACCACTTTTCAACATCGGCCAGTAGAGAAGCCGTTGATTTTGCGCGGTGAAGCTGCCGCCGCCCCACGCCCGCCAGTCGGGAGTATGTTTACGCCTTTCTTTGACCAGGCTGGGGTCGTACGTAAACAGCCCACCGTTGAATTTGGTCGGATACTCTCCGTAAGCGTTGCAGCCGAGCATATAGCGGAAAAGCTGGTAGTTCCGGCCAATCTGCCAGACTTTATCGTTTTCGTCCGGCTTGCCTGGGTTGAGTATAATATGGCTTCGGTTCCAGAACTGTGTCCACCAGGCAAGATTATTCTTGAAAGCCTCCTTTCTGCCGGGCTTCTTGTCCCCGGCCAGCTTCTTTAATTCCTTTTTCCAATCATCTACCGAGGCCGCGTGGGCGGCGTGAAGAAAGACTTTCAAGTGGTGCTTTTTTTTAGGCTTGATGCTGCGAAGCTTCCACGCCTTGAAATTGGTAAGGACATACTTACCCTTCGAAGTGCCGTCGAAAACCATATTCCTGCCGGTCATCATCCCGCCGAACGTCAGGTCCTTCAGAGGATTCCACATCTTGCCCTTGACCGATTCCAGGTCCTGCGTCTCGACGGCCACATCAAAAATAAGCTTGTCATTTTGGTTGCGGTGGTACCATATAACCGCGTTATCTGTGTGCTCATAAGTATCCGGATAAGTATAGACTTTGCCCGGATACGCATCATAGCCGAAGCAGCCGAAGCGACTGTTTTTTCCGTCGTCAATCAATTCGCGTTTTGAAGTTCGCCAGCCTTCATAGGCAGTCCTCACACTGACGGGCCTGTCACTGTCGATATCCACGTGAATGACCGGCCGAAACACTTCCACCCAGACCTTGATGGTCGCCGAGGCCCGGCCGGGGCTGTTACCGCTGACTTCGATGTAACCGGCGCGGAGTTTTAGCTCTTGTCGAAACTTGGCACTGTCCCCGAAAGGATTCGGCGTAAGTTTCATACGAACCCGCCCCAGCTTAAGGAACTCGTTGTTTTCGTCAAAGGTGCCGCTGCGCGCAATGTAGAAAAGCAGCTCATTATTCTCCACCCACACGTTCAAGCCGATGTCACCCCCGCCGACCGGCATCGATTCGCTTGAGTTCCTGCTCTGCGAATCCCAGACCACGTTGTAAGCCTCGAGCGCATCTGAGCCATAGCTTCCGCCTGATGCCGCAATCAAAGTCCCGACAATCAGGCTCGCAAATACCATCAATTCAGTCTTTTTCACTTCTTGCCTCCTTTGTTCTAAGTGTCGAGCCTAATGTACTAACAGCTTCCCACAGGTTCAGGTTGCCGTCGAGTTCATAGCTTTTGTCCGCTTTTGTTACAAGTTCAATCGTTTTCTCTCCGTAGCGGACCTTGCAACTGTTGCCGAGCAGCGAGCGAATCACGGCTTTATTGAGTTTGCCATCCTTCCAGGAGATGTCCACTTCAAACCCGCCGCGTGCTCGCAGACCTTTGATATGGCCGCTGGCCCAGCACTTCGGCAGCGCCGGCAGCAGCTTGATTGTCCCCGGCTCCGAGTACAGCAGCATCTCCATCATCGCCGCAGGTATCCCGCTCGCCGCCTCGAACTGGTACATCGGCGGCCGATGATGATACAGCCAGAGTGTCGTAAACAGGTTAGGCAGCGTGTACCCGCGAGCGACTATCTCCAATGCTTTTAAGGCCTCCTCGCCCTGCTCCAGCCGTGCAAACGTGCTGGCCGCCAGAACGTATGACCAGCAGCATGGGTATTCCAGTTCAAGCATTTTCATAGCCATCGCACGCCGACACGCCTCAAAAAGCTTCGGCTCCCGCTCGCGCGTCACCTCCAGACCAGGAAACACCGGATATAGATGCGACATATGACGATGCTCGTAATTATCTTTGAAGCCCGGATGCGACCATTCCTTTAGCGCACCGTCTTCATTTATTAGATAAGGCGGCAGCTTGCCCAGCATCTTCCGCCAGCGCTTCACGCCGGCTTTCTCGATGCCCAGCAGCTCGCAGGCCTCACACAAATTACTCAGCAGCTCCTTGGCAACGGCAATATCCATCGTCGCGTTGACCGTACAGGAGACCTTTGTATTCGAAGGCGTGTTCTCAGGTGAAAAGGACGGATTGAACAGGTAGCGCCTGTCGTCACCCTCGACCAGAAAATCCTCATAAAATAGCGCAACCTCCTTCATAAAAGGAACCGCTCGTTTTTCAAGAAAGTCCCTGTCCCCCGTGAAAAGCCAGTAATCGTAAAATAGCTGTGCCAGCCAGCCGGCCCCCGCCGTCCAGTAGCTCCAGTTCAAAGAGGCCAGACCGTGACTTGTCCCCGAGAGCGGAGCTAAGATTCCGCGGCAGCCGGCGATATTGCGGGCGTTGGTGCGGAAGTCATCGAGCATCGACTCATAGTAATCAAAGTACGGCAGCGTAATCTCAGCCAGATTCGCGGGCAGCGCCTGCCAGTAATTCATCTGAATATTCATATCGTTATGGTAGTCCGCCGCCCACGGTGGGCCGTATTCCCCGTTCCAGATGCCCTGTAGATTCGCCGGCATCCCTTCTGTCCCGCTGCTGCATATCAGTGCATACCGCCCAAAGTCGAACATCCTCTCCATCAGCGCCTTCATAGCCTGGCCGTGATTGGCCTCGTTCACCAGCTTTTCATTGGGAAGGTTCCGATTTCTTTCACGGCCGCCGAGGTCGAGCTGCACGCGCATAAACAAGTCTCGATGCAAACCCACATGACGTGCCAGCAGCTTGTCGTAATCCGCGGGCAGACTTTCCATATCGCCCCGTGTGCGCTTAATTGCTCCGGAACTCTCTTCATTGGCAAACAGCTTTGTAATCATCAGCACTTTATCAGCCTGCTCAACTGCTACTTGCAGATTTGATGTCTTTGCCTTTCCCCCCTTCACGATAACCCGCGCACAACCCCCGTATTCATCACCGCCGACCAAATTGTACTTTCCCCCAACATCATATTTGCCGACAATTGTCAGCACGTTCTTTTCCGACGACAGGTTGAACGTAATCGGCACCTCATCGAGTCTAATCTTGGCTACCCGTCCTGTCGGAAACCGCGGCACCCGAACCTTTTTCCCGTCTCCGAGTTCATCACGCTTCAGACCCATAGGCAGCAGCCCGATTCTGCAATTAATCATCCCCGGCACAGACGCCCCGATGCTGACGACAACAACATCGTCCTTACGTGAGACAAATACCTTCCGGCTGTACGTCACCTCCCCCTGTTTCCACGTCACCAATACTTCTCCCGTCTCGAAATCGACAATGCGGCACACGTCAGTAATCTTCTCGGCCGTCGGCATATCAATTGTCACGTTGAAAGCCGGATGGTAAGAATCCGACCCCTGATGGTCGTACTTAATCTCCGGCCTGTCCCTGAAGTACCGGCTCGCCTCTTCATATTTGCCGTCGTCCATCAACTCGCGCAGTTTGGGCAGGTGGTGCGAGACATCAGGAAGAGTCGGCTTTCTGGTGGTGAAAAACAGCGAATCGTGATTCAGGATGATGGTTTCATTTTGAATATTCCCGAACACCAATGCCCCCACTCGCCCGTTGCCCGTAGGCATTGCCTCGTCCCATTTCTCCGCCGCCCTGGTTTGGGGCTCATGCCGCGACACCACCCGCGAAAATATCATCTCGTGCCTTCTTCCGGTAGAGCCTTGTTTCGTTTGCCCGCTACAGATTTGAGTCAACAACAGTAGTGACACGGTTGCAATCGCGCCCATCAGCTTTCTGGAGGTTCTTTCCATTATCTCCATCCTTTCTTCCTGCCACATTTGGTAGATTCGCATTTTTTGTTTGGCCATTATCCGAAAGGCTCCTGTCCCTGTCCAGAGCTTTCTATCAGCCTATAGCGGCTGTTGTCAGCGTATGTGCTTTACGATGGTTCGGTGCCAAAAATATTAGGTTTGACAGGCAATTTCCAAACTGATATCAATGGACCCAGAGTTCAGGTCAGGTCAATAATGATTAGGAGAGACTCTGCCTGTGAACAAGTTACTGGCATTGATATCGTTGCTGCCGATAGTGTTTTTCTGTTCCTGCAGTTCATTCAACGGCGCCGAAGGTGCAAATTCAATGACTTCCACCGTATGGGATGTTGATAATCTCAAATCCATAGCCGGCCGCAAAACAACTGTTTTGGGTACGCCCGGGGTAATCCAGACGGACAAAGGCAAAGTAGTGGAATTTGACGGCCAACAAGATGCCCTTATAGTGGAAGCCTTACCGCTGGCCGGCGCGCGAAAATTCACGCTGGAAATCATTTTCCGCCCTGATGCCAACGGCCTCCGCGAGCAGCGATTTCTGCACCTGCAGGAGAACGGTACCGAGCATCGCATTTTAATAGAAACACGATTGACCGACGACAACCAATGGTACCTCGATACCTACATCGAAACTCCCCACGGCTCTTTGGCCCTCTTCAATCCCCAGAACACCCATCCTGTCGCAAAATGGTACAACGCCGCATTAGTGTACGATGGCCAACAGATGCGCCACTACGTCAACGGCAAAAAGGAAATGTCGGGAAAGCTCGCGTTTCGTCCCGTGGGCCAGGGCAAAACCTCAATTGGAGTACGCATGAATCGCCTCTTCTGGTTCAAAGGTGCCGTACGCAGGGTCCGGTTCACCCCGCAGGTTCTGGCCCCCCACGAGTTCCTCCGGCCAAACTAAGTTTGTCGCTTCACTAATCAATTCCTGCATCATTGCCGATATTGTCTTTGCTTGATTATCATCCGGGAACCGTGTATATAAAATCTGAGAAAGCTATTAAACGCACAGGGGTTTGTTATCGATATGAAAGTAGATCTTCACTACGGCAAAGGTCTGTTGTCCCTGCAGATTTCCGATGACAACATAGAGCAAATCATCCGGCCCTGGCACGACGAGGCAAAAGCCGACAATGTAACGCTCCTGAAGCAAGTGATGGCAGGCGCGGAAGCTGACAGTTTTCAAAGAGAAGTTGCTGGCAAGTGCCTTTGCATACTGACCGAAGACGGGACCCGTGAAGTACCTTTTGAGGATACATTTAATCAGCTCTTTCCTGTCTTGAAAAACAGCGCAGAAGTGAGATTCTTAATCTGCACCGGAACCCACGATGCCGAGACTGCCGAAAACAACGAAATCAGACGGCAAATAGAAAAGGACGCCACCGAAGCAGGCATTGCCAATTTCAAGGTACATTCCCACGACTGCCGGCAGGACGAGTTCGTAAAAGCAGGGCGGACATCGCGCGACACCGAGATTATGGTCAACGCCAAGGCTGACGATGTCGACCTCTTCCTTGTTCTCGCGGATATGAAGTGTCACTATTTTGCGGGTTATTCGAATCCCATAAAGAACTTCGTCCCCGGAATATGTGCATACCAGACGGCTGAGCAAAATCACAGCCTGGCCCTTGATGACAATTCCACATTCGGCCTCCATCCCTGGCACAGCGACCACAACAGAAGAAATAATCCGGTTGCCCAGGACCAGCTTGAAGGTATGCGGCTGATTGTAAAGGACCGCCCGGTCTATACGCTCGCGACCATCAGCACATCAAATGAAATACAGTGGGCACGGTTCGGGCCCGTCGAGACTGTCACCGCAGAAGCCTTTGACAAAATCGACGAAAGAAATACGCATATCGTAAGGCCGGTCAGTCACCTGATCGTTTCACCCGGCGGATTGCCCAATGACATCAGCCTGTACATCGCTCAAAGAGCACTCGAGTTGACAAAAAACGCTGTCACCAACGGCGGCGAGGTGCTGTTTATGGCGGCATGTCCGAATGGCGTAGGCGAGAAGCGCACAATGGAGAACTTCTACAATCGCCTCACAGTCCCCATCGACCAGATACTCAAATCAATTAAGACCGAATACAAACTATACAGTCACAAGCCTTACAAATTCGCCCAGCTTATCCAGCGCCTGCGCAAAATCTGGATGTACTCGCAAATACCCGACGACCTTATCAAAGCGGCTCATCTGCATCCCACGGATAACCCCCAGGCGGTCGTTGACCGCTGGCTCACCGAAGAGCCCAATGCCAAAATTACCGTAGTCGACGGCGCAAACAAAATCGCCCTCTACCCCAAAGCATAGCCTCCGCACGCCAAATTGGCGAACGCCCCTGAGATTTCATTTGACAGCACACAGTGAGCACAGCACACTACACGCAGTAAACTATATCGCCTTTTCGTCAATGGCTGACATAACATTGAACTAAACATGACAATCTACCGGAGGTTAAAATGAATTCGGGAAGATGTCCTTTGTACTGTAATGCGAGTCACAAATTCAATCGGCGTGATTTCCTTCGCAGCTCAGCCGCGTTGTTCGCCGGCTCATCACTACTTGGCGGCTGCACGTCCCTGTTGGTGCCGACGATTGTAACAGAACCAATGCGTCCCTGCGGGCCGGCCTCAGAGTATGTTCCGACAATCAAGGCGGCCTTCGTCCGGCGCAAAGAAGACTACGGCATGTGGTGGCCCGGCGCCGTTTACGATGGAAAAGCCGCAAGACGCAAATACACCGCAAAACTTATCGAAACCGCCAAGGCTCTCGGCGTCAAATTGGACCTCCGGCCCCAGCCAATCTACAGCCTCGAAGAGGCCGACGCCTGGCTGGCCCACGCCAAAGCCGAAAACGTCGATGGCCTGATAGTAATGGTCCACGATAGGCAGAGGCACTCCTGGCCCACCGCGTACAAGGCGGTCGACACAGGTATCCCGACGGTCATCTTTTCGCCCGTCGGAACCTCCTTCACCACCAACACTATGCGTCTGGCAAAAAGAAACGGCTGCGTCGTCTATTCAACCGACGACTTCAGCCAAGCCGCCTATGGTATGAAGATGCTAAAGGCCGGCGCGAAGATACGACACGCCCGCTGCCTCGTCCTCAAAGGCGATAAGCGGTTCGACAAGTCACTGGCGCCGGACCTTACAATTACGCTGCGCCACCTGCCCGCCAAAACATTTCTTGATGAATACAACAAAACTGCCGTCACTAACGAAATCCTGGCTATGGCCGACGACTACATGCGACGCGCACGCCGACGCACAGGCGCCACCCGACAGGATGTCATCAACGGCGTCAAAAGCTACTTCATTGCTCGCAGCATCATCGAGCGTGAAAAAGCCGACGCCATCACAATGGACTGCCTCGGTGCAATAGCTAAAGCAGGCTCAGCAGTGAGCCTGCCTTGTATCGCCTGGTCACGGATGAACGATGAGGCAATTCCCGCCGCCTGTGAGGCCGATTTCGGCGCCGTCGCCTCGCACACTATCGTGCAGTACTTATTCGACCGTCCCGGCTTTCAGCAGGACCCCGTCGCCGACACCGCCAACGACGCAATCATCGGCGCCCACTGTACCTGCCCCACCCGTCTGAACGGTTTCGACAAGCCACCGGAGCCCTTTGACCTGATGCATCACCACGGAAACAGAGATGCGGTGCCCCGCACTCTCTGGAAAAAGGGCCAGAGAGTTACCAGCATTGACGTCCTGCCCCCCGGCCATAGATTGAACAAGCAGGGCAAGACAACGCGGGTGCTCATCTCGGCCGGCACCGTACTGGATAATGTCAGCGTCCCGCCAGCCGGCGGATGCGTCGTATCCGTCAGGGTCAAATTCGACGGCGACCAGGACGTCCTGGACTTCCCAGGCTTCCACCAGGTCTTCTTCTACGGCGACTACAAACGCCAGCTCCGGCAGTTCTGCAAGTTATTCAGTCTCGAAGAGTGGGTGGTCTAAGAAAAGGAATAGATAGTCTGGTACCAAAGAAAATTATTTCAAGGAGTATATGATGTCTAACAATACCGATTCTCAAAATCATGTCTGTGACCTTTCCAGGCGAGACTTCCTCGGCGGTTGTGCAGCCTGCGCAGCGGGCTTGGCTGGCATATCGGCCCTCTCAGCCACCTATGCCCAAACCCTCGATACCAAACCCAGGCCGAAAACCAGAATCCGCATTTTCTTCACACATGAGCCCCCTGAAAAAGCTACCTGGCCGAACATCGGATATGACTACGAAGGACGAAAAAAGGAATTGCTGGCCAAGCTGAAGAAGGCCTGCCCCGGCATCGAATTCATCCCAACAACAATCACCAGAGCCCAGGCTAAAGAAAAAGCCCGGCAGGTTCTCAACTCTGATAAAGGCAAAGACATCGATGGCTACATAGTCTATATGGTTGGAATATGGGTTCGAGCCTCCAGGAGCGTTGCTGAAGCAGGATTGCCTACCATTTTTGTCGATGACCTCTATGCCGGTTCCGGCGAGTTCCTCACCGAATACGCAAGGGCAAAACGCAAAGGCCTCAAAGTCATCGGCGTTTCTTCCTCCAACTTTGAAGATGTGGCCGAAGCAGTGCATTGCTTTGAATGCATCAAGCAGCTACGTTCTTCCAATATCCTCGAAGTAGGAGCCGGCCCCGGCTACTGGGCATACGTTGACTACAAACTCATCGAAGACACACTCGGCCCCAGGGTCGTGCCAATTGACTTTGCTCAGCTTGACAAGGCCTACAATGTTGTTGACCAGGCACAAGCAAACAAATGGGCTAAGAAGTGGATAAAGGATGCTTCAAAAGTCGTCGAGCCCTCGCAGAAGGAAATCGAAAAATCCGCTGCTATGTACTTGGCTATGCTGGATTTGATGCAGCAGCAAAAGGCACAGGCCATCGCTATCAACTGTCTGGGCGGCTTTTATGGTGGCAAGATGAAAGCTTACCCCTGCCTCGGTTTCTTCCAGCTAAATAACGATGGCTACGTTGGTGCCTGCGAGGCTGATATGTGCTCGACGCTCACAATGCTTATAATGGCCTATCTGGTCAACCGACCAGGCTACATCTCCGATCCCGTCATCGATACCAGCAAAAACCAGGTTATCTATGCCCATTGTGTCGCACCAAACAAAGTCTTTGGCCCACGGGGCCCTGCTAACAAATACCATATCCGCAGCCACTCCGAGGACCGAAAAGGTGCAGCCATACGTTCCCTGATGCCCTTGCGTGAGATGACCACCACAATTAAATTCGATCCGCGCAAAATGCAGGTTATCTTCCACCAGGGCAAAACAGTCGAAAACGTCGACGAGGACAAGGCCTGTCGCACCAAGCTCGCCGTCGAGCCCATAGGCGATATCTATAAACTGCTAAACTTCTGGGACGAGTGGAGCTGGCACAGGGTCACTTTCTACGGCGACCTAAAACGCCCCGTCTACAACATTGCCGCCCTGCTCGGCTTCGAGGTAGTGCAAGAGGCATAACGGCATCAGCAGACCAGCCCATGCAGGTCTCCACTGTAATGCCCGTCAGCCGGATCCCGGTGGCTAAAAAAGACCCAAGAGGCCCGATGTGCGATTCTGCGCAGATTTTCAAACATTTTAAGCTCAAAATCGATTTTACCCAAAAATCAAGGCCCATCCGCCTTACCCCCCATTCTGAAAAAAAATTTTGAAATTTTTCAAAATTCTGCTTGACATTGCATAGTTTGCATAACATAATAGGTAAAGCAAGGTATATGAAGCTGTTGGTCGGTAAATGCCAAACAGAACTGCGTATCGCAAAAGAAATATACGAAATACGATATACGATATACGAAACACGATATACGAGAAAAGGAGATATCTATGAAATTTGAAAGTCAGTTACTTAAAGGAATTGCCCCGGTGGTCGTTTTGGAGCTCCTTTCTCGCGGCCGAATGTACGGCTACGAGCTCAGCCAGGCCATCGAGCAGCGAAGCGGCGACATCCTCACCTTAGGCAAAGGAACCCTCTATCCGTTGCTTTACAACCTCGAAGCAAAGAAACTTATCAAAGGCAGGTGGGAGACAACCAACTCCAGCCGCCAAAGACGCTATTACTCTATCACCGGCAAAGGCAAAAGCCGGCTTGCAAAGCAGAAGGCCCAGCTAAAAGAGCTTACCGCCGGCTTAAATCTCGTCTTCGGCGGTGCGCTTACGCCCGCGTGAATGTCTGTGTCATTCCTGCGAAAGCAGGAATCTACACGCAATACGATACCAGAGGTTAAAATGGCAAAAAAACCAAAACAAACCGACCTCGAAAATCTCCCACCCACAGTCGCTGAGTTCATAAAGCTGGTCATCAAAAAGATGCGTTACCGCAGAAAGGTCCGCGCCGAGGTAATGGCCGAATTGGCTGCCCATTTTGAGGATGCGCTAAAAGATTGCAAAACCGACCAGGAAAAACAGCAGAGAGCAAAGCAGCTAATCGCCGAGTTCGGCGATGTGAAACTACTTGGCGTTTTATTGCGCCGGGCCAAAAAACGTTGCCGACCGCTCTGGCGAACTGTAACCGCAAGAACATTTCAGACTCTTGGGGTCTTAATTTTGTGTTTCATCCTTTATGTGACCTGGTTTTTGACCGGCAAACCGAATATTACCACCGATTACATTGCCCAGCTTAACCAAATGCTCCGTCCGGCAGCCGACGAGTCCCTCAACGCCGCACCTTTATACCACAAGGCCACCGAACTGTATAGCCAAAGGTGGGACGATCTTGCCGAGCTCAGGTCAAAATCACTCTATGAGCTTACTGCCGAACAGTATCAACAACTCAGAAATGAAATCCCCATGCTTTTGGCCAAGAAGTACGATCAAGTTACTTCCGAACAAAAGCAGCGCGTGAGAAAATGGCTGACCAGGAATGAAGAAATATTTGATTTCGTCATTGCCGGCACACAGAAGCCCTATTATTGGCAAAGCTATGATGAAGCTGGCGGTGTAGAGGGCACAATGGAGACCCTTCTGCCAAAGCTTAACAGACTCAAGAAATTGGCTCACGCTTTGCGTTGGCGGGCCTGCTCAAGTGCCGAACAGACCCGCTTCAAAGAAGCCTTTAACGATATGAAAGCCTGTTATCGTCTGGGCCAGCATGTCAAGGCCAATGGCACTTTGATCGAACAGCTCGTTGGCATTGCTATTGAGGCCTTAGCTGTTGGCAGACTCAGCGATATCCTTGCCGAGTATGAGATTGATTCCGTGACACTCGCGGATTTTCAGAACGATTTCGAACAAACCATTGCTCACGAAGATTTTTCCGTCCACTTTGAAGCAGAGAGATTATTCACATACGATGCGATCCAGAGATGTTTTACTGAAGACCGGTTCGGTGGTGGACATCTCTGCGTTGACGGTCTCAAGATGATCAGGTCGCTGACCGGTGACGACCTTGTCGAGCTTGTTCTGGAAAAAGGGCACTGGACTATGCCGCTGCACATCTTGTTTACTCATCCCAACAAGCACCAAACCAGAGAGATAGTTGACCGTTTGTATGACTTCTGGGACGACATGGCACGCAAGACGCCGGCACAGCTTCGTGCCGAAGGGATAGATTTGGAAGAACGGTTAATGGAAATAGTAAAGGGCAACTTATTGCTGGAAATATCTGCGCCCGCTCTTGGCAGAGTAAACGAATTAGCCCATCGAAATAAGATACAGAACCAGGCACTGCTTCCCATAATTGCCCTGTTGCGATACAAGAACGACAAAGGCCTCTGCCCCGAAAACTTGCAGGAGCTTATCACCGCCGCCTACCTTAAAGAGTTACCCATAGACCCATATAGCGACAAGCCCTTGGTTTATAGAAAGACAGATGATAATTTTCTGCTCTACAGCATTGGGCCCGATTTCGAGGATGATGGTGGGCAGGTTGTTCGAGATGATAAAGGCAGGCTTAAAAAGTGGGGCCGTCAGGGCGATACGGTTTTCTGGCCTGCTTCCAAATAAGAGCCGGGCCGGTGGAGTTGATTAGTGTGGCTTCAGAGAAACGACAAGTATTAGGTTAGGTAGCTTGAGGCTCGCCGCGCTTTGCGCACACGCCGGCGGTTCCTTTCCGAGGGCTTTTCGTAGTAGGCATTGCGCTTCATATCCCGGATTAGACCCTCTTTTTCGCACAGCTTCTTAAACCGCCGCATCATTTGCTGAACTGATTCGCCTGCACGCGATTTCACTTTTAACATAAAAAAAAGACCTTTTCTTACCTAACTTTTTGACCCAACAGTAATTAAAACAAATACACAGCTTTATTTCGTCAAAATACGACAAACGGTTAAATCTAACCCATAATTTATGCCTTATCAAGGAAAAAAATCTTCGCGGCGGTTTTCCGGCTGAAAAATGCACATTTGTCTGGAAAAAAAATGCTGTTATTAGCTTGGAAAATCCCCAAATTCGCCAAATATTGGCATTTTGTTGAGTCAGATGAGCAAATATGCTAAAATAAAGAAGCAATTTTGGAGGTACCTGTTAATTGGAGAAATTGCGCCAAACGCTAAGGGTTAGAAAGGAGCGGGCGATATTAGTAGCTGCCATCCACGGTGCCGGCAGCGACGCAGACGGTTTAGCTGAGCTTACCGCACTGGCCCAAAGTGCCGGGGCCATTGTCGTCGATAGATTTCAGCAGAAGATTCGAACTGTAAATCCGGTTACATACATCGGCAAAGGCAAAGCCGCCCAGCTTGCCCGGCGAGTCAGGCGGTTCAAAGCAGATGTCGTGATATTCGATAATGACCTCTCACCTCGCCAGATTCGTGAGCTTGAAGAGGTCATCGCAGTCAAAGTCCTCGACCGAAGCGAATTGATTCTCGACATATTCGCCACAAGAGCAAAAACAAGACAAGCGAAGCTGCAGGTCGAATTGGCACAGTTGGAATATACATATCCCAGATTGGCCAGAATGTGGTCGCACCTGGACTCCGTCGCAGGAGCCGGCGGAGCAACCGCCGCAGGCGCCGTAGGCGGCATCGGAACCAGAGGGCCAGGCGAACAGCAGTTGGAAATTGACCGACGCCTTGTTAACAGGCGAATTATTGACCTTAAGCGCGAGCTTGTGAAAATCGACAAGCGCAGGCTCCGCGAGATTGACGCCCGAAAAGGGCTCTTCAAAATCTGCATCGTCGGCTACACCAACGCCGGCAAAAGCACGCTCTTAAACGCCCTTACCGACGCGGGAGTTGTTGTTGAGGACAGGCTCTTTGCGACCCTCGATACCAGAACGAGAAAATGGACCCTGACCGGCGCAGCAGAGGTGCTCTTGAGCGATACTATTGGTTTCGTGAAAAACTTGCCTCATAAATTAGTCGCCTCGTTCAAGGCAACGCTTGAAGAGGCTGTCAATGCTGATTTGCTCTTGCATATCGTCGATGTGTCGAATCCCGGCGCATTGAAGCAGATTGAGTCTGTCAATAACGTCCTGGCGGAGATCGGCTGTAGTGAAAGGCCGATTTTGATAGTGTTGAACAAGGTCGATATTGTCAAAAAAATAGGCGAGCTTGAGCTGCTGCAAACACTGTATCCCGATGCGTTGTGCATATCGGCCAAGGCCGGTCTTGGACTGGAGCCGTTGAGCGAGGCGGTGCTGGCAAGGTACAAAGGCGCTGAGCTTCTCCTGCGGGTCAGCCATAGTCAATCAAACGGCAAAGTCCAGAGCTTCCTGCGCGCCTACGGCACTATCATTAAAGAGCAATATCGTGACGGCTCTGTTTTTATTGACGCCAGACTCGGCCGAAACCAGCTAACCACCCTGAAACGCCTCCGCCCACAAGCCATCGAAATTGTAGAAGCGTGAAGCGCGATTCGTATTGCGTATTGCGCATTGCGTATACCTGTGGCAGAGCTATCGTATTGCGTATGGCGGATAGAGAAACAGCCGTGAATCACACGAATGTGCCCTGTTTTTCCTTGCTCGTCACACGCAGAGAAATATAATTACTCCAAAAGTGTATTATTGTTTCATTATGTTCCATAAGAGGTAATGATGGGGAAAAAAGCTGGTTCAATTATTCCAGTTGAACGAGTTGAAAGCAGAATTTTATCAATCCGAAGCCAAAAAGTCATTGTCGATTCTGACTTGGCTGAGTTGTACGGGGTCACTACCAGCCGTCTTAACGAGCAGGTAAAACGAAATATCGAGCGTTTCCCCGCAGATTTCATGTTCCAGCTTAACAAGGAAGAATTTGACAACTTGAAATCGCAATTTGCGACATCAAGTTCAGGCTGGGGCGGACGCCGCAAATTACCTTGCGCTTTTACTGAACACGGCGCTATTATGGCTGCCAGCGTCCTTAATTCAAAGCGTGCAGTTGCCACAAGTATCTTTGTTGTCAGGGCATTTGTGAAGCTCAGGCAGTTGTTAGCGCCGTATAAGGAAATAATGAAAAAACTCCGGCAGCTCGAGAAAAAGCTGCAAGCGCACGATAAGCAGATTATCGAAGTGGTTAAAGCAATAAGACTACTAATGCCGCCACCTGAAACCAAACCCAAACAACCGTTTGGCTTTCGCAGCAGAAAATATTAGACACAGACGCTGTTCTGAGCGCAGTCGAAGAATCTATTTATTAACACGAATTTCGTCTGTTTTTCCCTTGCTTGACAGCGGGAATAGTAATAGAATCGTTATGGTATTTTTGTGGACTTTTGATAAGAGGAGTAAGGGTAAAATGGCACGTGTACCACGCCCATTCCGGCGGGTTTGGGGGAAGCGGTATCGATACGCTATAAAATATTAACTGTTTTTCAGGAGAACTAAAATGAGAAAAGTAATTAGTGTAACGCTTGCCTGTTCTGTACTTTTTGCGGGCTGTGCTCCGGCCAGTTTTGTCAAAGGACACAGTGCGGGTTGGAAAACGGTTGAGTTGAACGACAGCTTGAAGCATAATTATGACATAAGTTGGCAAAAGACTGTTGACACTATTGCACGGGATTACGATATCGAAATGATGGATAAGGACAGTGGATACCTGCGAACATCGTGGCTCTATGGAATTAGTGGTGGTACTTACCATCGTTACCGTGGCCGTATAACAGTAAAGTACCCGGAAGTGAAAGAGCCTGAAAAAGTTGAAGTAAAGACAGATGCTCAGTGGCTGTTAAACCCCTCCTACGGTGTGTGGCAGCGTGGGTGGGATAGGAGTTTCAACCGAGAAGTTTTCACAACCCTTTCAGGACGCTTAGGGCGTACTGTCTCCCCCGATTGATTTTTGAGCAGTAGTGTGATTGCTGCTTATTCGATGTGGTTTGAAGAGAGGCGGACCAAGGGCAACTTGTAATAGACACGCTCTTTCTGCTCGGCTTGCCCCGCACCAATTAGGCGTCAGCCTAAGCTCAATTGGTGCGGGCTGAAGGTGCGGTGAGGGTGAGCAGGGAACAATTCACTTTCTATTCATTGAAAATGTTTTCGTTCAATCCAAAACGCCTTAAAAGCCCTCTGAGGTAATTCCCTGTCACTTCTTTTTTGTGTTCTGCAGATGGCAACGGATAAGACTGAATCTCGCCGTTGGTGTCTTGTCCTTGAAATATGCCGTGTCCACCCTTGCCGCGATGGGAAACCCAAATAATCCCATATTGCTTGAGCTTTTTCTTCAGCTTCCGAATAGGGTAAACGCGGGGCACGCCCATTATACCGCCGACACACTCACATATTTGTCTGGTACGGCACTGCTTGCTGCCACGTTCTCAAAATGAGGTGCGTAATTGAGCCGAGACGTTCTTTTCAAGGCTTCTTCGACAATTGGTTCCAAAATAATCCGCCCGGCATGTTTGGCTTGTTTATATTTTTGCCATACCCCGGCTGGCGCAGGGAAAAAAAATTGAGAAGGACTTTTGCACGCCTCGATTTGAAGCTCGATTGCTTGTATAAGCTCAACAATAGCCTCTCTGGGGGTTGGCCCTTCACCTATTAAGTCAAGTTCTAAACAATGCGCAACAAAAAGGCCATCTATATCTGAAGAAGGATAAACACAGGCCCTGAATAGCATAGACTTAGGAATTTTTACAGCCATTATTTCTCCCTTTCAGCCCGATTGACTACAGATAGTCAACTATTACCAATGGCTCATAATATATCATACTACTTATTTCGCCAAAATCAAGCTGAATGTTTGCCGAATGTTCAACTTTTTTGCAAACCTCACGGTCGATATTTACTTGCCAAATGGCCTTTTGTTCTGCCGATAACCAGGATATACCAAAATCCTAACCAGCCTCAAAACGGCACTCTTCGCCCTGATTTGCGTCAAAGCGGCTGGACCCGCCGCTCTCTTACTGCTCGGCTTTCCCCGTTAGAAGTAAGCTGCCAGCCCCGTTTAGAAGTAAGTCGGATTCGGGAAGTATCGGAGCTTCGGTCGGGACTTCTAACGGGGCCAAAACCTCTGCGGACTTCTAACGGGGCTTTGGTGCGGAGGTGTTGAAAGCTAAAAGCGCAAAGCGAAAAGCGTAAAATACGCGGCATACTAAAACTTGATTTGGATTTTACAAGAACAAGCCGGGTTCAACGGAAAAACGCTCTGCAAGTATCTTTATGTGTCTCTTACTTAATTTGCGCTGACCGTTCAGAATCTTCGACCCCAATGTTCTGTGGCCAAGAATACGGCCTAATTCTGAACCATTAAGGTCATTGGCTTCCAACAGAAATTTCAATATCTCTATGGGGTCCTGGCCTGTGTCGATATTCTCGTGCTTGTTTTCGTAGGCCTCGATAAGCGTGGAAAGGCTTTCCAGGTAATCGGCCTGGTCTTTATTAAGGTCGGTTCGGCCTGCCAGCATATCTACGATAAGGACGGCACGATTATAATCGCCTTTGGTGCGAATGGGTTTCAAAAGATATAAGTCGCTCACCATTTCTTTCCACTCAGTAGGTATTCTGCCTTTTTTTGTCTTCATAATTTTTCTCTTTTCAGCGGTTGTCATAGAAGGTCTTTCCATTTGCCTCGGCTATACTGCTTGTGAGTAAGCACGAATCTTATATACACCATCTTGGTATTAAAGTGTATTGCACAGATGACTCTTACGTTGTTGCCTCCGACATTAAATATGTAAACGGTTTTTTTGCGTTTTCTATCTCTATATGGGTCGACTGAGTTATAGGTTGCTCTAATATCATTTGGTTTCTCCCACATCGAAGATTTTACTGTTGTATACCAGTTTTTCAAAGATGCCTCGTCTTGCCTATGGCCTTCCCGGAACTGCCTTAATCTGGCCCTGCTTATTATCCTCATGAGTACATTATGTATTCATTTCGGGAAGAAGTCAAGGGGGAATTTTCAAAAAAAACAAAAAAATTGCGCAGTTATGCAAATTTTGGCCAAAAGCCGGCCTTCCCAGCCTCAAAACGGCCCTCTTCGCCCTAATCTGCGTCAAAGCGGCTGGACCCGCCGCTCTCTTACTGCTCGGCTTGCCCCGTTAGAAATTGACCCGCGCATCCGCCAGCCCTGCATTCACCACGACTGCCGAGCACGCATCCACCCTTCTCTCCCCCCGTTTATCTTTTCACTTCGACATTCGATATTCCTTGTTCGATATTCGATATTCCTTCCCTCGTCCATCGTCCATCGTCCCTCCGTAGTGACCCCTTAAAAGCAAGACACATTTAAGCGGCAGCGAGGGTGTCATACGCAGCCGCAACCTCGTTCGGCGTTCGGTAACCAAGGGCCGAGTGTATCCGTTCTTGATTGTAATAATTCACAT
>Ga0209979_1001155_pt1 | contig 30340 bp, 26 predicted proteins | sample AnhtaG_FD_183114 | JGI IMG/M metagenome (GOLD analysis project Ga0209979, IMG submission 183114) | Deep subsurface microbial communities from Anholt, Denmark to uncover new lineages of life (NeLLi) - Anholt_01485 metaG (SPAdes) (version 2) | ecosystem: Environmental > Aquatic > Marine > Oceanic... | reverse complement strand
CCTTTGTCAAGTTTTATTTGCGTGTTAATTATGTCGCATCACATAAATTTACCACTTTACCTGTAGTTCCCCCTATTTTTGACTGGTATAGGTGCCGTCCTCCCTGTATAATGTCATGAGTTCTGAACTTGGATTATTCACAAATAATCCAGGAATCCTTGCATGAAAATCAAGGGACACGTTACTGATTTCAGAAAATCGGTATATGTCCCTGATTTCAAAGTCTATTGCAGTATGTCCCGTCTTAATATAATCATGTTTATGAATAATTCAGGTTAATAAAGTGATCATTTTTATCGATTTGATAAAAATATGCGGAAGGATCACCCAATAGCTTGAATTTATCAAGAATTTTTTCTTTTTATAGAATAATCATATTCCATCCCAGTTGCCAGTGACTGGAGTGTCCCCTAATTTTCCGTATGGTTTCACGATATCAGCTTGGCCATCCCAATCTGTATCAATAAAGAATTTTCCGTTACGGTAGATACCGTAGTTAGTCATGCCGTCTCCATTCCAGTCGCCGGTGACAGGGATGTCCCCTAATTTTCCGTATGGTTTCACGATATCAGCTTGGCCATCCCAATCTGTATCAATAAAGAATTTTCCGTTACGGTAGATACCGTAGTTAGTCGTGCCGTCTCCATTCCAGTCGCCGGTGACAGGGATGTCCCCTAATTTTCCGTATGGTTTTACAATATCGGCTTGGCCGTCCCAATCTGTATCAAGTAAGAATTTTCCGTTACGGTAGATACCGTAGTTAGTCATGCCGTCTCCATTCCAGTCGCCGGTGACAGGGATGTCCCCTAATTTTCCGTATGGTTTTACAATATCGGCTTGGCCGTCCCAATCTGTATCAAGTAAGAATTTTCCGTTACGGTAGATACCGTAGTTAGTCATGCCGTCTCCATTCCAGTCGCCGGTGACAGGGATGTCCCCTAATTTTCCGTATGGTTTTACAATATCGGCTTGGCCGTCCCAATCTGTATCAAGATAAAATTTATTTGTGCGAAAAATACCATAATTATCGTATCCCCATGTTTTAGCTTCGAAATGGGCCTGTAGGCTTTTATCTGAGTCCATTATTATGGTCAGTGGATTATCGCTTTCGTGTCCTTGAGGAACATCACCTGTCCAATGAGAAAAGGCATAGCCAGAGTTAGGGATTGCTTCAGTTTCTGATGAAGATCCCGCATAATAAAAATGTATTCCAGCAGCAGGATCTGTCGTTCCCCCAGAGCTTGAGGAAATGGTAAGTGTGCATTGAGATATTCCTGATTCTGTTGTGAAATCCCATTCAGGACTTGATGTTTCACCGCAGTCATTTTTGGCAATTATCTTCCAGTAATATGTAGAGCCAGAACCAAGCATAGATAAATTACAATAGCTTTCGGATGTATTCATGTAAAAAGAAGGAGGACTAGTCCCAAAATACACATCATAAGAGGTTGCTCCGGTGCAGTCACCCCAGTCTAAATTTGTGGTTACGGACACATTTACCTCGCCATTTGCTGGAGAGGGATTTTCTGGAACAGATGGACCTGAACATCCAAGTATAAGAACAGAGAGGAAGTTGCTTCCGCCATCAGGAACATTTGCAGGAGCGCCTGAAGCCTCTACAGAATACCCGTTGCCTGTGTCAATGTATTTAAAATAATCTATTGATCCTCCAGCTCCATTTGATAAGATATCGCTCATATTGATTCTTAATTCAGCACCCTCAGTTAAATAAGAACTCAAATCATTCACATCTAATACAATATTAGATGAAGGAAACGAAAGGTATTCCCTGTTAGAATAATATTTCACCGAGAAATCAAAGAAATATTTTGTGGCTCCTCCAACAGATAACCATGTATCTGTTTCACGTGAATATTGATGACTAAATTTGAAATATACCTTTTTATTTGAATCGTAACCTATTTTGTCATCAACCCAATAAGCATATCCATGGCTCAAGTCAGATCCGTACTTTATTGCTTCATAAGAAATCCAATAAAACCCCCCATCGCCCCAGCCAGAACCCCATGAATTTACTACCCTAAATGCTCCCACTCCATCATGGGTATTAATATTATCATCAAAACCCACTATAGTTTGGGCATGTCCTCCTCGGTTATTACCGTACTTGTCAGCTATGCAATACATATTATCGTAGTTGCTTATATAATCATAGTTGCTGTAAACACTTATCCCAAAAATCACTATTTCACCATTTAATAAAAGTTGTTTGACTTGATTTAAAGCCTCATCGCTGTCCATTTTTATGTAGTAATATGCGCTCCCATTTGTTGTTTGAGTTCTATTTTTTATTGCATTTTCATACGCTTGTTCAGAGGGCCAAGTGGTGTAATCATAATCGTAATAAGGCATTTCTTCCCAGCTTGAACAGCCAAAGTCGTTTATTACTCTGAAAGCATCAGAAAAATAAGCACCATTATCGTTTTGTACATGAATTATATTGTAAATATATGCCGGAGAACAGATATTTTCAGGATTATTTCTTTCGCTAGGAGAAGTTCTATTCGCTTCAAAATTTTCCTGCCAGCTTTTATAATAATAGCCCGCAGCCCAGCCAACACAGGATCCCTGGCTTCCTTGACTATCAACAGGAGGTAAATATTGAGTTAGATCTATAGAGTTTTGTAATGGGCTATATTCTCTTATTTTAATGAGTGGAAAGACTTCAACAACCTGTGAGCTGTACGGATCAAGCTCTGGGGGGAAAAAAATCAAGCCCACTTCTTTTAATTCGCTGTTGTTCTGTGGTGTTGAAAGCGGGGCTAAAATTATAAATAGTAATAGGAATATAAAATAAAGCTTTTTCATTTACTTATCTCTTTATAGGTTTTTTGTTTAGGCCTGGTTGCAATTCCATTACATATACATATGTTGGCAATAATAATTAAATTATGCAATCCTCTTTAGGGGTGATATTTATAAGATTTTTTCCCCCTCGGAGAAATAAAGGGGACTCTTTTATTGTTTTAAATTCTCATACATCTCCTTGCAAGCTTTTTATGTCAATTTTGGAGTTGTCTTCAATATGAGCTTTTTTAAGTGAAAACAAATGTATAATAATTAATAAAAAAATTGTCCAAATAATTACAAAATTTAAATAGTTTGATCTAACAGCTATCAGCATTTGGACTAATACAACCCCATAAAGTAGAGTGTAGAGAGGGTTCTTAGTATTAATTGTTTTTAAATATAAATGAACAAGGATAAATCCAATTAAAAACATACCTGTCATTATTCCTATTATCCCAAAATCTGCATATTGAGGAGCCAGTAGTGTAGAAGCCATGCCAAATCCTGCCCATTCGCCGCCCACTATTTTCTTAAAAATCATATCTGGGGGCAGCTGCTCACCTGGAAGTGGCATAAGCAAGGGAGATAGATGAAATTTTCCATATTGATAATTTGCTTTTTCTGGGATTGATTCTAAAACTCTGGCCAGGCCTTCTGGTGCGAGCCTAAGCTCTCGTAAGGCATATGGAGCCCAGAAAAGATATGGATTAAAATTTCTCTCTGTAAGAGATGTATTCGTAACTGACTTAACAAATATGTTTCTTCGATAAAATCCTATGGACCCAATAAATATTGTTGCTATTAGCGAAGCTATTAGTAAAAATTTTAAAGGGATTCTTTTTTTGTAGTAATGATAAAATATTAAACAGGGGAATAATATCCTCACAAGAGATTGACGGCTTCCAGTCAGAATAGAAAGTACTAATGAGATAAACATGAAGAGTAGGAAGAGTCTTCTATTTTTCTTAAAAATGAGATAAGCAGCAAATGAAATTATGAAAACTGTTTCTGTAGAAATACCTAATATTCCCAGGTAACCATTCTCAGCAGCTAGTTGTCTGGCAATATTAACATTAGATGCAAATAATGGAATTCCTGTCGTCATATAAATTAATAATCTGGTTGTAATAGCAATAACAAAAATGATGGAAGTTATCTGCAAGAGTTTCTTTTTATCCCAAATGATATCTGTAAAATTTGGTTGTATTTTACTAGTCTTTGCATGAATTAGAGGAATAAGACTTCCCAAGTAGAAAAATAAAAGACCTATTAAATAAAGAATCCATTGTTTTTCGGTTATTTCATGTTCATGGGGCATAAATAGATTTGAAGAGCCAATGGATAAATATATAATGTAAAAAAGGGGAAAAACGTAAATTGGAGAGAAGATATCAATTTTTGAATATTTGGCTATGGTATAAAGCAGGTAGAAACTAACAATAGCAGCAAAGATTATTTCGATGTATATGATGGCTTCCATGACTCCTTTACAGTTATTTTAATATTCAATGATCTCTTTTAAGATTTTTCCGTCCATATAATCTGGGTCATCAATATCTAAAAAATAAAGCACTGTTGGAGCGATGTCAATAAGATTTGCTGGATTTGATGTGCAATTCTTTTTAACGGCTTTTCCAGAAAAAATAAAGATTCCATCCTCATCATGGGTTCCGACACTGTCTCTACCTATTCGTGTGTTTGAGAAAATATTATTATTTCCAATCAATGTTTTTCTTAATGCATATCCATTCTCAGGTAGAGCAATAAGGTCCGGAGCAAATTTAGTAAATGGGCCATGATATATTTCTTCTTTCTTGAAAACGTTTTTTACAATGTTTAATCCTGTTGATGGATCTTTAAGTTCTTTTAGTTTATCGATTATTTTATTTCTTATTTCCTCGTATTCTTTGCCTCTATTAACGATCCCCTGAGGTTCCCTGTCCTTGCAATTTATATGAATTAATCCGCCTCCTTGGGCACAGAAAGCTTTTGTTTTTGACCAATCTATGAGCAATTCTTGATACACTTTTGCTTTCACTTTTTCTTTTGATAAGAAAAAGAATTTTTTTCGGATGTTGAAAACATCTATTTTTTTGGCAGAAGAAAGGACTTTAGGCAGAAGACTCTTTTTTTTAAAGCTTAAAAATCCTTTCTGATTTAACCATGAACTAATATTCACCGTCTTATCCAAATCGCAAAATCCATGGTCAGAAACTACCATAATCGTAGTATTATCATCTAGTTTACTAAGCAGCTGGCCAATGTTGTCATCCATTGAGTTGAAAAAATGTGAAATCGAATGCCATTTTGTCTCGTCAAATTGTTTATGGTCTTTGAATATGTAAGGCCAGAATCTATGTTGTAGAACATCCAAACATTGATTGTGAATCATGAATAAATCCCAGTCATGTTTTTGCATTAAATATAGGGCTGCATCTACCCTTTTTTTCTCAATGTCAATAAAAGTATTCACGATTTTTTCAATATCGGATGAGAAAAAAAGCTGTGGGGATGGAAAAATTCTATAGTCCTTGTTTTTATTTTTTAATTCATCGTATAAATCTGAAGGATATGTGAAATTTGATCTTTCACTTGGTGACATCATTCCTGCAATGGTTGCACCTTTGACTTTTTTTGGTGGATATGTCATAGGGACATTGATTGAGACAACTGTTTTTTTTGTGTCACTTACAATCTCCCAAAGAGTTTTGAGTTTTATGCTCTTTGAACTGTGAAGAGAAAACTCATAAGATCCTGGCCTATAGTCTAAAAAGTCATATAGCCCATGTTTTCCTGGATTAGCTCCTGTCTGAAAGGTTGTCCAGGCGGGAGCTGTGATAGGAGGTATAGTTGATTTTAAAATACCAGCTGTACCTTTTTTTATCAATGTTGAAAGGTTGGGTATTAAGCCGTCTTTTATGATAGGATTTAATACTTTCCAACTAGCCCCATCAAGACCGATAATAAAAACTTTGTTTTTCGTTTTTCCCATTACAATATATGTATTAGATGGCAATTATTAGAATTATTAAATTATTATTATCTTATGTATCCGAGTGCTTTCAATCTCTCTTTCAATTCTTGATCTGCGGATTTTCCTGTCTGGTTTGTTTTCTCGATTCCTTTTGCTTTTAAATAATAAGGATTCATTTTTTTTAGTAATAGGCGCACTTTCTCTTTATTTATTTCAGCGATATTATTCAATTCTAATGGATCTTTTTTGAAGTTGAAAAGCTCTACATCATCCACTGGAAAAGGAGGTCCTCCAGGCACTTTAAATCCGGGAAGTGAATATTTCTTAGGATACTCATGATTAAGAATAAGTTTAAATGAATCAAGGACAAAAGAGATTTTTATGAGCGAGGTATCGAATGATTGATCTGGACTTATTAAGTAAACAAATCGAAATCCGAGAGAACTTCTTTCTTTTTTTTCTTCTCCTTTTATCAAATTTATTGTGCTTTTACCGTCAAAGCCATTTTTAGGATAATTAATTCCAAGTTCTTGAAGAATCGTGGGAATTATATCGATTATTCTAACTGTGTTTTCTATTTTTTTGTCTTTGTATTTTGAGTATGGAAATTTTATGATTAAAGGGACTTCTATTAACTCATTATAAAGAGAATGTTCATGAAGCCATCCCTTATGCTCGTAAAACTCTTCGCCGTGATCAGAAGTGAAGATTATCATTGTTTTATCATAGATGTTTAGTTTCTTTAGTTCATCAACAAGGAGCTTGATAAAATATTCGTCTGTATACCTTATTTCCCCATCATACAAAGAGATTATATTTTCTCTTTCGTTATCAGTCAATTTTCTGTATTTTTGATACCCTAAGATTTCCCTCATATATGCTTCTTTCAATTTGGCATTTTTATTTAAATACATGAGATTATATGGCTCAGGGCAAAAGTAAGGAGCATGAACTTGATATGTATGTAGAAAAAGAAAGAACTTTTTCTCATGATTATTTTTTAGCCAGTTTGAAGTATATTTGAAAAGTTTCAGAGCAGAATCTTTCCGCACTGTACTACCTACATCCTCATAATAAAAGTCAAATCCTTTAGAGAAACCAAACTTTGAACTCAAATATGCCCCTCCAGTAAATGCGCCTGTAAAATAATTGTTTTTTCTCAATAAGTCGCTAAGGGTGATAATAGAAGGATTTAGACTTTGAATTATTCCCAATCTTTGAGAACAGAGTCTATGACGAACTGGATATAAAGAAGTTAGCATAGACATATGAGAAGGAAGAGTAGAAGATGTAGGGCTGAAAGTATCAGTGAACAGCACGCCTTCTTTAGCTAATTTATCTATGTTGGGACTTGTGTTTCTTTCATATCCATAACACCCCAAATGATCTGCTCTTAAGGTATCTATGGAAATTAATATAACATTTATATTTTTACCATGTTTTTGATTTCTTTCTTTTCTTTTTTGAAGAATAACTGGATTATACCAGAATGAAAGGTTTTCTTTTTGTGCTCTAGGTTTATTAATTAAATTTCTCTCATTTTCTAAATTCTTGGTAATGAAATATAATTTGACTCTTTTTTCTTGAAAAGGAGAGATATCAATTCTTTCATAACCAATGTTGTTAATACCTTCTTGCTTGTTAGGATTTATGTGCTTAGAGAATAAAGTTTTTTTCTTCTCACTATCTTCTTCTAAGAGTATTGAAAAGATAACTCCGTTTCCTTTTATATTTTCCTTGCTTCCTGAATTTTCCAATATCCCGTAGCCAAATTCTAATATTCCTGATTTTGGAATTTTAATATTAAATTTAAATTCGCTTTTTGGAGGAGCAAACAAAGCGTTAATTGAATAATTATTAAATTTCAACTTCTTTTTTATTGAGTTAGGATTATCTCCGATACCCAAGTCATGAATACTGTAATTATTCTTTATTCTGTAAAGAGATAATAAATCACTTCTTAAACAAGATATGATATTTATTGTATGTATGAATAACTGGCAATCAGGAAAGTTTCCTCTGTCGTTTGGTTTGAAAAATTTAATTTTTAAGTTGTGCTCTCCTTTTGTTGTGGCCGCTTTAAATAAGTAGGATTTTCTTTCCCAAGGAATAATCCATTTTCTGCCAATTTTTTTATCATCGATCCATAAAGAAAGAAAGGAACCTTTTGGTTTTGCATAGCAGATAATTTCAAAAATATTTACTCCAGAATCAAGCTCAATTTTTTTCTCTATATTTTTACTGTTTTTTAAAATTAAATCAGAAAAACGATTATTTTTTTCGACATTGTTAAAATCATCAGAATATATTATATTTTTTACGGGCTGAGTATAGTAAATAGCTTTGTAAGTATCTTTAGAGGAGTGTTTTGAATCTCCGAGTGGTTGGGAAATCAATATTAAATCCTTATTACTTTTTATTTCGATTTTGTCTAACAATAGATTCTCTTCTTCTTGATAAGAATCAAGTTTAGCTACTCTTGAGAAGCCAATTTTTACTTTATACCTCTCAGAAGGGATTTTATGAATAAACTTATATTTTTTATATTTTCCCACAGGAGTTTCTCCCATAGGCTGATCATTTAGATAAAGGGTCAAATAGGGCAAATATTTCATCTGCCGTCCACTTTGTGCAGTAATTTCAATAATGACTTCACCTTCGGGAAGAAAAATGTTCTGACTTACAAAATATTTATTTTTAGATAGAATAATAGCACTTTTGTCTGTTTTGAATCCTTTATAGTTGGCGGGTTCAATATATTCTTCTATTCTTTTCCATTTCCAGGTAAAATTTCCAAGAAGGGGAGTATGTGAAAATTCAATTTCTTCCCCATTTCTTAACATTTTCATCCCATCAGGTTTTTCTGCCTCATCCCAGCAGAGAATGGGCATTTCAGTAGGCATGGTCCAGAATTTACTTTTATTTAATTCTAATGGAACCATTTCTCTTCCGAGCCATTCTTGTTCAATAATTTCAAATTTCTGCTCTAAATTTATCAAAGGAGAAGAAATTACATTCTTCTGTTCTAAATGGTCAATAAAGCGATAGAGCTCAAATTTTTTCTTGCAGCTGAAGCATAAGAGCGAAATAATTATTAAAAGAAGAAAGATCTTCTTTTTACCTAAATTTTTATCCATATCCTTCACTTACTAAATAAATTTATCTTTTATCTTTATTAAAATTAATCTTTCTTCTTTACTGATTCCCAAGAGAAATAAAATTAAACCATATACTCCTATGAAAGTCAAAGTACCCATAATTAGCAAAGCAAAATTATGGACGTTATTTAATAGAGAATTCTTAACTAGATAAAGAACAAACACGGATATTACAGCACTTATTATGGACTTTAAGAAGTCAATTCTATAAGGATGAATCTTGAATAATAGATATACTTCTAGGATTCTCAAAATGTTAATCAAGCTTATTGAAATGCCTGTAGCTATAGCGGCTCCAAAAAATCCATATTTGGGAATTAAAATTAAACTTAAAATGATATTAATGATTAAGGTGAAAATTGTATTGAATAAATTAATTTTTGGTCTCCCCGTCATAGATATCATAAATCCAGAAGAACCTGTTCCAGAATTGATTAGTTGAGCAATGCTTAGGATAATTAGTGAAGGAGCTCCCTCAATAAATTCTTTTCCGAATAGAAGTAAAATTTGTTTAGCAAAGATGACAATTAGCAAAAAAAGTGGGAAGCTAAATGAGAACACCCATTTTGCTGTTAACTTGAATAATTTCTCTAGCTGGTTATATTCCTTTCTGTTGAAAAGATCAGAAATAATAGGTGCGAAAATGGAATTAAAAGAGAATAAGACTACCTGACCTAATAATGCTGTTCTGTACGCAGCATTATAGATTGCCACATCTTGAGAGGTTTTGAAGTATCCAATTAGTAATGTACTTGCCCATAGAAATATTGAATTTAGAAAGCCAACAAAATAAAGAGGCCAGGAGAAATTAAATATTTTTCTAAATTCATAGACTGATTGAAGCTTTTTATTATATATCTGAGGGAAAATTTTCTTTAAGTAGAGAAATGATAGAATTGTTCCTAATAAGATAGGAATTATAAAAACATATATGATTCCAAGAAGCTTCCATCCTAACGAAATAATAAAAGCGAGCAAGATAATTCTCGATAACGGTTCGAATATTTCTTTTACATAAATCTTATATTTCAAAATCTTAAAAGCTTGGAAGGAAAAAACAAAAATTGTTGTGATGGCAGAGAAAGGAATTGCAATTGCTAATAATTTTAAAACAATCGACAATTCAATTCTGTTAAATATGTTTATAGATATAGGCTTTGAGAAAATAATCAATGTTATGCTTGTGATGAGGCTAGAAAATACAACAACTTTAACTGACAGTAGTATTGTGCCTTTTATGCGTTTCCAGTCCAGTTCCCCAAAAAAGATTGCTACATATCTTAGAACGCCGCTCTGCATTCCAAGAGTTGCTAAAACTTCTCCTATTCTGTAAACAGCTATACCTAGGAAAAAAAGGCCGAAAAGGCTAGCTCCTAATTGGCGGGCAATTAATAACTCAAATAGATATTTCAGACCAGTTCCGATTATTGTTCCAATAAAAACAATTCCTGCTCCTCTGGCAATAGTAGTGAGTTCTTGGGGGGAGGCAGTGGATTTATTTTTTACATTCAATATTATTCCTTTTATATACCTAAATTACATACAAAAAATATCATGTACTAGCTGGAAATTTTGTTTCTATTCTGAATGTGTTTGGATTGTTAGGCAATTTAAATTCATATCTTTTATTCAGTATGCCCCTTTGCTTGAAAATAGTACTTTTATACTTTTTATTAAGATAATAATATCAAGCCAAAGCGACCAATTGCGGATATAATATTCATCGAGGGCAATTCTTTTGTTAAAAGGAAGCTCTGACCTTCCACTGATCTGCCAGAGACCTGTAATGCCAGGTTTAACTTTGGCAATTGTATTTTTAAATGCAACTTTTCCTTTTAGTTCCTCTGAAAGATAAGGTCTAGGTCCGACAAGGTTCATTTTTCCTGTGATTATATTAAAAACCTGAGGCAGCTCGTCTAGACTAAATCTTCTTATAAACTTTCCAACTCTTGTCACGCGGGGATCATGATTTTTTAGCTTCTTGTATTTTTTCCATTCATCTCTAGCCTCTGGATGTTCATTGAGAAAGTTGAACAACTTTTTGTCACAATTATTGTACATAGAGCGAAATTTGAATAAATTGAATATCTTTTTTCCTTGCCCAAGTCTTTTTTGTACGAATATTACAGGTCCCTTTGAGTCTAATTTTATGGCGATAGCTACAAAAACAAAAATGGGTAATAGAAGAATTATTGAAATCAAAGCTAAAAAATAATCGAATATAGTCTTTACTAAAAGATTCCAGGGTTTTGCCAAATTCTTTTTTATATAAAGCGTTAAGACTTCACCCAATACTTCAATTTCCACTCCTTCTGTAATGAAATCTCCACTACGTGGTATAAGCCACATGGATTCACTGATATTTTCACATGTTGAGAGGAGTTTCCTTAACTCTTTTCTAGGTAAATGGGGAGTAGCTATCATGATGTCTTTTGATTGATAGATTTTTGTTATATTTTCTAAATCAGAAATAGGGCCGAGTACTTTTACTCCAGAAAATTTCTTTCCTATCTTTTTTGGGTCACTGTCTAGGAAGCCTAAAACTTCATATCCCATAGTCTTATTTCTAATTATGCTTTTAAGGACTAAAAGACTTGTTTGCTGTACTCCTAGAATGATTAGTTTCTTTTTCCAAAGATTGGCGTTTATTAATAGAATTTTTGTTAAATAACGGAATAAGGGAAATAGAACCAGACTAAATAGCCATGCCAGGATAACTATAGGTCTGGAGAATTGTAGCTGTGTCTTGGTGATATAAATCAAAATTATAATAAGAGAAGATGACAATGTTGTGCTTTTTATTAAGACTTTAACTTCTTCCCAAAAAGAGAATCGTTTTGTATAAAGTTTTTCATAAGCAAAAACTGCAATCCATACTAAGGCCATATAAAATTGATTCAGAAATATAGACAGAGGGATGGGTACAGGTCTTCTGAATTTATCGATAAGCTGTGGAAGTATTTCACTTCTTATAAGGTGTGCAAGAAAAAAACTAAAAAAAATAACAATAAGGTCAGAAATAATTAGTAAAAAAAAAGAAATTAGTTTTTTCTTCATCTTAGAAGTCAGGCTTTAATCGAGTTAGAGACATAATTATATTTAATTATTTAGATTATTCCAATAGAAATTTATTTGAAAAATAAATAAAAAACTTGAAAATTTAAGAAAGCCGTAAAGTTCCTTCATGCTTGGATTGAATTCGGAAATTATTTGATATATTATCACTTCGACATGAAAGAAGCTATCAGATTTCGTCCAATTTTTTTATTTTCTTCATTGGTTTATTTATTAGCGTTTTGCTTTTTCTATTTTAAATATGTTCCTATCGTTAAATCTTTCCAAATGATCTTGGTTCCGCTTCTTTTTATGATTCTCATAATAACTTCAATGAATATAAAATGGGGAATTCTATTTTTTGTTTTTGCCTTTCCTTTAGTAAATAATCTTCCTTATTTTTTTAAAATAGATGAAAGTATACCTCATGCTCCCACGGCTTTGGTTCTCTTCTTAGTTTTTTTCTTAGGTTGGCTGCTTCATAATTCATTTCATTCTTCCATATCCCGCTTCAATCATCCTGTCTTCAAACCAATCATCTTATTTTCTATCATAATTTTTGTCTCATTTGTTATTACTTTATTCCGATATGCAAATTTTTTCCCCTTTTTATCAGATAAAATATATGAGCTCATTGTGAATGTTAGAGGAGTCAGTGCGGGCGGCGCTATTATGAGCGATGTTTTTAATGTTTTGAATTATCTTACAGGTTTTCTTTTCTTCTTTATTCTTTTTAATACATTAAATTCTAAAGACTTTATGAAAAAGATATTAATTGTTCTATCCTTTTCGGCTCTCATATCTTTATTGTTTTCACTGGTTCAAAGATTTTATTCAATAGGTTTTGGTAACACACAATTTTGGGTTAAGTTCGATCGTATCAATTCCACTTTTAAGGATCCAAATTCTTTTGGGGTTTTTCTGTCTGCTTTTTTGCCTTTAGCTTTTGGAATGATATTTTCTTATCGCAGACAAATAAAAATATTCTTAATTCTTGTGACATTTTTTGCTTTGATAGTTTTTCCTTCTATAGGCTCAAGGAGTGGTTTATTAGGGTTAGGAATTTCTTCTCTCACATTTTTTCTTTTATTTTTCATAAGTTACGATGTAGGTTTTAAAAAGAAAATCATCTATGGGCTTAGCATTTTTCTTATTGTTGTTTTGTTTTTATTTTCTTTTTGTATTTTTTCCAAGCAAACCAATTTATACAAAAGAGTTGGTTGGAGTCTGGATATGATGTCAGGTGAAGAATCTTTAGATAGATTTTTTACCCGTAGGTTAAATTTTTGGGCAGCAGCTTCCAATATGGTTATTGATTATCCTTTAACAGGAGTAGGGCTAGGGAGTTTCATTATTGAACTCCCAAATTATTCAAAGCAGATGGGATTTCCTTTCGAACAAACTGATTCCGCTGAAAACTATTTCTTTCAAGTTGGTTCTGAATTGGGCTTAATAGGGCTTTTTCTTGTATTGTGGATGTTATGGGAAATTATCAGAGGGACGAGAAAGAATTGGAAAAATTCCCCATCTGATGATAAAGATAGATTTATTCTTATTGGTGCAATATCCGGGATAGTTGCAATATTAGTTAACTTTCTCTTGCATAGCTATATAGGGAGTTATGAAGTCAAATATTTTTTCTGGCTTTTAGTAGCTATGATGCTTTTGTATTCTCGAGGGAAGGAAAAAACCCATACGAATATGAAATTTGATTTCAAATTTAGAATTCTTGCAATAATTTTCCTTTTAATTTTTGGAGCAGTTCATTTATGGAATTCTACGCATTCTTTATCCATTAATCATCGAACTGAGAAATTTGGATGGGATCAAAGTTATGGCCTTTACGAATTAGAAAAAGACAATAGAGGATTTTCTTTTCAGTGGACAAAAAAGTCTGCTGGAATAACTGTAGAGAACGTGGGGCAAGTTCTTGTTATCCCAATGATGGCTTCTCATCCAGATATAAAGAAAAATCCTGTGAAAGTTAAGGTTTTTTTAGCCAATCGCTATTTTAAGAAAGAGAAATTAATAAAAGAGATTGTCCTAAAGGATAATAGCTGGATTGATTTTGAATATCCTATTTCTAAATTGTCTGAAAAGAAAATTTATTTGGTTCTTGATACAAACCGAACCTGGCAGCCATTAAAATATATAGGAATTCCAGACACTAGACAGTTAGCCATTGCATTGGGAGAAATGTGGTTTAGGTATCCGGGAGAGATATTTGAAGAAGAAATTGGAGATATTCAGAAACTCTCGTATAAAAATTGGGAGGGCAAGTATAAAGATAAACTTTGGGGGAGCAAAGGAATAAGCAGGATTAGATTTGACATTAATCAAAGAAACATTACTCTTTGTTTACATGTAAAAGGTCGGAAGGCTTTTAATTTGGGGCCATATATTATCGTGAGAATAGATAATCAAATCATTGGTAAAACCGTTCTTACTACAGAGGACTGGACTACTTTAGTTTTAACACCAGAAATCACCGAAGGTAAGCATGAATTGAGCGTGGAGTTTACTAATGATTTTTATAAACCAGAATTAGGTCAAGATAGAAATGTCATTCTTGGAGATTTAGAGATTATTTATATACATTAAAAAAAATTTCTATTGTATGATGCTTAAAGTCTGTATCAACTATAATATATTCATCGTAATTTATGGATTCGAAGTGAAAGGTTGTCTTTTTGCCGTCGATTTGAACTTCTAATTTTTTCTTAAGTATTTCTCCTCGATTATTTTGATCAGACCAGGGACTGAGAATTTTGAGAGTTCCTTTATGTGGAAAATCGCTGTTGTATTGAAGAGTTAGCTTATTCTTTGCTGCGTCGAAATTGTAATCATAGGCAACGAATGTGTCGTTGGCCGGTTGATAAATATGAATTTTAGCTGAATCCTTTCCGAGTTTGGGCTCAATACTTAAATAACCTTCTCCTAATTTAACTCCAAAATAGCCTTCAAATACAGCCTTTCCCAGGCTGCCCGCACTCCCGCAAAAAAAATCACTCCCCTGACCTATTCCCTCCCTATTATCCCATTCAAAAAATCCTCTGTTAGCTATATTTTTCTTGATGATTTCTAGCAATTTTTCTTTTGCTAGGCTACTGAAGCCGTGCTCGAACATGGCATATACTAGTCTTCCACCAAACCAATCCCACTGAGCTCCGTTCTGGTATTCATAAATGTCATCGAGTTAAAGAAATTTTGAGTAAAAAAGGAAGGAATTAGGATAGTTAAGGCATTTTTTAATTTTTTATGAAGAATAATTGGCAGAAGAAAAATCGAGTATGTTATAATAATCTCAAATGGAAACTCATCGAGAATATATAGAAGCTTGGAAGAAGCGAGCCCTTATAGAAGATAGAGAGATGGAGTATTGGAGAAAAAAGGCATTATTGAAAGCAAAAAGAGCTGCAAGGTTTCTTGCGAAAAAGTATAAAGTCAAAAAAGTTGTGCTTTTCGGCTCGCTCATCAGAGGGATTTATCGGAGAGATTCAGATATAGATCTTGCTGTAGCAGGTCTACCCAAAAATCTTTTTTTAAAGGTATCGGTTGAGGTTGAAGAGCTTATAAAAATACCATTGGATTTGAAACTTATTGAGGAGGCGAGGGGGCTTTTTGCTAAGAGGATAGAGGAGGGAATAACATTATATGAAAAAAAGTCGTGAAGAGATTCTCACCTTGATTGCCGAAATAAATGAAGAACTGATAGGCCTTGGCATTCTTAAAGATGAGATAAAAACAGCGGAAAATAAACTCAAAGATGCTTCTGGGGATCAGAAGAATTACATCATTGAAAGTCTTGCCCTTAAACTTCATAATTTTTATACAGGATGCGAGAGGATTTTTGAAAAGATCTCAGGAGATATAAATAGCAAAGTTCTTCAGGGCATTGATTGGCATAAAAGGCTTTTAAAAAATATGACCCTTAATATTAAAGGCTTGAGGCCACAAGTCTTAAGTAAGGGCCTTGAAAGGGAGATGGAGGAGTATCTGAAGTTCCGGCATCTGGTTAGAAACATTTATGGTTTTGAACTTAATGAGGAAAAAATGATTCCTCTTATTAAAGGGATAGAAAGAATCTACATTGATTTTATTGAGGAAATGAAAAAATTTATTTCTTTCCTTGAGGACCTCGCTAAGTCTTAGTTAGTCAAAGAGCAAAAGGTCTCAACATTTGACATTAAAATGATTTTACATTAACCCGCCTTTATATGCCTTTATAATAGCAAGATTCTTCCGGATCATTAAGAGTTCACGATGTGTGTATATTTTAAGATTCTAAGAAGAGTTCGCGATGTCTGTACATTCGTTAATTATCTTTTGAGAATGCGGTTTATTTATAATTATACTATAAAGAATCAATTATCCGGTTAACGGATTAACAGGTTAGCTAATGAAATGGTGAGGGCGATTCTTATTTTACGAGATCAATAATTGCCATTTACGAAAGGAAAAGATACCGAGATTAGAAAAAGACCATGGGAAAAATTTAGTGAGAAAGAAGTATAATAATTTTGCTTATAAGCAAAATAAATAGCTAAAAGATTTGCTTATAAGCAAAATTATTTGATTTTATTTTTTGAACTTATTATAATATATCCATGATTAAAGATAGATATTTGACAGGATGCGTTGTCCGTGATCTCCATGAAAAAATGGTTTTTGTGGGTGGGGCACGACAGGTGGGGAAAACCACATTTGCACTCAATATTGTCGCAGATAAATTTAAGAACTCGGCCTACTATAATTGGGACAAACGGTCTGACCGAAAGCAAATTATACAATCTGATTGGCCAGGTAATGCTGAGTTGATTATTCTTGATGAGGTCCACAAGTATAAAAACTGGAAGAATCTAATAAAAGGGGAATATGATAAACTTAAGCATAAATATAAATTCCTCATAACAGGAAGCGCTAGGCTTGATATTTACCGAAGGGGCGGAGATTCGCTCCAGGGCAGATACCATTATTATCGATTACATCCCTTTTCCTTGGCTGAATTAAATAATAAGACAAATAGGATTGAGATATTTAAAGAAATTCCTTTGGCTGATAAGTGTTACAAATCTGAATTCAATTCCCTTTTTGATTTTGGTGGATTTCCAGAGCCGATGTTGAGAGAAAGTCCAAGATTTCTACGGCGCTGGCATAATGAAAAAATTGAAAGGATGTTTCGTGAAGATATCACAGAAATTGAGCAAATTAGGGATCTAGGCAATATGAAGTTGTTGAGTGATATTCTTCCCGAGAAAGTGGGTTCGCTTTTATCTGTTAATTCTATTCGGGAAGACCTGGAAGTCAGCCATCGTGCCGTATCGAACTGGCTAAATATTCTTGAAACATTTTATTATCATTTTAGAATTTATCCTTTTGTCCGGAATGTTATAAGATCCATAAGAAAAGAACCTAAACTCTACTTATGGGACTGGTCAGAAGTGAAGAGTTCCTCAGCTCGGTTTGAAAATTTGATAGCCGTCCATTTAATAAAATTATGCCATTATCTCTATGATTATGAAGGATATAAGGTAGAACTCTATTTCTTGAGAAATGTGGATAAAAAGGAAGTGGATTTTCTCATCACGGTCGATAAAAAACCTTGGTTTATTGTAGAAGCTAAGCTTTCTGACAAAGATATATCAAGATCGATTCATTATTATAAAGAAAGGCTGAAAATTCCTTATGTTTATCAAGTTTTGAGAGAATCAGGCATAAATCGTTTTATCAATGATGTTCACATCGTTTCAGCTGATTGTTTTCTTTCTGGATTAATTTAAAAAAGTAAAAAAGGGGTCAGGTCTCAACATTTGACATTAAAATGATTTTGCATTGGCCTGCCTTTATAATGAAAACTTTTAAGATCATTAAAAGTTATTCTGAATTCTGATATTCTGAAATCAATAATATAAATCATTTTGAGGTGTAATGTGGAGACTAATAAATCATTAGAAAGAGAAATAAAGTCTCGTGTTATTCTATCTGGTCTTCTTTCTGACAAAGGCGCCCCACGGATCATTCTTGATTTATTGTGCCTGAAACTTCCGGTTTTTATAGGTGAAATAGAAAGATACAATATTATTGAAATTGAGCGAAATTTAAGGAAGAAATAGAGACATCAAGAACCTGGAATCCTTTGAAAACCCTGGGCACGCCTGACCCGAGGAATCTGGGTGTGGCTGTGAGGAAGATTCGGTTTAAGGAGAAATAATAAGAAATTGCACGCCTTCGAATCATATGTTATCATTACATCATAAATGTAATCATTGGAGACAATATTAATGATTAGAACTCAGATTCAATTAAAAAAAGAGCAAGTTGACCAATTAAAAAAAATGGCTTCGGCTCAACACCTGTCTGTTGCAGAGCTTATTCGACGTGGAGTAGATATTATAATTAACTCAAGCGGCTTCATAGACATAGAAGAAAGGCGAAGAAGAGCAATTTCTGCTGCAGGTCGTTTTCGGTCTGGTATCTCTGATCTTTCTGAAAAACATGACCAGTATTATTCTGAAACTTTGGGCAAATGAATGTTTTTGTAGATACGTCTGGATTTTTAGCAATTTTAGATGCAGATGACACAAATCATTTAAAGGCAAAGAGAGAGTGGAACAATATAATTTCCACAGGTGCTAATCTCTTTTGCAATAATTATATACTTGTTGAAACCTTTGCCCTTATTCAGCATAGGCTGGGAATGAAAAAGGTGCATTCTTGAATGGCCGTAAGTCAGTCGGTTATTCTGTAAACAATATTTCCACAACATGATGATTAAAATCTGTTTTAATTACGATAAATTTGACATAATTTTTTCTTTCTATGTAGAACATTGCCTTTTCGCCGTCAATCCTGACTTCTAAAATTTTATTCGGCTCTTCCTTTTTGTTTGTTAAATCAGACCAGGGACTGAGAATTTTGAGCAGTCCTTTACCTGGAAAATTGCTGTTGTATTGAAGAGTTAGCTTATTCTTTGCTGCATCGAAGCTGTAATCATAGGCAACAAAAATATCATTAGCCGGTTGATATACGTGAATTTTAGCTGAATCCTTTCCGAGTTTGGGCTCAATGCTTAGATAATATTTCCCTAATTTCACTCCAAAATAACCTTCAAATACAGCCTTCCCCAGGCTGCCTGCGCTCCCGCAAAAAAAATCACTCCCTTGACCGATTCCCTCCTTGTTATCCCATTCGAAAAATCCTCTGTTAGCTATATTTTTCCTGATGATTTCTATCAATTTCTCTTTTGCTAGGCTACTGAAGCCGTGCTCGAACATAGCATAAACTAGTCTTCCACCAAACCAATCCCATTGAGCTCCGTTCTGGTATTCGTAGGGGTCATCTAACAGCGGATGCTTGAAAAAATTTTTGGGATAAGGTGGGAGAAGAGTTCCGCTTATTGTGGAGATGCCGAGTGATTTTTGCCTTTTTAAAGCTTCTTCGATTATCCGCACACTCTTTTCATCATCAGCCAGGCCGGAGAGCACAGCTTGAGTGTTTCCTCCCATAGCAAAAATATCCTCTTCATCAAAATCGTGAAGCAGGGAATCCAGATGGAGGTGGACCTTATAAAAACCTTTGTCTTTCTGCCAGAGCCATTTATTAGTATTTTTTCTTATAGATTCAGCTTTTTCCAGCCAGAAGACTCTTTTTTTCTTATGCCCTAGCGAGTCGAGCATTTCCGCCATATTAAGACAGGCCTGATGGAACATACTCTGGTCGTAGATATCGGCTGTCCAGTGCGTTCTCTCGTCCACATAGACTGCCTTTTTGTCTCCATCCACCATATCTACATCTCCCCAGTCAGCTGTGTGCGCTCCTTTTAGGAGTCCATACTCCTCATTAAAGCGATCGCTCAGGACAAAATTGAGTGCTTTTTCCAGTCTGTTGATAATTTTTTTTCCATTGATTGTTTTCTCCAGCCATTTCGGGCCAAGAATCTTAGAGATTTGATAGGCTGAATGCACTGCGCTTGCCTCCTGGTCTGTTTCAGTAGTGTTTTTATCAGACTTTCCCCTGCTATCAATCCAATCCTCCAGAGATCCGTTCTCTTTCTGAAATACCAGATGCTCTTCCAGCCACGAGCAGAGGCGGGGAGTGTCGTAGAAATACCGGGATGCGGGGATGATCGTTGCTGCGTCCCTCAGCCAGATTTGAGGATACTCTGTTCCTGCCGAGAAACCATAGACTTTTCCTGTTTTTCCTTTAAAATCAACTTCGTTTTCGCTCAGAGTTAGGCGGATGAGCTTGTGGATTTTGTTTAGCTCAGGCAGGCTAGAGCTGAATTTTGTATACTTTCCGTAATCTAGATTTAAACCGTATTTATCGTCTGGCCATTTTTTTTCTTTGACTGTGAGTGCGATTCTTGAGGTTTTAGACCCATAGTCTTTAAACCAAACAATTCCTTCCCTGAGCATATCGAATTCAAGGATGTAGTTTCCCTTCTCAAGAGGAGCGCTGACTGGGATTGTCATATCAGTGGTTTGAGTGGGCTTGACCTTTTGTGGAAGGGGAAAACGGCGGTTGTCGTATCTTATATTTTTTCCTTCCTCATCCAGAAGATGGAAAGAGAGATAACAAGGGTTTTTCCCCTTAGAGCTCCATCCAGCCTTCCCTTGGTTCTTTATTCTGAAATGGATCTCGACTCTTTCCCCTTCGAGTGAGGTATATTTTGTCTTTGTAGGTTGGATCAGGCAGGAATAATCGGATTTTTCTATATCTTTTTTTATTGAGATTTTTTTTGCAACAAAGTATCCGGTTGCGGCCACCAGAATTGTGAGAATTAGTAATAAAACGAATTTAGGTGACCTTTTTATTTTCATTTTACCCTACGAGATTGCCACGCTCCCTTCGCTCGCTCGCAATGACACGCGGAGCAACTTTGGGAAAAAGCCAATTAATGATATGCATTATAGAATTTGAGTGTATATTTTTCAAACAAATTCATGCAAAGAATTAAAAAGTATTGTCTTCATTTTTCGCTCAAATGTTTCTTGACAAGGCACTGCTTATGTCTATATAATTAGTCATAAGAAAAGACTTGCTAGGAGGTCAAATGAAAGGTACAACTGTTAGTGTTGCAGAAGGAAAGAAGCACTTTAGCCGTTTGATACAGGGTGCTCTCGAAAAGAAAGAGGAAGTTGTTGTAACGAAGAGAGGAAAGCCTGTAGCAGTGATTATTTCTTATGAGGAATATCAATACTCCAGGCGAGTAGAAGGGTATAGAAAGATTATGGAAGCAAGAAAGACTTTCTTGAAAGCAGGCGTTATGGCTGAGGAGGTTTTTAAGGAATCTAGAAAACAATTGGAGAAAAAAAGTTGAAACGAACAGTCATAGATGCAAGTGTGGTTCTGAGATGGTACCTTGCTGATGAGAAATACGGACAAAAAGCTATCGGTTTATTGGATGAATATTTATCAAATGAGTTAGATATTCTTGCTCCTTCTTTATTAGAATATGAAGTGATTAATGGATTGATAATAGCTCAAAAAAGAGGAAGGATTAAAGAGGAAAAAATACTTACTGCAATAGAAGGTTTCGTAAGTTTAGAAATTAAGCTGAAAAATCTTTATCTTTTTTATCCTCAGGTTTTGAATTATTGTAAGGTTTATAATCTATCTGCCTATGATGCAAGTTACTTAGCTTTAGCAGATGAGGAGGGGATACCTTTAGTCACAGCAGATGAGGGACTGTACAAAGCTACCAAAAAAGAACTTAAATGGGTAAAGTGGATAGGAGATATATAATAAAATCTCTAAATTCCAATCTTGCGTGAAATTTAAGTGCTACAACTTGACTTCATAAATTAAAAAATATAAACTGAAGGTAAGAAAATATCTTACATTTAGTTCATGAAATGAAGAAAAAGAATTTCACATTCGAATTATACAAGGCCAAAAATACTGTTTTCACTACTAAAGAGATTTCTTTGTTCTTAAATGAGTCAAATAGAAATTTATTAAAATCAAGAATAAATTATTATGTTAAAAAGGGAGTTTTAAAACAAGTTAGGCGCGGCATTTATGTGAAAGCTGAATATAACAAGTTTGAATTAGCTACTAAAATTTTTGTGCCTTCCTATATTAGCTTGGAAACTGTTCTTCAAGAAGAGGGAGTTATTTTCCAACATTATGAAAGATTATTTGTTGTGAGTTATTTATCTCGCTTTATTACTGTAGATGGTTACAGCATCAGGTATAGAAAAATAAAAGATAAATTTCTTTTAAATTCTTCTGGTATTATTATAGATGAAAACTATGCAATTGCTACTAAAGAAAGAGCTTTCTTAGATGCTCTCTATCTTTATCATGAATATCATTTTGATAATTTAGATGTTCTGGATAAAGAAAAAGTCCTAGAAATAGCAGTTATTTATCAGAACAAACAATTATTAAAGAAAGTCAAAAAAATGTTTGGATAACAATGTTAGATATTAATCAGCATAAATTAATTTTGGTTCAAATTTTGAAAGAAATTTATTCCAATATTTCTATTGCTTCCTTGTTGGGTTTTAAGGGAGGCACTGCAGGCTATCTTTTCTATAATTTACCGAGATTTTCTGTAGATTTGGATTTTAATCTTTTGGATATAAAGAAAAAAGATGATGTTTTTCATAATGTAATGAAGATTTTAAAAAAGGCAGGTAAAATAAAAAATCAAAAGGAAAAACACGCCACCTTATTTTTTCTCCTTTCTTATGGGGAAAAAGAAAGAAATATAAAAGTTGAGATTTCTAAAAGGATTTTTCCTGACAGATACGAGGTAAAGAATTATTTAGGAATTTCTATGTTAGTAATAAATAAAGAGGATATGTTTGCTCATAAATTAGTTGCGTTTTCAGAAAGAAAAGCTATTGCTAATAGAGATATTTTTGACCTTTGGTTTTTTATGAAGAATAATTGGAAGGTCAATAAGGAAATAGTAGAGTTAAGAACAGCCATGGATTTTAAAAAATATTTACAGGGATGTATCAAGAAATTAGAAAATATTAATGAAAGATATATTCTCCAGGGCCTGGGAGAAATACTGAATGATAAATATAAGCACTGGGCTAAAGATAATCTAAAAAAAGAAGTATTGTTTTTATTAAAATTCTATTTGGAGAATTACTAGAAGACGATATATGGCTCATTTTTTGTACTAGAGCTTTTCAATGCTCAATCCTTAGGATGGTTGAAATTTCCCTCTTCAGCAGATGCGGGGAAGGAGTTCATATGTCAGAGGCTCAAGCAGCCTTAAACCGCCTGAGAGGGCAGAGAGAAGGAGCTCTCCCGGTTTTCCTATTTTGTCTTCTGTTTGACCTATGATCTCCGCTTTTCTTCCAAGCTTGTCTTCTTTTATTTTGCTGAGTATTTCATTGGCTTTCTTTTCCGGAACCACAAGGACTGCTCTACCTTCACCAGCCAGATACATGGGATCTATCCCTAAGAGCTCTGTTGCACCTCTTACAGCTCGGGATAAGGGGATTTTTTCCTCTTGTAAAACAATAGAGCAGGGGAGTTTTTCGGCAAGTTCCGAAAGGATAGTTGCCAGGCCTCCTCGTGTGATATCTCTCATCCACAGGACTCCTTTTTTCCAGAGAGGAAGAAGGAAATTTAAAGGAGCACAGTCGCTCTTAGCCTGAGTTTCAAATCCAAAATCGCCTCTGGCTAACATCACTGCCAGGCTGTGTTCTCCAAGAGTTCCGGTGAGGATGATTTTGTCACCGGGCTGGATTTTCTGAAGACATGGTTTGGCTATGATTAGTCCTATGCCTGAAGTGTTTATATAGATTTTGTCGCACTGGCCGCGTCTGACGACTTTGGTATCTCCTGTGGTTATCTCGACACGTGCTTTTTTAGCTGCATTTTTGATGGATTTTAAGACCTTTTCCAGGTCTTCCCAGGAAAAGCCCTCTTCCAGAATAAGGGATAGAGATATATAACGTGGCTCTGCACCTGAAACGACTAGGTCGTTGACTGTTCCGTTTATACACAGGGTGCCTATGTCCCCACCTGGGAAAAAGATCGGGTCAACTACATAACTATCGGTCGTGAATGCAATTCCTTGAGGGAGATGTGCTGAATCTGAGAGTTCATTCAAGAGAGGATTTTTAAACGTCCTGACAATGTGTTGGTCGATAAAATCTCTCATCATCTTCCCACCACTACCAAGCTCTAAACTAACCTTTTTCATCTTCTTTTCTCCTTTTCCTGTAAGTTCTCAATAATTGGGGGTAGATTATATTTGTGACTAATCACTGGATTCCTGCTACCTGCCTCCGCAGGCACAAGCTTCGCAGGAATGACAGACACTTACACTCAATCGTCATTCCCGCGGAGGCGGGAATCCATAGCTACTACCCACACTTATTGAGAAGTTGCCTTTTCCCTTAAACCTTAAACCAATTCTTGTTTCATCTTACGTTTTACGGCTTACGGCTTACGATCATAAGTTTTGAGCTTTGAGTTTATCTTGCTCCTAACTCCTCACTCCTTACTATTTTCAGTTTTGAGCTTTGAATTTATTATGTCTTGCTTGTCTTGCCATTTATTTTGTCTTGCCAGCGAAGCGTTGTCTTGCCCTTATTAATATCAGTTTTGAGCTTTATCCTCATTTATAGCTTCTGTACTTAAAATAGGCCAGACAGGCTCCTTCAAAAGAAACCATACAGGGACCGTAAGGAGAATCAGGATTGCATTTTTTAGCAAAGAGCGGACACTGGGGAGGAGAAATTTTGCCACGCAGGACCTCGCCGCAGCGGCATCCTGGGAGATCTTCGCTTCCCCCAATTATGTTTAAACTGTACTTGACTTCAGCATCATAAGCAGAATATTTCTTTTTGAGTTTCAAGCCGCTTTGAGGGATCAGACCCAAGCCGCGCCAATAGGAATCCTTGATTTCCAGGATTTCATACATGACTGCAAGAGCCTGCGGATTGCCTGAAGGCCTGACCACTCTTGAGTATTCGTTTGAAACCTCTGCTTTTCCTTCCTTTGTCTGGTCTAGGATAGAAGAGATGGCTAGCAGGATATCGCTCGGTTCAAAGCCTGTAATAGACCCTGGAATGCCGTAATCCTCGGCAATAAACTTATAAGGTTTTTCTCCAATAATTGCGCTTACATGTCCAGGATATAGAAAACCTTTGATGGATGTGTCTTTTGTTTCTAGGATGGCTTTTAGGGGTGGTGGGATGAGCCAGAGAGCAGTAAGAATAGAATAGTTAGCAAGATGTTCTTTGTAGGCTTGCCTGGCTGTGAGTGCGATTGCCGGAATGGTAGTTTCAAAGCCGACTCCAAAAAAGACGACATCTTTTTTTGGGAACTTCCTTGCTATTTCCAGGGATTCTTCAGGCGAGTAGACTATTTTGACCATAGAACCTGGAGCAGGAACAACTGTTTGAAGGGAGCCGAATCTGGTAGGGACTCTAGTCATATCGCCGAATGTAGTCAGGATAAAATTTTCTTGTTTCGTAACTAACTCAATGGCAGCTTCATGTATTTCGTTTGGGGTGATACATACTGGACAGCCTGGGCCGGAAAGCATTTCCACGCCTGCCTCTTCGAGCATTTTTTTTAAGCCGTATCTGTGGATTGTCATTGTATGGGTGCCGCAGACCTCCATGATTTTGATGGGCCCGGTTAGCTCTGGAGCCTTCTTTTTTATTTCAGCCAGCAGGCCCGATATAACTCTCTTATCTCTAAGTTCTTTCATAATCCCCTAAACCCATCTCCCCGTCCTCTTTTCTTACTCTTTACTATTTCTCGCAAACTCCCGGAGCAGTTCGAATGTCTCTTGTGCTTCTTCTTCGTCAAGCTTAGATATGGCAAATCCAGCGTGGAGGATGACCCAGTCTCCGATTTTGACATCGTCGAGAAGAGCAAAATTTGTTTTTACTTTGGTGCCTAAATAGTCGACTTTCCCTTGTTTGGATTTATCGATTAGAGTGACTTTAGCAGGAATTCCTAAACACATTTTTGACCTATTTTTTACTCAGGATACTAGCTTACCAAATCCCGAGACACAGGTCTATGATTTTTGACAATTCGCAGCCGAGTCTCTATAATTGACGTATGAAAAAGAAACTTGAGGGTTTTATAAAACCTGGAAGCGAAGAAGAAGAACTTGTTAAGCAGCTCGACTTCTCAAGACTGCCCCGTCATGTGGCTGTTATCATGGATGGAAACGGACGCTGGGCAAGAAAGAGAAGATTGCCCCGTGTGGAAGGGCACCGTGCTGGGTCTAAATCTGTCCAGGAAATAGTGGAAACTTGTGCTCGTGTGGGAATTGACTATCTTACTCTGTATGCGTTTTCTAAAGAGAATTGGAAAAGACCTATAAGGGAAGTCGCTACACTCTGGAGGCTTTTGGAAGACTATCTGAAAAAAGAAGATAGAATATTGGTTGAGAATAAATTGAGATTAAAGGTCATAGGGCAGAGAGAGGCGATTCCTGCTGTTGTGAGGGCAGAATTAGAACGTGTGGAAGATTTGACTAAGAACAATGACCATATGACCGTGATTTTAGCTCTTAATTACGGGGGAAGAGCTGAAATTGTAGATGCGGCAAAAAAAATAATGAAAAAAAAGAGTTTTGATATTGATTCTTTAGATGAGGAAAAGTTTTCTCAGTTCTTATCCACGGCTCAGTTTCCTGATCCTGACCTTCTTATCAGGACAAGCGGTGAGCTTCGCATCTCGAATTTCCTGCTCTGGCAGATAGCCTATACTGAGATTTGGATTACACCAGAACTTTGGCCTGATTTTCGAAAGAAACATATGCTTCAGGCACTTGTTGAATACCAGAGGAGAGAAAGGAGGTTTGGAGATGTACATCCCCGCGAGTTCAGTAAGGAGTAAGTAATTTTGAATTTGGGATTTTAAAGTAAAATGAGTCTGCGCACAAGAACACCCACAGCTCTTATTTTGTTGACAGTTGTCCTTTTGAGCATTCAGTTTCTCCCTCCCCTCGGTTTTTTTCTCTTCTTACAGATTGGAATTCTGGCCTCTCTTTTTGAATTCTATAACCTTCCTCGAAGGAGGAATGTTTTTCCTAAAAAGGCCCTAGGTTTTCTGTTGTCTTTAATCATTGGATTATCCTTCTTCTTTGAGGCACTTTCTCTTGAATTAGCGCTTTTTATCTCGCTTTGCCTTGTAGCAATTTATTTTGTTATTACGATTAATAAACTGGAGAAACTTCCGCAATTCCCAGCATCGATTGCTTTGACTTTTTTTGGGGCGTTTTATTTAAGCTTTACTATTAACTTTTTTTACATTTTAAGAGAGGAAAAAGGGCCTTTCATTGTTTATTTTCTCCTTGCTGTTATAACTATAGGGGATACTGGAGCTTATCTTTTCGGGAAGCTCCTTGGCCGGCATAAGCTTGTTCCCATAGCAAGCCCCAAGAAAACCTGGGAAGGAAGCTTTGCTGGGATAGTGTTTGCATGCCTGGGAGCTGTTGCAGTCCAGCAAACCTTGATTAAGGACTTTGTGCTCTGGAAGGCTATCCTTTTTGCTATAATTGTTCATGTTGTAGCCCAGATAAGTGATCCTCTGGAGTCTTTGTTCAAGAGAGTGGTAGGAGTGAAAGATTCTTCCAATATTCTTCCTGGGCACGGCGGGTTTTTGGATAGAATTGATAGCCTCATACTGGCCACGCCCTTTTTCTATTATTTAGTAAAATTATTTGGAACAAATTAGGAGAAAATTGGATTTAAAGATATAAGATGGAAAATATCTCAATCCTGGGTTCAACTGGATCTATAGGCCGAAGCACGCTTGATGTTGTGGATAAATCAGGCGGCAAATTCAATGTGAGAGGCCTTGCGGCTGGCCGTAATCTTGACCTTCTCTGCAGGCAAGTTGAAAAATTCAAGCCGAAGATTGTATCCCTTGAAAGAAAGGAAGATGCAGATGAATTCAGGCGAAACTGTAAAGAATATGCTCTTCGAATAACATATGGTCAGGAAGGTGCAGAAGAAGTGGCCAGGTTCGAGGAAAATGATATCATCGTTTCTGCCATAACCGGAATAAACGGCTTAAGACCTACTCTTGCAGCAGTAAAAGCTGGAAAGCGAGTGGCTTTAGCTAACAAAGAATCCATGGTAGTGGCCGGGCCTTTAATCCAGGAAACGCTTCAGAAGTCAGGAGCCCAGATCATCCCTGTCGATAGTGAGCACAGCGGAATATTCCAATGCCTGGCAAAGGAACGGATAGAAGATGTAAAAAAGGTAATTCTTACTGCTTCTGGCGGCCCCTTTTTACAAACATCGATTGAAAAGATGAAGAATATAACACGAGAGGAAGCTTTGAATCATCCCCGTTGGAATATGGGAGAAAAGGTGACTATTGATTCTGCTACTCTGATGAATAAAGGACTGGAACTTATCGAGGCCAGATGGCTTTTTGGGTTATTGCCCGAGAAGCTTGGTATTTTGATTCACCCTCAGAGTATAGTACATTCGCTTGTCGAGATGCGGGATGGGTCTGTTCTGGCTCAGCTAAGTCCTACAGATATGAAAGTTCCAATTCAGTATGCTCTTACGTATCCCCGGAGAGAAGAGGCTCTCTTGCCTTCTTTAGATTTAAGCCAGATAAAGGTTTTAGAATTTTATAAAGTTGATGTGAAGAAATTTCCTCTCGTTAAACTTGCCCGCCAAGTCCTTGAGGAGGGCGAGAGTTTTCCTGTGGCTCTCAATACAGCTAACGAGGTGGCAGTTGAAATGTTTCTCAAAAGAAGGATAAAATTTTCTGATATTGCTGACGTTGTAGCGGAAATTGTAGAAAATCACAAAAAGAGAAAGATCGAGAGCCTGGATGATATATTTGAAGTCGACCGGGAGACAAGGCAACAAACCCGGAATTTATTAAAAAAAAGGTCTTGAAATGGTATCAATATTAGGAACTATTTTTGCATTTGTTATTGTATTCGGCATCCTTGTTTTTGTTCATGAATTTGGCCATTTTTTCATGGCTAAACTTGTAGGCATTAGAGTTGAAGTTTTTTCCTGGGGATATGGAAAAAGACTCATTGGCTTTAAAAAAGGAGAGACGGATTATAGGATTAGTTTGATACCTATGGGAGGATATGTCAGGTTTACTGGAGAAGAAGCATTCGAAAAAGAAAAGGAACTGGATCCTGGAGATTTTAGGGCGAAGAAGAGATGGCAGAGATTTTTTGTCATATTCATGGGCCCTGTGATGAATATTTTTTTAGCTGTTGTGCTTGTGGCTTTTATCAACATAGTGGGAGCCCCAGTTCATGAATACCAGGAACAAAGCCCATTGATTGGCTGGATTGGACCTGATTCTCCAGCTGAACGGGCAAATTTGCAGGTAGATGATGAAATCATAAGCATCAACAATAGAAAAACAAAGACGTGGAGAGATGTAGACCTGGAAGTTGGCACCAAGCCAGATAGGACAATCAACGTAGAAGTTAGGAGAGGAGAAGAGGTATTAACAGTCGAGCTTTTGACAGAAAGTATTACAAGATATGCGATGGGCTATGCTGGTTTTTTCCCAAAGATTTTGACTCAGGTTAATTTTGTCAAGCCTGCATCACCGGCGGAGAAAGCCGGCTTAGAAGCAGGGGATGTCATCCTGGCAATTGACAGCGAGCCTGTCTATTATTTCCGGTTTTTGGAAATCGTCAAGAAAAGCCCTGAGAAAGAGCTTGATTTTTTAATCGATAGAGGCGGAGAGACCTTAATGCTTAAGGTTACACCCAGACGTGAAGCAGATGGAGGAGCTATTGGGATAAAACCTGGTGAGAAAACAAAGATTAAAAAATTTGGCTTTTTTGCTGCCTTTGTCCAGAGTGTAAAATTTAATGCAAGGTTGACTTTTATGGTCTTTAACTTCATAAGGGATTTGATAACAGGAGAGGCTTCAACGCGCCAGCTGGGTGGGCCGATTGATATAGCCAGCTTTTCTTATATTGCCTTTCGCATGGGCTTTATAGCCATGTTAAGCTTTATAGCTTTCATCAGTCTTCAGTTAGGAATCATCAACCTTTTTCCCATCCCGGTACTGGATGGGGGACAGATTCTTGTCATTGCTCTTGAAGGAATATTCCGGAGAGATTTCGGTCCCAAGGTCAAGCAGATTGTCATGCAAATAGGCTTCGCAATGTTTATCTTCTTGATAGTATTTGCTATTCTGAATGATGTTGCAAAAAGACTGCCTAATGGCTGGGAAAGCCTCATTCCTTGGTAAGGAGAATAAGGGTTAAGGTTTAAGGTTTAATACTACCTGTTTAAATTCCGCGGACGTAAGTCCGGGGATGGAAATAGTTCCTAAGTCTTCTTTCAATATGATAAGATTTGGGCATGGAAATAAGGAGACAAGCCCACTGTGTATACCGGTG
>Ga0209979_1001153_pt1 | contig 30374 bp, 25 predicted proteins | sample AnhtaG_FD_183114 | JGI IMG/M metagenome (GOLD analysis project Ga0209979, IMG submission 183114) | Deep subsurface microbial communities from Anholt, Denmark to uncover new lineages of life (NeLLi) - Anholt_01485 metaG (SPAdes) (version 2) | ecosystem: Environmental > Aquatic > Marine > Oceanic... | reverse complement strand
TTACCCCTGGCGACGGCTCAAACCCGACCGAGAGCACGACCAGGTCAAACTCTTCTTCCACCATCTGTCCATTCTCGGCCTCGTATTTGAGCAACAGGTTGGCGGTGTGGGGGTCTTCCCTGATCAGCGACACCATGTGCCGGATGTAGCGAACGCCGTACTCCTCCTCCGCTCTCTCCACGTACTTGTCGAAATCCTTGCCGTAGGCCCGCATGTCCATGTAAAAGATGGTCGGCTCTACCTGAGACATGTGCTCCTTGGCGATCACCGCCTCTTTGGTGGCGTGCATGCAGCACACCGAGGAACAGTACCCTCGGCCGTGGGCGGCATCCCGCGAGCCCACACACTGAATGAAAGCAACCCGAGTGGGGATGTCGCCATCTGAGGGGCGCTGCACCCGCCCTTTGAAGGGGCCCGAGGCCGATAGGATCCGCTCAAACTCAATGCTGGTCACCACATTGGGGAAGCGCCCGTAGCCGTACTCGCCTCGCAGTCGGGCGTCGAACTCCTCGAAGCCGGGAGCCAGAATCATGGCGCCCACTTGAAGCTCCTTGGTCTGCTTCTGGTCATCGTATCTGACGGCGTCGGCCAGGCACAGGTTCTCGCACAGTCCGCACCCGATGCATTTATCTCGGTCGATGGAGAAGGCCAGGGGCACCGCCTGAGGATACCGAATATAGGCCGCTGCGCGCTGGCCGAGCCCTTCGTTGAAAGTGTCCACAGCGCTCACCGGGCACAGGCGAGCGCACACCGCACAGCCGGTGCACTTTTCCACGTCTATGTACCTGGGCTGCAGCTCTACCTGGACGCTAAAGTTCCCCACCTGGCCCGACACACCCTGCACCGTGGCACAGGTTATGATGTCGATGTTCAGGTGTCGCCCAGCCTCCACCAGCTTGGGCGATATGATGCACATCGAGCAGTCATTGGTGGGGAAGGTCTTGTCTAGTTGGGCCATCACCCCACCGATGGTGGGCGAAGACTCCACCAGATAGACCTTGAAGCCCGACTCGGCCAGGTCGAGCGAGGCCTGGATGCCTCCGATCCCTCCCCCGACGACCATCACGGCGCCGATCACTTCGTCTCCCTTGCTGCCTTCACCATTCATCGAGACACCAATGCCCTCTTCTTTGGGCCGCACACGGCCACAGACACACTGAGACATCCAGTCCTCAGGAGCTACGAGTCTGTCACAACCGCTGGTACTTGGGCGAGTTGCCTTCGATTCCCACCATGGCCATCAATCCATCCTGCTCCAGAGAGACGACGTGGGGCAGCACCGACCGGGGAGCCATTCCTACCTCGCTGGCCATCTCCTTCACCGACAAAGGATGGTCGGCCAGAAGCAACAGCCGGCTCCTCAGATACTTGTCCGCCACGGTAGAATCCAACAAACTCTCGAAGGCTTCCTGGTCAACCGCCTGGCCATAGACATCGCCCGCTTCGAGCATCTCCTGCTTTCGGCCCACCAGCCACCTGACCTTCTCACTCTCCACGGCCCGCCGGGCCGCGGCAAGTCGCTCCAGTAGCTCCTCCCGGGGCGGTTCCCCGACCCCAGCAGTTCCAGCGCCGTCCAGCGGCCCGAGGGCCTTGATGCGCTCAGTGAAGTCGAATACCAGGGCGGCGAACCGCTGCCCCTCGCCGGCCGAGACCCAGTCCAGGACTAGACGATCCGGGTTGACCATGGCCAGACCCAATAGCTGCTTCAGCACCTTCACCCGGTTCTGGGCGTAGTAGTTGCCGGTGGCGTAGTGACAGTCTCCCGGGTGACATCCGAGGATCATCACCCCGTCTAGTCCACGGGAAAAGGCGCGCAGCACAAAAACTGGATCGACCCGGCCAGAGCACATCACCCGGATGACTCGAATAGTCGGCGGGTACTGAAATCGAGACACGCCGGCCAGGTCAGCCCCGGCATAGGAGCACCAGTTGCACAGGAAACCGAGGATCTTCGGTTCGAACGCGGCTATCCCTGTCATACCACCAGCTCCGCCAACGCGTCGATCTGGGCAAAGAGCTGCTCGTCGGTGAAATGCTGCATGGAGATGGCGCTGTCCGGGCACCCGGCAGCGCACACCCCGCAGCCCTTACACGAAGCGGCGATGGTCTGTGCCTTGCGGCCTGCCCCCGTGTCCCGTAACACGATGGCCTTGTAAGTACACACCGTCTCGCACAACCCGCAGCCGATACACTTCGCCTCGTCCACTACCGAGACGATGGGCTCGACCTCTACCCTGCCTCTGCTCAGCAGAATCGAGGCCCGTGCCGCCGCCCCATAGGCCTGGGCCACGCTTTCTCCGATATCGGAGGGCCAGTGGGCGCTGCCGCAGAGGAATATGCCGTCCGTGGCAAAGTCCAGGGGTCTCAGTTTGACGTGGGCCTCCAGGAAGAAGCCGTGCTCGCCCACCGGTACCTTGAGCAGTTGTGCCAGGTTCGCAGCGTCGGCCTGGCCGACCAGCGGGGTGGACAGGACGACCAGGTCGCAGGGAATACTCAGCGCCTGGCCCAGCAGCTCGTCGTACACGACCACCTGCCCCCCGTTGACCGTCGGCGGCGACTGGGGGCTGTACTGGATGAAGGTCACGCCCTGGCCTCTGGCCTCGCGGTAGAGGCTCTCGTATTCTGTTCCAAGGGTCAGCATGTCTCGGTAGAGCACATACACTTGAGCCCGCGGATCGTCCTCCTTGATCAGCAGAGCATTCTTGACCGCGGTCATGCAGCAGATGCGAGAGCAATAGGGCCGGGCGTCGATCCGCGCACCCACACACTGAATCATCACCATGGAACGGATCGAGGACATACCCTTGGCCAGCAGCTTCTCCAGTTCCCCCTGGGTAATGACCCTCTCTCCATCGTAGCCGTATATCCCCACCGGCTTGAACTCCTTAGCGCCGGTGGCGACGATGATGACCCCCACAGCAAACCCCAGCTCTCTCCCTGGCCTGCCATCCAGGACAGGCGCCCCTTGGCCCACGACCACCTCATAGTTGCCCACGAAGCCACTCACATCGCTCACTTCGGCCCCGGTGAATACCTCGATGTTGGGGTGGCGCTGAGCTGCCTCCACCTTGGCCTCGATGAAGGCTCGCGCATCGTCGCCAGTCGGATACAAGCGGTTCACACCCCTCAACAGGCCTCCCGTCTCCGCTTCGCGCTCCACAAGCTTGACCTCGAATCCCCGGTTGGCCAGGCTGAGAGCAACGGTCAGGCCAGCAACCCCCGCCCCGATCACCAGAGCCGCGGGCACGACCTCCACCTCGATGCTCTCCTCGGGCTCCAAGAGCACGGCTCTGGCCACCCCCATGCGGAGCAGGTCCTTCGCCTTTTTGGTGGCCAGCTCTCGCTCCTGCATGTGCACCCATGAGCACTGATCCCGGATGTTGACGAACTCAAACAGGTAAGGATTGAGCCCCGCCTGCTGGCAGGTGGAGCGGAAGAGGGGTTCATGTGTGCGAGGCGTGCACGAGGCAACCACCACCCGGTTCAGATCGTGCTCGGTGATACCCTTCACGATCTCCGCCCGGCCGGCGTCGGCACAGGTGTACATGTTCTCCTGAGCGAATGCGACGTGAGGCAACGTCCGAACGTACCTCGTCAGCTCAGGCACGTCCAGGAAGCCAGCGATGTTGTTTCCGCAGTGACAGATGAACACGCCCACCCTAGCCTGGTCCATAGCCTAGGCCCTCATCACAAGGTCTGCCGCCATCACGATCTCTGCCGCTCGCCCTGCCGCCCCACTGGCCTGAGCCACCGACTCGGGGATATCGGCCGGGCCCCGACAGTACCCGCAGGCGAACACCCCCGGGCGGGTGGTCTCCATCGGGGAGAAGGGATCGGTCTTGATGAAGTTGTACTCGTCCAGCTCCACTCCCACCAGCTCCGCCAGCTCCTTCGCCCCGCGCCTGGGCACCAGGCTTATGGCCAGCACCGCCAGATCAACAACCTCACTCCCCACCTCGCCGGACTCGGCATCGTCGTACCATATGATGGGACGCTCATTCGCGTCCAGGGTGATCTCCGCCACCCGTGCACGAACGTAGGTCACATTGTACTCCCGCTGGGCTCTGTCCACGTACTCTTGAAAGCCTTTGCCTGCTGCTCGCAAGTCGGTGTAGAAAATCGTCGAATGCACGTCCCGGTCGTGCTCGTTGGCCAGAATGGCCTCCTTGGTAGCGTACATACAACAGACGGACGAGCAGAACTGGTTTGTGTTGACATCCCTGGACCCCACACACTGGATGAACCCCAGCCGTTTGACCGGCTGTTTGTCGGGTAGACGCCACAGGTGGCCGCCGGTGGGCCCCGAAGCACTGATCAGCCTCTCGTACTCCGGCGAGGTGATGACGTTCCTGTACTTTCCATAGCCGTACTGAGTGACTATAGAAGGGTCGAAGGGATCAAAGCCGGATGCCACCACGATAGCTCCCACGTTGAGCTGAAAGGTCTCGTCGGCCAACTGGTGATCGATGCACTTCGGGCCGCACACCTCCACGCAGCGCCAGCACTCGGAGCAGATACCGCAGCGGAGACAGCGCAACGCCTCGGCGCGAGCCTCCTCCTCAGACAAGCCCAGCTCCACCTCGCGGAAGTCTCGGATGCGTTCCTGGACGGGAGCCGCGGGCATGACCGCCCTGAGGCCCATGTTCACCTCGGGCGACGTGGCCAGGTCTGCGATTTCGCCCTCGGTCAGGCGAACCAGCGGCAAGGGGTGGAGCTCGCGCGGCGTGAGCAGGGGCGCGCCCCGCAGATAGCGGTCAATCGACAGGGCGGCTCGCCTCCCGTCGGCGATGGCCTGGATGAGGGCACCCGGCCCGCGGGCCGCATCCCCACCGGCGAACACGCCTGGTCTGCTGGTTTCCAGCGTACGTGGGTTCACCACGAAAGTGCCCCGGAGGCTGATGTCCAAACCGTGATCTGGCTTGAGGAAAGAGATCTCTGGAGCCTGGGCCACAGCCGCGATCAGCGCGTCGGTCCCTATCACGAACTCCGAGCCCTCGACTGGGATGGGGCGACGGCGACCGCTCTCATCGGGCTCGCTGAGGCGCATGCGAATGCAGCTCACACCGGTGATGCGGCCATTCTCGGAGATCACCTCGACAGGCTGGGTCAGCAATTCCAGTTTGACACCCTCGCGCTGGGCCTCCTCAATCTCCCAGGAAATGGCTGGCATCTCAACTCGGGAGCGGCGATAGGCAATGATCACCTCCTCCGCCCCCAGCCGCAACGCAGAGCGCGCCGCATCAATAGCTGTGTTGCCGCCTCCGACGACAAGCACCCTTTTGCCTAGTCTAATCTCCCCGCCCAAGTTGACTGTCCTCAGGAAGGGGACGCCGTGGTAGACGCCCTCCGCATCCTCACCTGGGATCCTGAGGTGCTGTGGCTCGTGCGCCCCAATAGCCAGGAACACAGCGTCGTACCCTTCATCGAACAGCCTGTTAATGTCGCTGATTGGGCTGTAGAGCTCTAGCTCGACACCTAGGTCCAGGATGTTATCAATCTCTCGTTGCAGCACGTGCCGGGGCAGACGATAGGATGGGATGCCCACCCGCATCATGCCACCGGGCACAGGCAAAGCCTCGAAGATGGTCAGCCGGTAGCCCGTCCGTGCCAGGAAATGGGCGGCGCTCAGACCCGCCGGACCAGCGCCGACAATGGCTACTCGCTTGGCGTCCTGTGGCACAGCGGCGGGCAGCGTAGCATCAGTTGGTTGGTCACTGTTCGCTGGTTGCCTGCCCTTTTCAGCATACACCCAGTCTGCCACAAAGCGCTTCAAAGCACAGACGGCCACCGGCTCGTCCAGCTTACCCCGGTTGCACTCAGCCTCACATGGATGGTCGCACACCCGCCCCACTGTCGCGGGGAAGGGGTTATACTGCTTGACCACCTCCAGGGCTTCTCTGTACTGCCCCTGGGCGATGAGCGCGACGTATCCCTGGGCGCTGGTCTCTGCCCGACAGGCGGCCTTACAGGGGGAGGTCCCCCGCTTGTTCACGAGATAGGCGTTGGGTATCGCCTGAGCGTAGGGCCGGTAGATCGCCGTGCGCTCTGACAACCCCTGGTTGAACTCATCGGACAGCGTGATGGGACACACCACTACGCAGTCTCCGCAGGCGGTGCATTTCTCTTCGTCCACATATCTGGCGTGCTTGAGCACCTTCACCGAGAACTCGCCGGCCGAGCCCGTCACTTCTTCGACCTCGGAGTAGGTGTGCAAAGTGATGTTGGGATGCCGCGAGCATTCCGCCAGTTTGGGGGACAGAATGCATATAGCGCAGTCATTGGTGGGAAAGGTCTTGTCAAGCTGGGCCATCCGGCCGCCAATGCTGGGTGTCTTCTCCACCAGGTGCACATGGATGCCCATGTCCGCCAAATCCAGAGCAGCCTGAATGCCCGATATCCCGCCGCCGATGACCAGGACACCCCTACTCATCCCAGGTCTCTTAGTTCCAGCTCTTGAGACCGTTTGCTTTTGCGCTGCCTCTTCCCTATGAAAAGCGTGGGAGGCAAACACACCCCTTTGAATCGCATATCTCTGCTGCATCTTGGGGAAGGTGAAGATGAACCTACTGCCTTTGCGCAGTTCCGATTCCACCTTGAGTTGCCCGCCATACAGTTCCACCACATGCTTCACGATGGGTAACCCCAGCCCCGTGCCGTAGGGTTCCACTTCCTTGGCATTCGCCGCCCGGTAGAATTCTTCGAAGATGCGAGACACATCCTGCGGCGCTATCCCTATGCCTGTATCCGCCACTTCTCCAATCACACAGTCGGCTTCCTCTTTGAGGGATACGGTAACCGTTCCCTCTGGATCGGTGTACTTGATGGCATTGTCAATCAGGTTGGACAGCAGTTGCTCCATATCCTCATCCGTGCCGGCAATCGGCGAGAGGGAGTCCAGTACATCCAGGCGCAAATCCACGCCTCTGAGCGTGGCTTTTATGCGCATCTCCGGAACCACCCGCCACAAAGTGTCTACAAGCTGAACGGGCGGCGCCTCTTTCTCCATCTCGGCATGTCGAATGCCACCCAAGTGCAACAGGTCGTTGACAAGCTCCAGCAAGGCCCTGGCCCGATCGCGTGCCAGGCGCAGCATCTCCTCGTGTACGAAGGTGGCGACAGCAGCATACCCCTGCAGGAGCACATCCAAGGAGTTCTGGATGGAAGCGATGGGGGCTCGCAGTTCGTGCGCCACTAGCAGCGTGCGATCTGCTCTTCTCTTCAGGAGTCCTCTAAGGCTCTCCACCTCCCTCTCTGCCTCGGCCAGGGCTGCACTCCGCTCCTGAAGCGTCTCTTTCGTGGCCGCCAGCTCCTTTTCCCGCGCCTGCAGCCTGGCTCCCCTGGAGAGAGCCAGATACCCGCTCAGCAACAGCAGCGCTACCAGGAGCAGGCCCAGCGCTACAAGAGCAGCCGGAAGCGGCGAGGGCAGCACTGCGCCTGGGGGGAACATGCAGGCGCTCTGCCCCCCTATTTCGTCAAAAAGGGAGACCCACGCGGCCATGGGGCCTGGACCTCCGTTCCAATGGGCCTGCTCGCTACCTCAGAAAGCGCTGGATGGATTGCACCAGATCGGATGGCTGAACAGGCTTGAACAGAAAATCAACAGCGTGGAGATATCTATCCGTGGGGAACTGAGATGCGTACTGCGAGGAAGCGATAGAAGAGACAATGACCACGGGAATCTTCCTCAGTTCGTCATCTTCAAACATGACCTGGCTCACATACAAGCCGTCTAGGATGCTATCCATCATAATGTCCAGGACTACCAGGTCCGGCCTCTCAGCGCGCATCAGAGCCAGCGCCTCATCAGCGTTTTTGGCGGTTGTCACCTCATAGCCCGAAGATTCCAAAACGAGCTGTGTTGCTTTGACAAAAAGCGGATCGTCATCCACAAGCAAGATCCTATGACGCTGTTCCATGGCTTCCTCCCTCCTAGCTACCCCCGGCAGTATCCAGTCACACCTATCTTTGATGCTCTCCAAAACGTGGAAGGTGTCAACCTGCTCGATCCCTGGAATGGCGGCTATATCGCGGGTGAAGAAGGAGCCCAGTTCGTCGTTTGAGGGGAAAAGGGCCTCCACGATGAGGTTGTAGGGCCCCAGTGTGGAGACGACACTACGCACCTCAGGCATGTTGGTCAGGCGTTGGGCAATCTCGGTAACCTTATCCCACTGAGCATGCACGCCTATGATCACCCGCGTCTGGAACCCTATCTTCTCCGCCTTAACGGCGGCGTAGACCTTGATGACACCCTCCGCCAGCAAGCGGTCTATCCGGTTGCGGACAGTGCCCTCTGCCACCCCAACCTGGCGGGCAATCTCGACATTTGTCCTCCGCCCATCAGCCTGTAGGAGGGATATGATCTTCCAATCGATCTCATCAACAATGTGCACCATCGAACAGTCCTTCTACGAATTTCTGACTATATTATACCACAAAATGCAGAAAATGTCAAGCGATCTATGTCCATCTGTGAAGTTCGTAATGAGCCTAGGGCCGGGCTTTGAATTCCAGGGTAAAATGCCACGCCAGCAGTTTGAACCGGTGGCGTCTGTCTCGCAGCTGACAACTCTCGCTTCTCGGCAAGACAACACTTAGCCTGGTCATGATGCCGCCCCCCGGGAGACCAGTCGGGTGCCTTCGTCAGGAGGCGAGACACGATAGCTTAACAATTCCAATACGCTCCAGCAGTAGTCCGTCAGCCCGGTCGTTATAGCTGGGGTACCTTCGACCCAACGCCAACACTGCATCCCATTGCCTGGCCTGGGGTCAGGTCAGGGGACAACCTGGCCGGGACGGGGAGTACAAACGACATGGCACAGTAAACCTGTTGGCTGGGTTGATCGTGTACAACGGCTAGATGTAGTCGGAGTGTCTGGATCGCAACGATGCGGAATGCTGGCACCAAGTCGCCGTTGAACCCCAGTGGGCTGGCGTCTGCACTGCTTCGTCAATCTGCTACACCCAGCGCTTTCCATATCTGCGCCACCGCCCGCTCACTCCCCTCCTGTGTCTGGGGCGATAGCTCTGTCCCGAAGTCGAAGTCATAGCCCCGGATAGAGATCAGCCGCGCCTGCGGCGCTCTCCCCCAGAGGGCCTCAGCCAGGGCCAGGAGTGCCTCCGGATGGAGGTGGTGGGAGACGATCGCCGGGCGCGTTGCGGGCTTCAGGGCCACCTCACGCAGGAGCTCAGGGTACTCTCCCATGTGGGCGTCCACAAAGGTTGCCTCTTCGTACTGGACGATGATTTCGGCCAGCTCGGGGGTCAGTTGCTGCAGGAAAATTGTGTCCAGTTCCTCTCCCAGCTCTTCCAGGCCATCCATCCCCTCCTCCAGTAGGGGCCGCCTCTGAAGCGTCCGCAGTCCATTGACCACCACCAGTGCGACGCCATCGTCGCGCCGATAGGGATTGCCGTAGCCAATGACGAGCACGCGCTTCATTACTCTCCTCTCTTTCCCTCCTCTCCCGGAGGAATAAGGGCCCGAGGGGCCTCAAAGACAAACAGGTAGCCACTCCGGCTACCTGTTTGCCCATCCCTAAGCCCTGATGGGCTAGCGTACAATTCGGTCCAGCAGTTGGCCCTGGGCGTCGTACAGAGTGACCTCCAGCGGCATCTGGCCCACGGCGTGGGTGGAGCAGGAGAGGCAGGGGTCGTAGGCGCGGATGGCCGCCTCCACCCGGTTGAGCATCCCCTCGGTGAGGTGCGTGCCATCCACAAACTCCTTGGCCACCTCCTCCACCGACTTGCTCATGGCCCAGTTGTTGTGCCCGGTGGCCACGATGAGGTTGATCTTGGTCAGCTTGCCCGTCTCGTCGGTCCTATAATGGTGGAACAACAGGCCCCGCGGGGCCTCGATGACCCCCACCCCCTCGCCTGTCAGGCCCTTGGGTTTGGCTCGGATGTCGGTGGACAGGATGTCGGGGTCCTCCAGCAGTTCGCACGCCCGCTCGGCGGCATAGATATCCTCGATCAGTCGGGCGTAGTGCATGTACAGCGAGGGCTCCACCGGACCCTCGGAGAGGGCCTTGAGCTTCTTGAACTCCTCATTGGCCAGGGGGGTGCTGATCTTGTCCGCCACATTCAACCGCCCCAGCGGGGCCACACGGTAGACACCTCCTGGCCAACCCAGTTTCTTGTAGTAGGGGAACTTGAGGTAGGACCAGTCCTCTACATGCTCGGCGATGTAGGAAAGGTAGTCCGAACCGTCGAACTGCTCCAGCAGCTTGCCCCTGCGATCCACCAGCCGCACCTGGCCGTCGTACAGCTCCAGGCTGCCATCCTCAGGTTTCACCAGTCCCATGTAGCCGGAGGGGAAATTGGCGAAGCGCTGAACGATTTCCTGATTGGCCTCCAGCCACCCCTTGGCGATGGCCAGCCCCTCCTGCATGTAGCTGATCATTTCGTCAATCGACTGCAGGAGTTGGTCGCGTTCCTGGGCGGTGAGCGCCTTGTTCACCCCGCCGGGTACGGCAAAGCGGGTATGGATGCGCCGCCCACCCACCGTGCGAATGATCTCCTGGCCATACTTGCGCAGGGCCACGGCCTTGAGGGCCAGTTGGGGATTGGTCTGGATGATGCCCACCACATTGCGGATGGCCGGGTCAGCGTCGAAGCCGAGTATCAGGTCCGGGCCGGCCAGGTGGAAGAAGTGCATGGAGTGGGACTGGATGATCTGGCCCATGTGCATCAGTTCACGCAGCATGCTGGCCGGCCGTGGCGGCTTGGCACCGATAAGGGCATCGCAGGCCTTGGCTGAGGCCAGCAGGTGGCTGACGGGACAGATGCCGCAGATGCGGGGGGTGATGACTGGCATCTCGAAGTACATCCGCCCCTCGCAGAACTTCTCGAAGCCGCGGAACTGGTCCACGTGGAAGTAAGCTCTCTCCACCTGGCCCCCATCGTCGAGGTGTATAGTGACCCGGGCGTGCCCCTCGATGCGGGTTATCGGCTCAATGGTGATCTTTTGTCCCATTGTCGTCTCCTTAAGTCACACACATATTGAGTTCGAATGTAGCCCCTCGCACAGAGCCACATAAGCGATCGGCTACTCATAGGTGAGGTTGTCGCCCACCAGCACTGGGATGCGGCCCGCCAATAGTTCCGTCAGGACGAACCAGATGGAATCAGCCGGGGGCGGACAACCGGGGAGGTGCACATCCACCTTCACCACCTCGTTGACCGCTTTCACCCGATCGAGGAGCTTGCCCAGCTCTGGGGAACGGGGGATCGCCCCCTGCTCATCCGTGCTCTCGGTCTCGACATAGGCGCGTCTCAGCACCTCTTCCGTGTCGAAGAAGTTGCGCATGGTGCAGATGCCACCGAAGACGGCGCAGTCGCCAATGGCAACGAGGATCTTGCACCGCTCCCTCATCTCCTTTGCTACCGCCTGCTGATGGGTGTTACCGACGGCACCGCTGAGGATGCCCACATCCACACCTTCTTCGGGCGGATGTTTGAGGTCGGTGATGGGACTGGAGGTGATCTCCACTGACTTCAGCAGTTCCACGAGGCGGTCGTCAACGTCCAGGAGGGACATGTGACATCCGGAGCACACATCCAGCCAGTCGGTGGCTACCTTGACTTTAGCCATTCATTGCCTCCTTACAAATCCATTACCACATTCACAAAGTCACATCCAGTTTGGTGGCCAGAGCCTTAAGGATGTCCTCATCGTCCTTGACGCCGGGCGGCGGATCCACAGCCCTGGCCAGCTCCAGAACGCGGCCCTCAGTGTTGGTGAAATGCCCTGCCTTCTCGCTCCAGATGGCTGTGGGCAGCACCACATCGGCGCGCTCGGTCAGGGGAGTCAGGTAGCTGGAATGCACAGCAATGAACTCGACACCCTTAAGCCGCTCCCCTAGATCCTCGCTCACTTGGTCATCGGCGGCCAGGATGTAGAACCCCCGGACCTCCTCCAGCCTGGCTGCGCCATTGAGGCCGGCGGCCAGGGCCCCTCGACTGTTGGCACCGGGTACCAAGCCCACGAAATGGGCTTTGCCAGCTAGTGCTTTCCGAAGTTGGTCCAGGTCGGTGCCAGCCCCTGTTCCGTAGATCACCGCTGGTGCGGAGGCTGCAGTGCACAGGGCAATGGCCCTGGCGCTTTCGCCCAGCTTCAGGTGGTAGGAGGCATAGGATGCCAGCCCATTGGTCTCTTCATCCACGAGGATGAGCCGCGCACCCCGGTTGGTCACAGCCCGCTTGACGAGGAAGCCCGCCACTTGATGATCCACGGTCAAATCAGTTCCCACTACCACGAAGAGGTCGGCCTGGTCCAGCAAAGTCAGGTCGCCCTCCGGCTGGCCCAGGAATTTGGGCACTTCGATGAGGCTGCCCGCATCGGCGTCCAGCCCCTGCCTGAAGAGTTGAACGAAAAGGGAGAGTGCCTCATTGGTGAGCCTGGGTGAGGCCAGCCCTGTCAGCCCACCCTGCAGGCCCCGTATCTTATCAGCCACGAACTGCTGGGCCTCCTCCCAGTCCACCTCTTCCAGTGCCCCGTCCCGGCGCACCATGGGCCTCAGCACCCGCGTCCGCTGCTCATCCAGCGGCTCGAAGCGTCCCATTACACACAGCAGCCCGCCATTGGGCGTGGCATCCCAATCGCCCTCGATGCGGATCAGGTGATTATAGCAGGTTACCAACTCCACCCCACATCCTACGCTACAAAAGGTACAGGTGCTCTTCACCCCTTCCACCTCATCCGGGAGCCCCAGGTAGGCGCTCTTCCTGTCCATCAGGGCCCCGGTGGGGCAGACCTGCAAACAGGTGCCGCAGGAGATGCAACTCGACTCGCCGAGGGGCGCATTCAGGTCAGCGCAGATCATGGAGTTAGCCCCTCGCTCTCTCACTCCCAGGGTGTGGTTGCCCACCGCCTCGGCACAGGCCCGCACACAGCGCCGGCACAGGATGCAGCGGTTGTGATCCATGACAAAGTGCTGGTGTGAGGAGTCAACCTCCAGCTTGGGGAAGGCGCGGTCGTAGATCCAATGGTCCAGCCTGTAGCGATAGGCCAGGTCCTGCAGCTCACAGTCGCCGCTCATCTGGCAGTACATGCAGAAGTGGTTTCGTTCGGAGAAGAGAAGCTGCAGCACAAATTTCCGCGCCTCCACTACCGCAGTCGACTCCGTCCGTACCTCCATGCCCTCCACCACTTTGAAAGTACAGGCTGGCTGTAAGCCTCGCTGCCTGGCTATCTCCACCAGGCACATACGGCAGGCGCCGATTGGCTGCAGGGCAGGATGATCGCAGAGGGTAGGGATGTCAATCCCCGCTTCCTCAGACGCTTCCAGCACGGTCTGGCCAGCCTGGGCGGCGATCTTCTGGCCGTTGATGGTGATATTCACCCTTGCCATAGTATTGCTCTCGCTCCTTTCGCCACTAACTCAATAGGAGATTGTAGATTGAAGATTGCAGATTGTAGATCCCAAATCTGAAATCAGATGGGCAGCACGAAGGTGAAGGTGCTGCCTCTGCCCAGCTCGGACTCCACCCAGATCTTGCCCCCGTAGGTCTCCACAATGCGCTTGGCGATGGACAGGCCCAACCCCGTCCCATGTCTCTCCATCGCTTTGGCGTTCTCCCCCCGATAGAACTCATTAAAGATGCGGGGGAGATCCTCAGAAGAGATACCGATCCCTGTGTCCTGCACCGTACCCACGATCCCCTCAGCGTTCTGGGTCAGGGAAACAGCCACGGTGCCACCGGGCATGGTATATTTGATGGCGTTGCTGATGAGATTAGTCCACAACTGCTTCATGTGCTCCAGATTGGCCTTCAATGGAGGTAGGTCGGGGGCGATTTCGACTCTGAAGGAGAGCCTCTTCTCCTCCGCTTGAGCGCGCACAAGGTCGCTGACCCCACGCAGTACTTCGGCCAAGTCCAGGGATTCCATCTTAACCTCAGCCCTTGGCTCCTCCAGCCTCGCTAGCTCCAAGAGATCGCTGATCAGAGCCAATTGGTCCAGAGCCCGCTGCTCTGCCTTCTGGATGAACTCCCGTTCCCTCTCGCGCGGGACGTAGCCCTCCAGGATGAGCTTCAGATAGCTCTGAATTGCGGCTACGGGCGCTCTCAGTTCGTGAGTGACCAGGTAGATGAACCGGGACCTCGCTTTGTCCAGCTCTTCCAATTTGACGTTGAGCTCCGCCAACTCCTGAGCCCTCACCTCGCAGGAGAGGTTAGCTTCTATCAACTCTTTCCCTCTATCCCGCAGTGCGGCGATGATGGTTGAGGCAAAATAGGCAGCCACGAAAGAGGTGGAGGCCAGGGTGAAGCTGACGGTAAAGATGTGGATGGGCTGCTGGAACCGCACAGGAATGCGAAAGCCAGTCAAGTTGTAGTGGGGTATGATTCCCTGCCATTCCAGGAGGAGGAGGGCAATGTAGAAGGAGCTGGCCAGGCCGGCGTAGGCGAAGCTGCCTGCCCTGGGCAGCAGGATACTGGCGATCACCACGTAGATCAGGTAGAAAAAGAAGAAAGGCGTTTCCAGCCCGCCTAAGAAATGCAAAAAGAAGGTGAGGAACACCAGGTCCAGGAGGAGCTGGAGGTGCGTGAATGTGGTGTACTGCTTAGCCGAGGCCTCCAGGAAGCGCAGCCGCCGGGCGTACAGGAGGAAGATCGTGTTGCAGATGCCAAGACCAGCTATCGTGGCCAGAAGGGGGAGCATAGGCAGAACTCCGGGCAGGAGGTAGTTGGCTGCCAAAACGATGAACAGCTCACTGAGGGCTGTCCCCCACCGAAAGCGGATCAGCCAGCCCATCCGCCTGCTCAATTTCTCCTCCATTGGTATACGGAACACCTCGCCCATAGCTCAGCCTTCCCCTTCTGATTTCAGATTTGAGATTGTAGATTTCAGGTTTGGGATCTACAATCTGCAATCCAAAATCTGCAATCTACAAGAGCCTCTCGACGGTGCTCAGCAGCTTATCCGACGATATGGGCTTGGACATGAAGTCATCAATGTGTATGTATTCGTCCGTCGGGAACAGGGCGGCATAGTCAATGTTGGCGATGGAGGTGACCATCAGGACGGGAATCTCCCTGTGCGCTGGATCCTTGTGCATCTCCTCGCTCATATGTAGCCCATCCAAGACGCTGGCCATGACCACATCCAGGATCACCAGGTCTGGCTTCTCCTCTCGAACTTTAGCCAGGCCCTGGTCGCTATCAGCGGCGCTGATCACCTCGTAACCCTGGGACTCCAGTACCAGCCGGGCAACCTCCACGAAGTCAGGATCGTCATCTACGATCAGAATCTTGCTCACTGTTTCTCCTTCCTCTGCTACGACGATGCAATGCACCGCTGGTGCTCGATGTGATATTCGTATTCCTCCCGGAAGTGTTTGATGCTGGAGAGGGTGGGGTTAACGGCCGCGTCGCCCAACGCGCAGAAGGTGTGGCCCATGATGCCCTGACACAGCCCCAGCACTCGGTCAACGTCCCCCTCTTGGCCACGGCCATCCTCAATGCGCTGCAAGATATCCACCAGCCGCTGAGTGCCCACCCGGCAGGGCGTGCATTTGCCACACGACTCGTGGGCGAAGAACCTGGTCAGGCGAAGTGTGGCATCGACGATGCAGGTGTCCTCGTCCATGACGATGATACCCCCTGTGCCCAACATGGAGCCCACGGCTGCCAATGATTCGAAGTCCATGCTGACGTCCAGGTGCTCTGCCGTAAGCATCGGCGTGGATGCTCCGCCGGGAATGACGGCTTTCACCTCCTTATCATCTCGAATGCCTCCCGCGTGGTCGTAGATGATCTCGCGCAGAGGGGTGCCCAGGGGCAGCTCGTAGTTGCCCGGCCTTTTCACATGGCCGCTGACGCAGAAGATTTTAGGGCCGGTGCTATTCTCAGCGCCGATCTGAGCGTACCATTCCGGCCCCCTCAGGACAATGTGGGGGATGTTGGCCAAGGTCTCCACATTGTGCACCAACGTGGGCTGTCCGTACAGGCCCACCTGGGCCGGGTAGGGCGGCTTGGGCCTTGGCTCACCGCGCTTCCCCTCCAGGCTCTCCAGCAGCGCTGTCTCCTCGCCACAGATGTAGGCCCCTGCTCCACGATGTACGGAGAGGTCCAGGTCGAAGCCGGAGCCCAGGATATCCTTGCCCAGGAAGCCCCGGGCGTAGGCATCATCAATGGCCTTCATCCAGCGCTTCACGCCCATGAAGAACTCCCCGCGAATGTACACAAAGGCCCTGTGGGCCCCCACCGCGTAGCTGGTGATGATAGTCCCCTCAATTACCGAATGGGGGTCACGCTCTACCAAAAGCCTGTCTTTGAAAGTTCCGGGCTCCCCCTCGTCAGTGTTGACGCATACGTACTTGGTCACGTCGGAGTCCTTGGGCACGAAGCTCCACTTTAGGCCGGTGGGGAAGCCTGCGCCACCTCGTCCTCGCAGCCCCGACTTCCTGACCATATTGATGAGTGCCTCAGGGGTGTGCACATAGAGGGCCTTTCGCAGGGCCTGGTAGCCACGACGTTCGAGGTAGACGTCAATCTTCTCCGAATTGGGAAGGTCCACGTTGCGCAGCAGGATCTTTTCGAATGTCATCGTCTTACCTACCAGCCAATTGATCCAGCAGCCGGTCCGCCTTCTCCGGCGTCATGTCCTCATAGAGCTCGTCGTTAATGCGCAGGGTCGGTGAGGTGCCACAGGAGGCTAGACACTGCACCGTCTGCAGAGTGAAGAGCCTATCGGGAGTGGTCTGCCCCACCTCGATCCCCAGCTTCCGCTGAATGTATTCCACCAGCCGCTCCGCTCCGCCCGCCAGATGGCAGGAGAGCCCTTCGCAGACCTGGATGACATATCGGCCCAGGGGTTGAATCTGGAACAGGGAGTAGAAACTGGCGGTGCTGTAAGCATCCTTGAGCGATATGTTCAGCCGCTCGGCCGTCCGCTGCAGGGCTTCTTCGCTCAAATAGCCGTACTGCTCCTGAGCGATGTAGAGCGCAGTGAGCAGCATAGACCTTCGGGTCTGCTCCTCGGTCGGCGATCTGGAGGGTACATCTTCAAGTTCCTCAGGGGGCATCAAATGCAACTCCTTTCCATGATGTGCATTATGCGGGCTCACCTCAGTGAGAGATGAGCTCGTTCACTCGCTTCAGTAGCTCCGCAGGCTCTATAGGTTTTGACATGAATACATCGTGGTGCAGGCACTCATCGGCAGGGAAGAGCTCTGGCTCCTGGCCGCTGACGATGGCCGAGATCAAGATCAGGGGGATCCCCTTCAATTGGGGATCCTTTCGCATCTCCCGGCTCGCATTGAGCCCGTTGAAGGCATAGGACATCACCACATCCAACAACACCACATCCGGCTTGGCCTGCCGCATCAAGGCCAGGCCCTCATCGCCGCTTTCTGCGGTGACAACCTCATAATCCCTGGATTCCAGGACGATCGTGGCAAATTCCAGGAACTCAGGGTCGTCATCAATCACCAGGACCGTCGCCCTGGCGGCCATGTCTCCCTCCTTAGCATGAGGTCGGCTATCGCAGGCACTGCTTGACCTTTTTCAGTAGGTCATCCGGTTGGACAGGTTTGGAAATCCAGGCATCAATGGGTAGATATTCGTCGGTGGGGAACATCCCGGCGTGCGGGCTGGCCGTAATGGATGAGACCATGATGATGGGGATCTTCCGAAGCTCGGCATCAGCCTGCATCTCCTTGCTCACCTCCAGGCCGTCGAGCACATAGGACATCATCACATCCAGGAGCACCAGATCCGGCTTGCCCTGCCGCATTTTGGCCAGGGCTTGCTCGCCATTCGTTGCACTGATGACCTGGTAGTCGTTGGCCTCCAGGATCATTCTGACAATCTCCACGAAGTCCGGATCATCGTCAACCACTAAAATTTGGGCCATTTCTCTCCCTCCTGAACCAAGGTATGGTACTCCTATCTCAACATATGTTTAGCCAGTCTCCGAAGGCTTTCAGAAGGTTGTTTTCTCAATGAGGGCTCGCTCCGGCATGGGCTCGAAGACCAGGCCCTGCGTCTCCAGCCACTCCAGGTCGCAGCGCAGGCAACGTTTGCATTCCTCGCGGACAGCGGCCTGGTCCATTCCCAGTTCGACTTCGTTGAAGTTAGCGCGCCGCTCGGCAATGGGTAGCTCCGGCATTTCCGGGCGGTGGGCGTCGGCGTAGTCCTCCACGTTGAACTGCTGCTCGACCACCGCGTAGCCGGGTATCACGGGGATTTTCTCCACTTTGCCGGTGCGCAGGTAATAGTCCACCTGGGCAGCAACCCGGTTGCCCTGGGCCACAGCCTGAACCACGGTCGCCGGGCCACTCACCGCGTCGCCGGCCGCGAAGACGCCGGGGCGAGTGGCGGCCAGTGCACCGTTGGCTACCAAGGTAGTATTGCGGTTGGCCTCGATGCCGGATCCATCCAACCACGAGAGGTCAATGGCCTGACCGATAGCCGGCACCAGCACGTCCACCTCGATCACGAAGTTGGAGCCTTCCTGCGGCACAGGCCGTCGCCGGGCGGAGCGGTCGAAGTCGCCCAGAACCTGGTTCTGCACCTCAACGCCGGTCACTTTGCCCTTCTCGCCCAGCACGCGCACCGGGTTGGTGAGGAAGTTGAAGATCGTGCCCTCTGCATCGGCTGCCGCGATCTCCTCTTTGTGGGCCGGCATGTCCTGGCGCGTGCGGCGGTAGATGATGTGTACCTCGCTGGCCCCTAGCCGCCAGGCCGAGCGGGCCACGTCAATGGCCACGTCACCGCCACCCACGATGGCCACCCGCTTGCCAACCACATCGGGCGGGGTGCCCAGGGCAATGTCGTGCAGGGAATCCACCCCGTGGTAAACGCCCTCCAGATCCTCGCCCTCGATGCCCAGTTTGCGGCTGACGTGGGCCCCGATGGCCAGTACCACTGCTTTGTAGCCCTGCTCATCCATCAGGTTGTCAATAGTGAAGTCCTTGCCCAGCGTCTGATTGCACTTGATCTCCACCCCCGCCCGTCGGATGTTGTCAATCTCCAGGTTCAGGATATCCTTGGGTAATCGGTATTCAGGAATGCCCACGGCCATCATCCCGCCTGCGACAGGAAGCTTCTCGAACACTGTCACCTCATAGCCCTTCTGAGCCAAACGCAGGGCGGCCGTCAATCCCGCCGGCCCTGCACCGACCACGGCCACTTTCTCCACCTTGGCCGGCTCGTAGATGGGCGGCGTCCACGGGTTCTCGATCTCGTGATCGGCCATGAAACGCTTGACGGCGCGGATGGCGAGGGGCTCATCCAGGTCGCCGCGGCGGCAGCGGTCCTCGCAGAAGGCGGGGCACACGCGGCCGCAGATTAGGGGGAAGGGGTTGCGCTGACGATGGACCTCCAACGCCTCGGCGTAGCGTCCCAGCGTCACCAGTGCGATGTAACTGGGTACGTCCACCTCGGCCGGGCAGGCGTTGGTACAGCGGGCCCGCACCAGGGCCGGACAGACACCAGCCTGGCACTTCTTATCCACGATGTGCTCGATGAACTCATCTTCGAAGTAGCGCAGGGCGGCCATCACTGGCCCGGGGGTGAGCTGCCCCAGGGCGCAGAGCGCACCCGTCTCCATGCCTGCCGCGATCTCCGGGATGGCATCCAGGTCCTCCATCTGCCCCTGGCTCTCAGTGATGCGGGTCAGTATCTCCAGCATCCGCTCTCCGCCCACCCGGCAGGGCACGCACTTGCCACAGGATTCCGCAGTGGCGAAGGTGAGGAAGAACTTGGACAACTCTACCATACAGGTGTCCTCATCCACCACAATCATCCCGCCCGAGCCCATTACCGCCCCGGCCTGTTTCAGGGAGTCGAAGTCTACCGGCGTATTGAGGTGCTCTGCAGGCAGACAGCCGCCCAGGGGCCCGCCCGTCTGAACTGCCTTGAACCGCTTGCCCTGGGGAATGCCACCGCCAATGTCAAAGATGATCTCGCCCAGGGTGATGCCCATGGGCACCTCCACCAGGCCAGTGTTGTTGACCTTGCCGGTGAGGGCGAAGATGGCCGTGCCCGAACTGCGGCGGGTGCCGATGCTGGCAAACCAATCGGCCCCCCTGGTGATGATCTGGGGGATGTTGGCGTAGGATTTGACGTTGTTGATATTGGTAGGCTTTCCCCACAGGCCGGAGACGGCGGGGAAAGGCGGTCGAGGACGTGGCTCACCGCGTCGCCCCTCTATGGAGGCCATGAGGGCTGTCTCCTCACCACAGACGAAGGCCCCCGCCCCCTCTTTGATGGTGAGGTTGAAGTCGAAGCCACTGCCCAGGATGTCCTCCCCCAACAGGCCATATTCGCGGGCCTGAGCGATCGCGATCTTGAGCCGTTGGATGGCCAGGGGATATTCGGCGCGACAATAGATGTAGCCCTGCCGGGCACCGATGGCGTAGGCGGCAATGATCATCCCCTCCAGCAGGCTGTGGGGGTCGCCCTCGATGATGGACCGGTCCATGAAAGCCCCAGGGTCGCCCTCGTCGGCATTGCAGATCGCGTACTTAGCCTCGCCGGGTGCCTTCTGGGTGAACTCCCACTTGAGGCCCGTGGGGAAGCCAGCGCCGCCCCGGCCGCGCAGCCCCGAGCGCTTGACTTCATCAATGACCTCCTCAGGGGTCATCTCCGTGAGCACCTTGCTCAGGGCCTCATAGCCGCCCCGAGCGATGTACTCCTCAATGTTCTCCGGGTCAATCAGACCGCAGTTGCGCAGCACCACGCGCATCTGCTTGCCGTAGAAGGGGATGTCCTGATAGTAGGCCACAGCCTGGTGAGCCGCCGGCTCCTGATATGTCAAGCCCGGTACCACGCGGCCTTTCACCAGCGTCTCCTCCACCAGGTAAGGGACGTCGTCCGGTTGCAACTGGCAGTAGAAAATACCCTCAGGATAGATGATCATCACCGGGCCCATGGCGCAGAAGCCCCGGCATCCGGTGTGCACCAGTCGCACCTCATTCTCCAGGCTCTGGCGCGTGATCTCCTGCCGCAAGGCTTCAAATACCTTCCCTGAGGCAGAGGCCATGCAGCCTGTGCCGCCGCAGACTAGGACATCGGCCCGGTAAAAGGCTTCAGCCATTCCGTTGACCTCCTTCATCGGCTATCCGCTATCTTGCTATGCGGCCAAATACCCATTCCTCGACCACGTTGCCCTTGACGAGGTGCTCTTCGATGATGCGGGGCACCATGTCTGGGTGAACGTTGCCGTAGGTAATGCGAGGTTTGCCAGCCTGTTCGATGTCCACCAGCGGCTCTTTTGAGCACATCCCGATGCAGCCGGTGGTGGTCACGTGAGCCTCGATCTCGCGTTTGGCCAATTCCTCCAGGATGGCGTGCATCGTCTCGCGCGCCCCAGCGGCGATGCCGCAGGTGCCCATCCCCACGGTGATGGTCGTGCCTGTCTCCAGGCGCACCCTGATCTCCTTCTGCGCTTCCTCACGAATGCGCCTCAAATCTTCGATGGTTTTCAACCTGGGCATCGAAGTTGCCTCCTCTAGACTGAGTAAAAGTGCCAAAGACTCTTCGATAGAGTAGCGGGGTTGGCCCCGCCTCAGCGCAGCAAGCTGTGCTACTCTCTCACTCCCTCACGGTGGGAGGAGATTCGCCTGGTTGCTGAGCCCACTGCTCCCCCTCAGCTATGAACTCGGCGAGCCACGGCCGGACCTTCGGATGGGAGAGGGGGATTCCTCCCAGTTCCTTCCTGATCTCTGCTGTGTCGAACTCGAAACCCCGGCCCTCCACCCGGTGGACATAGTGTAGATCAACTGCCCTTTGGGCCAGAAGGACTCCCAACAGCGTGCTTTTCATATTGCCTAAAGGAGCACGGTCTATGTGGCTGTGCTGGAAGGTGGCCCTCGCCCTTGTACCTTGCCCCGGCTGTGATTCCACTGTCAAGGTTCCGTTACAACGCTCCGCCGCTGCAGCGAAGAGGGGCAAGCCCAATCCCACATGACGGGTCTGCCGGGTGGTGAAGAAGGGATCGAGCACTTTGGCCACCGTCTCCTCGTCCATCCCACGCCCATTGTCCACGATGGTGATGGTCAACCGATCCGCTGCCAGGTCTTCTTCAATGGTCAGCTCGATGCGCGTAGCCCCTGCCTCCAACGAGTTCTCCATAGCATCCAGGATGTGCAGGGAGAGTTCATTCACTAGTCCAGTCCTCGCACGATTTCGACCATCCGCTCCGGCACCAGATGGCCCACCACCTCGCCATCCGCCATGGCCGTGGGCGACAGGCCGCAAGAGCCCAGACAGTAGACCACCTCGTAGGTAACTCTGTAATCGGGTGTGGTCTCCCCAGCTTTGATCGCCAACTCCTTCTCCACCGCCTGGATGATCCTGCCCGCGCCGCGCACGTGGCAGGCGGTGCCATCGCACTGCCGAACGATGTGCCTGCCCCGTCTGGTCAGGTAGAACTGGGAGTAGAAGGTCACCACGCCATAGACCTGGCTCACAGGCACTCTCATCTTCTGAGCGATGGCCTCCAACACCTGTCGTGGCAGGTAGCCGTAGATAGCCTGAGCCTGCTGTAAGACGGGGATCACCGCTCCCCTCTCTGTTTGGTACTCGTCGAGGATCTCGTCCAGGGGGGTTAGATCTAGGGTCTCTTCCTCCACAGTCTCTGCTCCTTTGTTCAGGCTGAATGTAGTTTTGTAGTGCCCCGGCGACTCGGGAACCGCGAGGCACGGGAGGGCAGTGGTATGTGGAGCTAATCCACGACGAGCCCTCGGCCCTGGCATCCGGCCAGGGCCAGGAAGAACTCAGCAATCGTTGGCGCTTCGATCTGAAACGCCGTACGTGCGGTCATCTCCTCCAGGCGGTGGGCGTCTCCGGAGGCGATGAAAGTGTAGTCAGCGATATCTGGAAAGGCCCTGCGCACTCCCGAGGGAGTCATCTGACGGGATATCTCCAGCGCCGGGAAGCTCAACCCCGGCGGGATGAAGCCCAGGTTGGCCAGCAGGCTGTAGGAGGGCCGATCCACGTGGGCCGGAATGCACAGCCCTGCCAGGTCCCGTACCCTTGCCACGACCTCCTCCACGGAGAGCGAGGTCGAGGTCAGAAGCAGGCGGTCATTGTAGCGCACAAAATCGCCCGTCGCACCCACCACGAGCTGGGCGCCGAAAACTTCTGCTCTGTTTTTCAACGGCGGCAGATGGTTGTACACCCTCCCTTGCATCGTCAGGACCTGCTCCAGGGTATCGAAGAGGCACAGGAGATGAACCTCTTCTCGGGTCTGCACTTCCATCCCCGGCAACACAGCCAAGTCGCTTCCCCGGGCTGCCTCCATGACGGCCGCCACATTCTCGGCGGAGTTATGATCGGTGATGGCAATGATCCCCAGCCCGAGCCTCAGGGCCCGTTCCACGATGAGAGGAGGAATCATCTCCACCTCAGCACAGGCGGACAGGAGGGTGTGGACGTGCAGATCGGCCCGGAGGGTTTTGAGCATCAATCCACTCCGGCCACCCCCAGTTGAGCCAGTTTGCTCACTATGGCAAAAGTGCAATACTCGGTGGTCAGGATGGGGATCCCTTCCTCGTTGGCTTTCTCTATCGTGACGGGGTCCAGTTCCACATCCTCCGCGACGATGATGCCCGCCAGTTCCAGAAGGCTGGCGACAGCCACGATGTTGGGGTGGGCCTGGATAGTAACCCACAGGTTACCCTTCTTCGCCTTGGCCATCACTCGACTGAGAAGATCTGAGGCGTAGCCGCCGGTGACCTCCACATCCAGCTTATCGGGCGCCGTGCGCACTGTCAGCGTCAGCTCATTGGCTATCTCTTTCAGCATCACCCTTCCCTCCTTCCACGTAGACGATGGCCTCCAGATGCGTTTCCACCCCCACTGTTGACTCCAGCTTCATCTCGTCGGAGCAGGCCTGGATGTTGAGGAGCCCCATCCCCGCCCCGAAGCCCATCTCCCTCACCCATTCGGGGGCAGTGGAGAAACCTGGGTGCATGGCTTTCTCGATATCTGGGATGCCAGGGCCGCCGTCAATAGCCTCGATCTTTATCCGCTCCGGCCTCACCTCGGCCACCAGCTCCCCCCCGTCGGTGAAGATGACGATGTTCATCTCCGCCTCGTACGAGATGATAGCCACCTGGCGGATGATGCGGGGGTTGATGCCCAGGCGGCTCAGCGTCCTCTTGAGTTTGCTCGAGGCCTCCCCGGCGCGGGTGAAATCCTGCCCGATCACGTTGTAACGAAAAAGAAGGGCTGCCTCGTCGGCCACGATGTCCTCGAAGATGTGGCTGGCCCGGTAGCGGTGTATCTCCTCCTCGTGATAATCTATCTCCAGCCTCTTGAGCAGGCCCTTCACGATGTCCCCTTGGGTGAGGATGCCCACCAGCTTTCCCTGGCGGTCAACGGCGGGGAAACGCCCGAAGCCGTAGCGGGCGAACTTGCCGACGGCCTGGATGAGCGGCTCGTCGGCGTAGAGGGTCTTGACCTCCGTGGTCATCTTCTCGCCCACAGTGGCTTCGAGTTCGCTACTCGCCAGGGCCTTGATGAGATCCTCGATGCTGACGATGCCCACCAGCTCGCCGTTTTCCAGAACCGGCGTGCCAGAGATGCGGTTGACTCGCAGGATCTCTCTGAACTCGACCATCAGGGTTTGAGGGGTGACGGCGACCACATCCCCGGTCATCGCCTGCTCGACCTTCAATTCGTAGACCAACTCCTGGACCCTGGTGACCTCTTTCGCCCGCTTCACTTAAACGCCTCTTTCAGATCTTCTCGAAGGCTTCGTGCCAGGCACGTAAGGTGATCTCGAAGAGACCGCAGCTCGGAAGCCCGGCCTTGTAAAGTCGGCCGCAGGTCTCGAACATGGTATACTTCGAGGCCAAGAGGGGAATGCCCCTTTCCTTGGCCAGAGAGATGGTCTCCGAAGGAGGTAATTTCCCCCGGACGAAGACGATAGCAGCAATGCCTGCCACCTCGGCCGTCCGGATCACTTGAGGGTTGGTCAGCCCGGTCATGAGCAGGGTGCCCTCGTGGGTGAAGGCCAAGACATCGCTCATCAGGTCCGATCCGCAGGCCATTTCGACCTCAGTGTCCAAATCAACGTCTGGGGAAATCACTTTTCCCTCTATCACCGACAGGACCTCTCGAAGCTTCATGTTTCTCCGACTCTGCTGGGGATCGTGTGCCTCCAGGCTCTGAGCTCCCAGGAAAAGAGTCCTCGCATTCCATGCCTGTTCGGCACAGTTGCAAAGGACTCTGCCAGGTGCGAGATAGGCTTGGAACATAAATGAAAAGGATAATGATCTCTAATGGTTTCCGACCGCTACAAGATTATACCATGCAATGGAGTATGGTCAAGCAAAGCGACGGGCGCGATACACCCTTCCGTAAGCAGCTTCTGGGCAATCTCCTATTTCCTCGCACTCTGCTGGCGCACCTCGGGCTGCGGTGGCCCAGGCTGCAGGGAAGAGGGGCTGGCGAACAGCTCCTCAATGAGCGGGCGAATCTTCTCCCGATCAGGCCACAGCACCTTTTGCCCCTTGGGGGTGGTGATGGGCACGGTCATGGTCTGATCAATAGCCCGGGCCTTGATGTGATCCCGATCTATCTCCCGCGCCAGTTGTCCCAGGGCCCAAAGCTCGCTCAAAGGTATGTCGGTCTGAATGGCATCGCCCATGCTGTCTACCAGTTGCGGCAGCCGAGGCAACATCCGGGGCAGCAATCCCAACTGCATCACCCGGTCGCGCATGGCCATGATCACCTGCTGCTGCCGGTTGATGCGGTCAAAGTCACTGTTGCCGTGCCGGGTGCGGGCATATTTGAGCGCCAGCTCCCCATCCATGTGATGATGACCGGCCGGGATGTACAGGGGATCGTAGCCGAAGTTGTCATCGGGATACTTGGGATCGTTGATCTCCTTCGGCACCTGAATGTCTATGCCACCAATGGCGTCAATCACCTTTTCGAAGCCGACGAAATTGACGCGCACGTAGTAGTGAATGGGGATCCCGAAGTTCAACTGCACGGTCTTCTTAGCCAGAGCCGGTCCACCCCCCGGATACCCATTGAGATCGCCCAGGAAGAGCGCAGTGTTGATCCGGTTCTCTCCAAAGCCCGGGATGGGCACCCACAGGTCGCGAGGGATGGAGATCATCCCCGCCGTTTTGGTGGCTGGGTCCACAGTGAGCACGATCATGGTGTCCGTGCGCCAGGGACCATGCTGCGAAGTGCGCTCGTCAATGCCCAGGAGTAGCACATTTGCCCGTTCCTGGCGTTCTATGCGGGGGAGGGGTTGGGGCTCGGCCTGCTGCTCACCTCCCCCAGTGTCCCCAGTGCTTGCCGGTGGCACGGAGTACCCACTGACCAGAGGCGGTCGCTGAAGCACAGGTATCTGAGCATAGGCTACTGTGTCCCGGACAGTGATGTAGAACAGGTAGCCGGAGTAGAAGATGCCGACCAGAAAGACGACGACGACGATCGCCAGGAAGGTTCGTTTGCCTCTCGGGGGACGACTTCTTCTGTGCATGATTCGGCTGCAATCCTCTCGCTTAACGTAAGTTTTGTGCAACCAGAGCCCCAACCATTCAAGATGGGGCAAAAAGACAACTTTTGAAAAGAGGCAGGGGCAACTGGAAAGCCCAAGTGCCCTGCGAGCGAAGGGTAGTGCCTGCAAAGGCGCTGTATTCGGTGAACTTTACCAAACAGCCTTGAGGCTGCCATATCACCCACGCCGATGTGTTGGCCGCAACTTGCACCAACTGTTTGACGTTAAGTGGCTTGGCATCGAAGGGCTCATCCAGATGCGGGCATTGTTCCATCAGCCAATGGGCAGCCCAGCGCACCAAGTTGGCGGCGAAGGCAGCAAAGTGCTCTTGGATGAGTAGCCCGGCCTCGGAGCGCACCTTTAAGTGGTGCATCTGAAAGACGTTTTGCCCTTCTTTGATCCCCGCCTCAATGGTCTGCCGGGCGTTGTAGCATTGGAACCAGGCTCCCAAGTCTTGGGTCACGGGATCATCACCATAGTGGAGCAGGGCGCTGTGACGAACCTCACTGCCGGTATGGAAGCGCTCCAGGGCCACATCCAGGGGATAAGGGATACGGCCTACTTGGGTGTGCTCCCAGGCCACCATCTCCGCATTGGCCCCTACCCTTTCCCAGCTCGTTGCTTCTGTAATCCGACCCCGCAAGGCGGCGGTCACCCGGTGACTGTAGGGCTTGGTGTAGACCTCATAGCCCATCTCAATGAGCAGAGCAACGTTTTCACCCGTTCCAAAGCCTGCGTCCAGGCGGAAGAGGGCCTGAATGGGCGACGGATTGGTGGCATTATCCGCCTCGAAGCGGGCCAGTCGTTGCTGTAAGGCGGCCTGTTCAGCCTGCAACGCCTCTACCCGCTGGCGCTGCTTTTCCACTCGCCGCTGAGCCTGGACCACAGCCTCCTTGCGGCGGGGCAGATGGCGTTGCTGCACGCTTAGTCGACGGCGAGCCTGAGCCAAGCGGCTATGGGGTCGCTCCGGACGCCCTTTCGCTTGATACTCACCTTCCAGGCGGGTCACTTCGGCCTGCCAGCTCTCCAGCTGCTGTTGCGTCTCCTGCAGCCGCGGTTGGGCAGTCTGCCAGGCCGCCTCTCGCCGTTGAAGCTTGTCCTGGGCGGCCTGCAATTTGGCCTCTTGTTGAGCTAGACGCTGGCGCAGCAAATGGGTGCGTCGGAGGGGATGGACACCGGTACGAGCTTCAGCCGCCAGAACCAGCGCTTCAGCCTGGGTACAGGATACCGTACTGCCCGGATGCTGGGCAACCGATAACCACAACCGGCCATAGGTGGGGCTGTGCATACTCACCATGGCCACCTGATATCCCAACTGAACGGCGTCGCCCATATGCCCAAAGGACACGTTGGGATAGGTGGTGCTACTGTTAGAAACGGGGCGGCCGGTCAGGTCGCCATCGTAGACCAGCCGACCCTGGTCGCGCAGGGCCAGCATCACCTCCCGGTCAATGAAGGGTTGACTGACCTCATTGAGGACCGCAGTGATTTGCGAGACATTCTCTGGGGTCAGGGCCTGCAAGGTGCGACTGACACCGCTGTAGTCCGCCCAGCCGGGCTGAGCCCAGGCGCGAGCTACGGTCTGATCCTGGTCCAAGGGATGGGCACCATGGCTGATGTCCTGGAGATAGGGCAGGCCACCCAGGATAGCGACCAGGAATTCGATAAGTTTGGTCTGGGGAGAGTGATCCCGGGTTTTCTGGCGAATAGGGATGGCCTCCAGCTTCTCGATGAGACCGATGGCCTGGGCGAACTGGCCCCACGGCACCAGCATGGCGTGGGTGGTGAAGGTTTGATCGGGTGCAGCTTGGCTCATTGTGGCCTCCTTAACCTATTGGAATCACAATGAGCATAGCCCCAATCGCTGAATTGTAAAAGTTCGGATTTTGGCCCGTTTTCAATACTTCAGGCTACAGTTGCACAAAAGTTACGCTAGGAGATGATCAGATGAGTGATAAACCAACTTATTTCGAGCTAGCAGAGCAATTGGATATGCTAATTCCGCTTCAAACTCCGACGCCGAAGCAGGTGCAAGAGGTGGTGGGGCTTATCGAGAATGAGGCACTTGAGCGGTATTTCTTCAAGCACCTCGCCGCGAGGGAAAACCCAGGATGGTTCGAGCCTCTGAGACAGCAGGGTTTCTTTGATGCCTCGCCTGAACCCATCGAACGCGAAGGAGCAATCTCTTATCCAAGATGGCCTGCTCTATGGTATCTTGTTGCCATTGCCCCCGAGCTTCCTGAGAAAGTCATCGAAGTGGCTGAGCAAATTCGCACGCGAAATCTCTTCGTCATGCTGGATCTAGTACGCGCTGTCCAGAGTATGCCTCCGGAGTACGGGGCTCGAATGGTGCCGCTCATCGTTCAATGGACAGATGAGGGAATGCAGGTTGAGAAGAGTGTTGTCTCACTTGCGGGCTACCTAGCTCAGGGAGATCAGTGGCAAGCTGCACTAACGCTTGTCGAGTTGATCCTATCGCCCAAAGAACAGCAAGTCTCTGAAGAAGCAAAGCAAAGCCCTTTCTTTGCCCCTAGGGCTGTCTCGAGAGCCGACAGGTACTTCGTACGAAAGTTCGTGGAGCGGGACATAGCTTTCTTTCTCAAGCATCGCCCCTTAGAAATGTTGCATATCGTGCAAAGGAACTTAGAACGAGCTATTGAGATTGAGGAACGAGATGGTCGTGACTTGTCTTGGTTATGGCGGCCTGCAATCGAGCCCCACGAGCAGAACCGGGGATTTGGCGAGATAAAGGACCTACTTGCTGATGCAGCGGTACAGACCCTCAGCTCTGTAGTTCCGAGTGTGCCTGACCAAGGGAGGATGATACTAGAAGAATACCTGGATCATGCCCATTCTATCTTTCGGCGACTGGCTATTCACACCATTCGGTTGAATGCGGATCTCTGGCCTGATCTTATTGAACGTCTATTCACGAATCAGCAGTACTTGGAGGACACAGAGGTTTATCACGAGTACTGGATGCTCATGCACGATGCCTACAGCTCGCTAGCGGCATCGGTCCAAGACAGCTTCGCTGAGCGACTCTTGAACAGACTCCCGCGAGAACGGTATGGGGTACTCAACCAACTCTGGGCGATCAAAGACTTCTTGCCCTCGGATGAACATCGTAGGGTATTGGCAGAGTTGGTGAATGACTGCGGGGAACCTGATCACCCTTCCTTCCCCTCATACTCACGCAGCTTGGTTGGCTCGATAAGCCCAAAGACACCCGAAGAACTTAGTAAGCTGTCGTCTGAGGACGTCCTTGCGGAACTGAAGAAGCAACTCCCTTCCCACGGTTTCGATGAACCGACTCTAGAAGGGCTTGCAGATGCGCTAAAGGCTGCAGTTGCAAGCACTCCACAGCACTTCGCACCAATTGCCCCCGCCTTACTAGTGCCTGACATTCCGCCCATCTATACTTACCGTGCGCTTTGGGGGTTTCGAGAAGCTTGGACAGCAGGCAAGTCATTTGATTGGGAGCCAGTGCTGGAGCTCTGCGACAAGGTGTCTCGAACAAGTGAGGAGGCACCCGAGAGCGACGAGGCTCCGGATACGAGGCCGGGCTACTGGATGACGACTTATGACAGCGCGCGCAGCGCTGTTGCAGACCTGCTTGAAGCGGGAGTCGTTCGTGACGACAATGCCATCCCGCATAGATTCCTAGACAGGGTGCGAGATATCCTTCTCGTTTTGGCCGATGATCCCAACCCGTCACCCGAATACGAGCGCAAGTGGGGCATCGAGCATCCTTCTGGCATACTGGGCCTTGCGCTCAATGTGACTAGTACTTGATTTCTTAAGTTTTCCAACTATACTCATGGCCAGCGAATTCAGGGACGAGCTGCCCCGACTTATTCAGGAGGCTGGCCATGAAGCCGTACAAATACGTCATCGAACTGACGGATGA
>Ga0209979_1001150_pt1 | contig 30459 bp, 31 predicted proteins | sample AnhtaG_FD_183114 | JGI IMG/M metagenome (GOLD analysis project Ga0209979, IMG submission 183114) | Deep subsurface microbial communities from Anholt, Denmark to uncover new lineages of life (NeLLi) - Anholt_01485 metaG (SPAdes) (version 2) | ecosystem: Environmental > Aquatic > Marine > Oceanic... | reverse complement strand
AGGATACATCTCTATAATTCTAGTGAATAAAACCATAATCTTGTAAAACAAAGTTAATATTGTTCTATTTTTATTCCAAAACCTAAAACCTTATCTCCCTTAACCGAGTATTATGACACACCCTCAAGTGTGGAGAGGGGGATAGGGGGAGAGGTAAAAGCATCGGCATCATTTTATTTTTTTTGTGAACTCCACTTCAATCTCTCTATCCAGGTTAATTCTTCCGATCCGACATATTCTTCCTTAAGCGAATACACTGAATCTTTGAGAGCTTCTTCTAAGGAAATAAAAGAATATCCTGACCGGGAGTAATATTCCAGTATCTGATCCAGCGCCTCAAAATTTATTCTGTTCAAGTGCAAAACGAGCACATGTTTTATATCTCTGCCGAAAAGTTCCTTGGACAGAATCTCAGCTTCCTTGGTCTTCTTTTTGACCTGCTCCAGATATGAGGCTTTAATCGAATCTTGCTGTTTCTTGTCATTGGATCCCCAGGCTTTCACAAACGGACCATTATATTCTTGATCACGGGGATTTATGGTCACCGGCGCTACGATGTAGCCACGTTCCTTCAGAAATTTTCTGATGGCTTCTTTTTTCTTTGGGCTGTTCCCTTCATGCAGATAAGGAAATCTGAAATATCTTAAATCTTTTTTGTGTTGTTTCAAAAACTCCCTTATTTTGGAAGCTCCCTTTTTGACGTCCATCTGAAAAGCGGAAGGATCCACTTTATCAAAATCCATATGAGTGTAAGTATGGTTTCCCAGAGTGTGACCTCCTTTGAGCCATAGGTTAAGTATCTTCGTCTTTCCAAACAGACGCTGCGCGATCACAAAACCGGTAGCTTTGGCTTGGTATTGATTCAAAATCTTGAGAATCTTATGGTTGATTCTTAGTTGCTCCTTAAAGGTCGCAATGTTGGAGGCAGGCAGGTCATCAATAGTGATAGCCACCTGTTTTGTTTCGACGCCTAGTGTAATTAAGGCTATCGTAAACAAAATTAGCAATAAGATGCTGAGCGCAAATCTTTTCATTGTTTTTTAATCCTAAATTTATTGAATGATTTTTGCCCTTCACACATAAGAATTTCTTTGACTTCCGTCATTACTGGGGCGGGAGGATTCGAACCTCCGATCTTTCCGCAGGATCTTGAGACCGGTTAACGGCCGGATGCATTGCCTCTCTGCTACACCCCAATCAAGCAAAATGGTCTCGTGTCTTACTTTGCGTTTTCTTTTGTGTTAATGTTCTGATTTTCTTGCCCTAATCAATAGTTAGTCAGTTGATCTATCTTTCCATACTTCCTGGCGATGTACTCGATCGATCGGTAGATGTAGTGAGAGAACAAAGCCAAAACAAGCGTGGTCGCCGCCATGATCAATATTAGTTGAAAGTTAGAATATCCACTCAAAGTGGGGCTGAGACTTTTCTCCAGAATCGATCTTCTGACCAACTCCAGCCAGTAGGTTAAGGGCAGCGCCTTAGACAGATACTGTAACCAAATGGGTAGGATGTCTATGGGATAGATGGCACCGCAGGCAAGATAGAAAAGCCCAGCCATCCCTTCGGTCAAGGCATAGCTGTGATGCGCCGTGATCATGCTTACTCCAGCCAGAAGTATGCCCAAACAGGTGATGATGAAGATGCCTGCTGCCACGGAGAAGAGAAGCAAAGGATAGTTAACGGCAAGCAGGTTAACCGGTATCTTTAACACCAGCATGCCGAAAGCCATGGTGATGATTATCGCCACGGTGGTCAGGACCATCTTGGCAATGCCCCGACCAAATAGGTAATAATACATTCTGATCGGAGATATGTAGATATACCTGATCATCTGATAATGATCCCGATCCTCATGGATAACCCAACTGATTCCGAACAGCACGTTGATCACGTACATGAAGAAAGCATTTCCCACATAGATGTATGCGAACAGATCCATGCCGGTCTTGCCCCTGGTCACGACATAATACATCACCACCAGAATAAGGGATGAAGCCAGGGGTCGAACGACGGAGTAGATGGCGAAAAGAAAGGGATCGGTCCAGTTAGACTCCATGGCCCAACCCAATTTCCCAGCGGTCTTTATGGTTCTCAAGTTTTCTTTGGTTTTAGCAAACATTTTCAAGAGCTTCTCCTCAAATGATTTTCGCAACCTCACCCCCTGTCGTCCCCCTCTCCCCCGCCTCTGGCGGGATTTTCAACATGAAATGGAGAGGGAGAGATAGGGGAAGAGGGTTTTTTCAGTCGTAGGGACAGCCCTCGTGGCTGTCCGCATTAGGCTTAGGACAGGGACAAACCCTGTCCCTGCGTTCTTCGACCTCACCCCCTATCTCTTCCCCCTCTCCACACAATGGAGAGGGGTTCACCCTGAGGGGGACCAAGGGGGAGAGGTTATGCCTATTGCCATCTCAAAGTCAATCTTCCCTCCTTTTTGCCCAATTTCTCCATATACTCCAAGGCATATTTGGAGATCACCAGAAAGAATACACATAAACCCACCAGGGCACCTATCTCCACATTCACATTGATGAATCCCGATTTTGGCCCAGCCTTGAAGGCAAGTTGTCTCATGGCATCCAGACCCAAGGTCATGGGTATCAAAGATGCTCCTAAGGCTACGGCGAAACCTAAGTTTTTCACCGGGAAGAAAAACCCTGACAGAAGATGAACCGGCTCCTGCAAAAGGGTGACACCATGCCAGGCTTCCCTGCCATAAAGCATGAACAGCGATGAGAAAAGCATGCCCAGCCCATAAAGGCTTACCAAAGTCAAAATGAAGACCGCAAATAGCTTGGGCAGGCTTATTATGGCAAAATTCACCTTGAAGATCAAGCTCCCCGCCAGAAAGATAAAAACCGCTCTGGTGGTGGCTAAAAACATGCCACCTGCAGCCATGCCCAGAAGTATGGACATTCTGGAGATGGGAGCGATCATGTATAACTCCAGATTCCCTATCTCCTTTTCCCAGTAGAACTGAGCCGCCATGCTCCACAGAACAAACATCCAGTAGGCGCTCATGGTTCCGCCCAAGATCACAAATCCGGTGTATTCCTCCGGGGCATTCAAAGCCTTATACACGTATACATAGGCGGCGGTGGCTAAGATGGGAAGCAAGGTCTCGGTGAACCACCAACTCGGCTCCCGATTTGCGGCTACCACCCGCACATAAGCCCGGGCAATTATCGCTTTTATGTTGGTTTTCAGATCAGTCTTCATTTTTTAATCCTCTTCCTACCAGTCCTACGAAGACATCTTCTAAGCTCGGCTCCATCTTGGAAAGAGAGATTATCTTGGAACCGTTGTGGCTTAAGAATTCAGTTACATTGGAGATGGCGGATTCTTCCTCCAGGATGAACTTCAGCTCGGTCCTTCCCAGATGGCTTTTGTGCTCATAGGCAAATTGCTTAACTCCGGGAATCTGACCGAACTTTTCCATTCCGTTCGCGGACAAAGGAATCTCGATACGAAACACCGTCTCCCCGGCTAAGGACTTCTTCAGATTTTGCGGCGTATCGCATACCAACACTTTTCCCTTATCAATGATAGCCACCCGATCGCAGAGCTCATCTGCCTCCGCCATATAGTGGGTGGTCAGAAGAACAGTCCTTTCCAGATTTTCTTTCATCCAGGTTCTTATGTAAGCTCTCACGTCCCGGGCGATCTGCACGTCCAGACCCAGAGTGGGCTCATCCAAAAACATGATCTTGGGATCGCAGACAAAACCTCGCATGAAATTTAGCTTCTGCCTGAGTCCGGTGGAAAGCTTCCCGATCTTGGTTCTGGCAAACTCCTCCATTTTCAGAATCTTCAAAAGTTCATCGATTCTTCCCTGGACAACTTTGTTAGAGATGCCGTAAAATTGTGAGAACATCCACAAAGTTTCCCTCACCGTTAAGATCCCATAGCCACACTGTTCCCCTCCACACACCATATTGATCTGTCTTCTAACCTTTTCCGGATGTTTGACCACGTCTATCCCATCCACCAGGGCGGTTCCGGAGGTGGGCAAAAGCAGGGTGGAGAGGATTTTTATCAAGGTGGTCTTGCCCGCGCCATTGGGTCCTAAAAGACCAAACAGCTCGCCTTGATGAATCCTTATATTAGCGTTCTCCAGGGCAACCAACTTGCCGTTGTTGTTGCCGTCTGCTTTTTTATTCTTTACTTTTTTTAACTTAAAAGTTCTGTTCAGATCAAAAGTTTCTACAGCTAAGTTCATCTTTTTTCCTTTCATTATAAATAATAAAAAAACCGTGACCCACTCTGGATAGGTCACGGTTTTTCAAATTCTTTGTCAAATATCCTATTCAGAGTAGCCTCCTTCGCCTGAAGGTGGAGACGAAAATGGGCATACTATTCCCCTGTACTGGGCAATTAAGTGTAAGCAGTTTAAACGCCATCAAAAAATCCACCTCCGTTAATTTGGATCTACTCGTCAATTAACATGGCAATACGCAATTAAACACAAAAAGTTTCTTTGTCAAGAAAAATTTTTGAAAAAATTTTGAGCCCAGGGAGTACGCTAGCTTACTGGCGTTTTTTTGCTCAGCGAGGATGTTATCATCCTCGCGCTAGTACCTTGGTGGATGATAACTTCCACCAGGAGCGCGGGACCTCTTCCCCATTGTCCGTCACGAAGTGAAGAGATTGACTTGAAGGATTCATAAAGCGGGGAAAAGCCTAGATTAAATACCCCCGGGGCGACTTGAACGCCCGACCCTCTGCTTAGAAGGCAGATGCTCTATCCTGACTGAGCTACGGGGGCAGGTAACGTCGGCAGTCCACCGTCCGCCGTCCGCAGCAAGTCTGGTACCAGGTTTTGCTGTGGACTGTAAGCCGTAAGCTGTGAACTGGTCGGAGTAGAGGAATTGAACCTCCGACGGCATGGTCCCCAATCATGTGTGCTACCAGACTGTGCCACACCCCGATCTCTTTTCCGCATTTGTAGGTCTAACCGTTCACCAAAGATACAAAAACATATTTCTCTTCGACAGGTTAACCGCAATAATTACGCAAAGAATATAAATTATTTGGTTTGAGTGTCAAGAAAATTGTCAGCACGCCTCAAAACGTCGGTCGAAATACAAGGTACAAATCTCTATTTCGACTGCAGCCAGTCAAGGGCCCCGGAATTTCGAGCAATCAGCCCGAAGGTCAACCGGGATACTGAAATGAGACAGCGGTTCGACTGCGTTTATCCTGAACGAAGTTGAAGGGCTCACCGTGAATGGTTCGATGTCTCTCACCACAGGCCGAACCTCTGAGCAAAAGATTCGGCCGGGTCTCTGACAAGTGAATATGAACCATCATTGCGGCGGCAAACAAGGTGGAGGGCCACCTTTATAGAGGTAATTGATGAGATATAGTAAATCTCCAAGGTCAACGATGTCATTCTCGTCAACGTCAGCTCTTTCCAAAGGCTCAGGAGCAGGACCGTCCTTGTACAAGTAATTTATTATGCCGAGTACGTCGCCAAGATCTATGTTACAATCATTGTTGACATCACCGCATTGAACGGTGAAGCTCCAAGTCTCATAAGACCATCCCTCTGCTCCCCAGTTGTCCTTTGCCTTGACCTTCCAGAAGTAATAGTCAACCGCCAGAGTCTCAGGGTGCTGGCTCACTTCGAGGTTACTCCTTATTATGGTTTGGGGTCCAGGGGGAAAGGTGATCGAGGTGCTGATGTACAAATCATATTTGACCACGTCAGCCAAGTTGGGATCGTAGGCGGTCGCCCAATTCAAATGTGCCACAGAGTCGCTGGTTTCGCCAGTTGTGATGTCGCAAACAAGTTGTCCAGAATCCGGCGAAATAAGAGGGAAAGGATAGGGCGGTGAGTTGCCATTAGATTGGGTCAGATTCTCCAAGATAGAAAGGTAAAACACACCATTGTCATCTTGATTATTTGAAACGGCTAGATCCAAATCACCATCTCCGTTGCAATCAAAAGCGAAAACAGACCAAGGAGTCCAAAATCCACAATAGTAGTCTGGGTTTTGAAAGGTTCCATCACCGTTGTTCTGTAAGATGGCAACACAGTTGCTGGTGACAGAAGATGTCGCTGCTAAGTCCAAATCACCATCACCATCCAGATCAGCGCAGAAAACGGAATTTGGGATGCCTTCCAATGTGTAGCTGCTGTCGAACTGAAAAGTCCCATCCCCATTGTTAAAGAGAATAGAGACATTTTGGTCCTGCTCAGTTGTCACGGCCAAGTCCAAATTGAAATCACCATCCAGATCAGCGCAGAAAACAAAATTTGTCTGAGCTCCCATCTGATAGTTACTGTCGAGTTGAAAACTCCCCTCGCCATTGTTAAAGAGAATAGAGAGACTACTGTCGTAGTGGTTTGTCACAACCATGTCCCAATATCCATCGCTGTTGAGGTCAGCACAGAAAACATGAAAGGCACCATTTCCTGCAGGGTAGCTATAGGTTGCCAAGGTATCGAAACAATTCTCATCCCCGGTGTTAAAAAGGAGGGCGACACTGTCGGGGTGGCCTTCGACATAATGGCGGGAGACAGCCAAGTCTTCAAGCCCGTCATCATTTAGGTCTGCGCATAAAACTTGGAGGGGACCATCCTTCACATAATACCTGTGCGGTATCTCCTCAAATTCTCCATCAATGCAGAGCCAAAAATATCCTCTGTCATTGCAATTGTCTGTTGTGACCACATCGACGTATCCGTCTTTGTCGAAATCGCCACAACAAACCCCGAATGGACAACTTGAATCACTTCCGGTAAGGAGGTCGATGCGGACGGGAAAAGTTCCCGGGGAGATGGGAGAATTCTTCCGGATGACGACACGCTGATCTGAGCACGCCACGGCCACGTCGACAAGTCCTTCGTTGAACAAGTTCGCACACCAAACACCGTAAGGTCCATGTCCCACCTGATAATGCACCGGCGGGGCGAAGGGTATAGAATCTGGGTCGACCCAAGGGCTTTGGGCAAAGGTCGGCCTCACCAAGAAGACCAGGGCCACAATCCAGATGACGGAGATAAGCATACGACGGTTTAGCATAAAGACCTCCTGTTTTGAAAGGTTATAGATTCTTTGCTATCATTCATATGCTAACACAAGGATCTCCGAGTTTTAGACAGACAAAAGGGATTGGTTTTTCATCTTGGATTGCTTTTATAGTTAATCAACCTTTGATGTTTAATATATGGATTTTTTCTGCAAGGTCAAGAAGATTTTGCTTGACAAATAGGCTTGAAGAATAAAACACAGCCAAACCTCTGAGTTAGAGATTCGGCTCGGGCTTCGACAATGGAATCCTCATTTGCGGTTGACAACTTTGTGGTAGGTCACCGTTGAACAGCTAATTGATAAGGTTGATAATCCGATTACTCTTTCCGCATAGAATCGGATTCCAAAGTTTTCAAGGAGAGGTGCTCCTTCTTGAGATAGTAAAGCCCCAGCAGAGTCACAGGAAAATATTGACTGGCGTGAAGAACTATGGAAAAAGGTCCGGAGATGTTTTCACTAAGTTTAAGTACGACGAAGGATGCCACGCATGCGTAGTGAAAGGTTCCTACATATCCAGGGGAGGAGGGTAACGTCACTCCCAGGCAAACTATTCCCAAAAGGATGAAGGAAGCAAAAATGGTAGGATGAAGATCAAAAGCCAAGAATATGAAATAGTTGCTGATCCCCACTATTGCCCAGATAAGAATAGACCAGGCTAAAATCCAGATCAGGCTCGGTATGTTTCTGAATACTTTTAAGCCACCGATGAACTTCTCCAGGATCTCTCCTGCCTTGGAAGATAGACCTGCCGGCAGAAGGCGGAAAATGAGGTTGAAAAATTTCAAGGTGGGTTCCCGTTTAACCTCAATAAATACCAAAAAGGCAAGGGTGATAAGATTTATCAATAAAAACAGATGGCTTGCTTTCTTTACCCAATCCGGAAAAGGGGACAGAAGCAAGGATAACCATAGAATGAAGAGTATGGAAAAGCCATCAAAGATACGTTCGATAACGATGGTGGCAAAAGTGGCGCTCTTGGAGATCTTCTCCTTCGTTCCCAAAGAATATGCTCTGACAAACTCTCCTAATCTGGCGGGTAATACATTGTTAGCCATAAACCCGATCATGACCGAGGAGAAAAGACTCCCCAAGCCCACTTTTTTGATGGGGTTAACCATGAATTTCCATCGGTATGCCCGCATCCACATGCTCAGGAGGCCTAAGACGATATTGGGCAGAATATACCAGTAATTAGCTCCTTTCAGGGCATCCCATAGCTCGGGAAAGTCCACCTTGCGAAAAGCCAGATATAAAAATATCAAGCTGACTAACAACCCTATGATTAACTTCTTTTTCATGTTTTAAACGTCCGCGGACCGCGGACATACCGTTTATCTTGACCCTTGACGCTTGCCCCTTGACCCTTCTTTTATTACTTTTTCCATCAACTCCAAAGTTTTTGTGGCGGCTTCATCCCAGCTGAATCTTTTTGCCCAGGCAAGTCCTCCCTGTCTCAATTTTTCCCTATAACCATCATCGGATAAAATCTTTATCAGATAATCGGAGAGTTTTTGCACATCCCCGTATTCAAATAGAAGCCCGGTTTTTCCATGCGCCACGGAGTCTTTCAAGCCCGGGACATCGCTGGCTATAACCGGGGTGCCACAGGCATTTGCTTCAATATTGGTCAAGCCCCACCCCTCTTTAAAAGAGGGATAAACCGCCACCCAGGCTTTTTGCAATCTTTTGATCTTCTCCCGTCTGTCCACAAAGCCGGTGAATTCAACTCTATTTCCCAAATTTAGTCTATTCGCTAAATTTATCAAAGCTTCTTTAAAGTCCCCTTCTCCCACCACCACCAATTTAGCCTCCGGAATTTTTTTTAAGGTCTGAGAAAAAGCGCTCAACAGATGATCGATGCTTTTATATTTTTTCAATCTTCCCAGGTAAATCACGGTGGGGACTGGATCTTTTTGAACAGACGAATCGGGATGGTAAAGAGTATGATCAATTCCACAATGGATCACATGAATATCATCCGGGGGTAGACCTCGCTTAGCCAGATCCTCCTTGGTGCTGTCGGAGATCACCATAAATTTGAAACCTTTGTAAAGCCGGGAAATGGGCTTTTCGGAAAGATAGATATATGTTCCCAGAATGAAATTTATCTCCTTGAAGACCGAATCGGAAAAAAGATGCGGGATCACCACCAGAAGAGGAAGCCGATGATAAAGGGGGGAAAAGAAGGGGATCTTATTTATGTCCTCGATCACTATGTCCCATCTCTCCTGCCGGAGAAGCGACCTGAGCGCAAACGGAGCCACGAAATTGAAATTGAAGCGGGAGCCTCTTCTTATAATTCTTATTTCATCGATTTTTTCTGTTGGCTCACAACCAGGGAATCCACTGCACAAAAGGGTGATTTTATGCCCTTTTTGGGCGATTCTTTTGAGTATCTCTTGGAGATGAACTTCTGCCCCCCCCGCTTGCGGATTGGAGAGATCTTCCCAGTTTAGCGCCAGTATATTCAATATAATTTTTGACCGCCGTCCGCAGTCCACCGTCCGCCGAACACTCCAGTGAATGGTTTTGCGGCCGACCGCGGACGGTCGACGGTGGACGATTCTTGTGGGTTATTGAGGCCTTTCCATAAACTTAAAATCAGGCGATTTGAGCTGTTTCAACATGCTCAAGATTCGAGTAGTATCCTCCGGATTGTTCGCCACCCAGGTCTCCAAAAGTTTGGTTAAGCTCTCTTTATCTTTTTCAGCATAGTAAATACTTACCAAAGCTTCCAAGGCCTGCCTGAAGTTTTTGTTTATGGAAAGTATCTTATTCATGGAATCTATCGCTTTTTGAGTCTGCCCGCGTTGTCTGTAGGTATAACCCAGATTGAAGTATAATCTCTCAATTAACTGCTCTTCGGCTATTGTCTTTGTTTTCGCTACCACCTCCTCCGCTCGCTGGATCACTCTCTGAACCGAATCCTCAGGCTGTTCCGATTCAGCATAAAGCTGGAGAAGATATGCATATGGCTTCCAGTCGTAAGGTAGAAGTTCCGACACCCGGTTTGCCACTCCGATGGCTTCCTCGTATTGATTAGCCCTTCTTAAGGTGTCTGCCAGTCCCAGAAAACATGAGATATAGTTGCCTAAAAGCCGGTGGTCGTTCTCATCTTTGTGCACGGATGGGTCGCCCACTCCTCTGAATCTGAAGACGTTAAAGAGCTTGTCCCTCATGATATCGGGCTCCACCATCAACTTCCCTTCCTCTTTGACCACTCGATATGCCATCCCCTCCATTCTCAGATGATCATCGATGGGCTTCCCCTTATACAATCTGTTTTCGCCAGCCACCGTGACTGCAAAATAGACGGGATATTTCCACTTGTTGGTCCCCAGTATATTGTCGATCATCTGATCCTGTGGTCTCAAAACCTTGCCATCCTCGGTGCGGGTATATCCCATTCGATCTATCTCTTTATCGGTGAAACTGATGGGGACCTTCCACTGATGCCTCATCTGCTTTATATACCATTTGGTGTTGATCAAGGAAAGATTCACCACCCTCACGTCCTGCCTGATCTTCTCCACGTTCTGCAGAAACCACAGGGGGAAGGTATCGTTATCTCCATTGGTGAAAAGGATAGCATCCTCATCACAGGAGTTGAGAAGATTGTAGGCATAATCGTAGGGAAGATAATTGTTGCTCCGGTTATTGTGTCCGGTAAAGCCTCGTTGAAGCGGCATTATAGGAAGAGCAAGTATGATGAGGGATAAACCTCCCACCAGAGGCTTGGCTAATGCTTTTTTTGTTTTCTCCAGCCAGCTTCCTAAACTCGCCAGCATAGCGGCGACGCCCAGTCCCATACTCAGCGCGAAGAACATAAACCCCGGAAGAAAGAAATAATCTCGGTCCCTGACCTCAATATGTATGATCTCACCAGTGAGTTTGTCCGGTTTGGTTCCGTCTGCAAAGTTCATGTATAAAACCAAACCCACAGTGCAGGCTAATAGGAGAAAAAGGAGCACCACCCCCTCCCTTTTTCTTCTTCTAATCTGCTCCCAGATGCCCAAAAGCCCCAGAAACACCGGAATCAACCAGAGGCTTTTGTCCATGAATTGTTCCCGGAAAAACCCCCAGAATCCCATCCTCTCCTTGGCTCCGAATTGATTTGCCCAGGTGCCTCTGCGGTAGAACATCCGGCTTATCATACTCTCTGTTCCGTATTGTTTTCGCTCCAGAAAGGCTTTGAAGCTGGGCCAGTCGTCCGGGTCGTTCTCATCGATGGCTGGATCCAGTTGGGATCGGATGGGGATAAAAAGCTGAACCGAATAAGCTATCATGGCGACCAAGATGATGGAAAAGGAAAGTGCCCACAACTTCTTTTTGCTTGACGCCCCCATCAGCAAAAGACAAAGAAAGAGCCATACACCCATACCCCAAAGAAACGGATTCACGCTGTGCATCACCAACATCAGGACCATGCCGGTTATCCAGAAACGCCAATCCAAAAGCCTTTCCCTGTCCACCAGGATAATCAAAAGGAAAATAGCGGGCATCACCATGAATATGGTCATATGGATTCCCAGACCCAAAAACCCCAGGTAGCTGATCAGGATCAAAAGTTTGGAGCCTTTGGAAGTTTTTCTCTTTTCCATCCACACCAGAGCCAGGTAAAGGAGGAGAAGCATCAAAAACATGGAAGCTCCATAAACCTCAGCCTCCACCGCGTTGGACCAGAAGGTGTTGGAGAAGGCTAAAAACAAACTGCCCGCCACTGCACCCACATACTTGCCCACCTTCATCCAGAGAGTCGGTTCGGCCCTCTGCCAGTAGCTCACTAACTTAACGATCAGAAGGTAGCAGAGCCACACCGTTAAGGCAGAAGTGAGAACGGAGATGAAATTCACTCTGGCGGCTATCTCACCATATAGAGGTAGGAGGGTGAAGACTCGTCCGATCAACACAAAAAGAGGTGTGCCGGGTGGATGCGGAATTCCTAAAATATATGAACAAGCGACAAACTCCCCACAATCCCAGAACGAGGCGGTGGGAGCCATGGTCTTCAGATAGGCCACAAAACTTGCCAGGAAAACAAAGACGGAAAGATATAAGGAAAGTTTATCCTGATTTTCATACCATGTTCTGAATCCCGCCTCGGAATGGATTTTCAATCGTTCTGTCACCTTTCTCCTCCTTCAAACATACGAACCGCCACAGTGCGTGCGTTGGGAATGAGAGCTTTACCCACGCATCTTTTTGATTCCGAAAATATATCTTACTATTCTTGTTTGTCAACTATAATTCGGTAATCTTGAGATCATTTTTATATTTGTTCTTTTTTCTTTAGCCCTTTTAGGACAGAATCCAAGACAGCGTTGACAAAATTCTTGGAGTCTTTTCCGGCATATTTTTTCGCCAGCTCTATTGCCTCATCTATGCTTATAGTGGAGGGGATGTCGTCAAAGAATAAAAACTCGCAAATCCCCATGCGCAGAATGTTTTTTTCAATTGTGGCGATTCTGGAGAAATCCCATGATCTGGCATGATCTTTTATCAGTTTGTCGATTTCTTTGATATTCTGAACAGCTTTAAGAAAAAGGGACCGGGAGAACCTTATCGACTCCGGTTTGATCAGGCTGGGAGAGATGATATTATTTGATATCTGCTCAACCTCCGTTCCTGAGATATCGTAAGCATACAAAGCCTTTAAAGTCAGTTCACGAGCTTTTCTTCTGGCAGACACGATATAAATTCAAAGTTTGAAATTCAAAATTCAAAACCCAAAACCCAAAACAGAAACCTTTTTATCATATTAATTCTTAACGCCCATTTGGGCGGCTAGCTTTTTTACACCTATCCAAAGGAAGGTACTCGGTAGCCGCCCCGCTCTTAGCGGGGCGCATCTTGTCCTCGCATCCTAATGGGTGCGGCTACCCTTTTTTGAATTCATTTAAATCTGTTCAAACAACTTTGCCATCTCTATGGCAGAGAGCGCTGCATCCCAGCCTTTATTGCCTGCTTTGGTGCCTGCCCTTTCGATGGCTTGCTCTAAAGTGTCGGCGGTGATCACCCCGAAGATGGTGGGCACACCTGTCTCCAGTGATATCCTGGCGATCCCCTTAGCTACCTCGTTGGCGATATAGTCAAAATGGGGGGTTTGACCTCTTATCACGGTTCCCAGACAGATAACCGCATCGAACTTTTTGCTCTTTGCCATTCGATAAGCCGCGTAGGGAATCTCAAAAGAACCTGGCACCCACACTATGGTGATCTTCTCATCCTCTGCACCATGTCGCCTAAGGCAATCTAAGGCTCCATCCAAGAGCTTCTGAGTGATAAATTCGTTGAACCGGCTGACGGTGATTCCAAAGTTCTTTCCTTTGGCATCCAGTATACCTTTTATTTCTTTAAGCATAAAGCCTCCTTTCCAAGAATCTCCTAAAGGGCTGAAATAATCTCCCAACAGATGGAAGGATCAAACAGATGGTATCCTTTAATCTGTTCCATCTGTTGGGAGCCTGTTTGATCTGTTTTAAAAATTCTTTTCAAAAAACTCAGTGATTTACCCGGGTTTTCTCTTCGTCGTCTCATTGATACCTATAATCTGCGGACTACCGTTTTCCCTTATCTTTAAAAGATGTCCCAGTTTGTCCCTCTTCGTCTCCAGATATTTGATGTTCTCCGGGGTGGCGGGAACTTCAGTGGGGATTCTCTCCGTGACCTTGAGCCCGTATCCCTCAATCCCGATGATCTTTTTGGGATTGTTGGTTATGAGCCGGATGGTGGACAGACCTAAATCCACCAGAATCTGGGCGCCGATGCCATAGTCACGCAGATCAGGATCAAAGCCCAGTTCGATGTTTGCCTGCACTGTGTCCAGTCCGCAATCCTGAAGCTGATAAGCCCTTATCTTGTTGGATAACCCAATCCCTCGTCCCTCCTGTCGCATGTATAAGAACACTCCCAGACCTTCCTTTTCGATCATGGTCAAAGCATGGATAAGCTGATCGCCGCAGTCACATCGAGCCGAACCGAAGACGTCCCCGGTCAGGCACTGGGAATGCACCCGAACCAGCACGTCTTTCTTTTCTTTTACCTCTCCTTTTTCTAAGGCGAAATGATGATGTTCGTCTATCATGCTTTTGTAAAGATGAAGCTTAAAATGCCCGTATCTGGTGGGGAAATTGACGCTTACGATTCTCTTGACCAGCTTCTCTTTCCTTATTCTGTATTCGATCAGATCTTTTACCGAGATGATTTTTAAATCAAACCTCTTTGCCATCTCCAAAAGGCTGGGAAGACGAGCCATATGTCCGTCTTCATTCATGATCTCACACAGAACCCCAGCCGGATAAAGTCCAGCCAGTCGGGCCAAATCCACCGTAGCCTCAGTATGTCCGGCTCGACTTAATACCCCACCGTCCTGAGCCTGAATAGGGAAGATGTGACCGGGTCTGGCTAGATCCGCCGGTTTGGTATCTGAATCGATTAAAGCCTTTATGGTCTGGGCTCTGTCGTGAGCTGAGATGCCGGTGGTGGTGTTGTGTTCCGCATCCACCGACACGGTGAAGCGGGTGCCCATCTTGGCGGTGTTGACCTTCACCATGGGGGATAAGTCTAACTGTTCAATCCGCTCCCTGGTAAGGGGGACGCAGACCAATCCCCGGGCAAACTTTGAGATAAAATTGATCGCCTCCGGTGTCACCTTCTCCGCCGCAAAAATCATATCCCCCTCGTTTTCCCGATCCGCATCATCCACCACGATGATAATCTTGCCGTGTTTTATATCCTCAATTGCCTCTTCTATGGTATTTAAATCTGACATAACTAATTCTCCTTTTTTCCTCTACTCAAGCAATAGATTTTGCGTAGGGACAGGGCTTGTCCCTGTCCAAACTCAAAGTAGGACAGCCATCCCGCCAATGGCGGGATCCCTACGTTGATACTAAAAAGAGGTTACCATCCTTTTTCTTTTAACCAATCCTCCGTGATCTGAAACTTGCCCTTTTGGACGGTCAAAATCCTTTCCACATATTTTCCGATCAAGTCTGTCTCTATGTTAACCGCATCGCCGGTCTTTTTCGCGCCGAAGGTTGTTTGTTTCATGGTGAAAGGAATAACCGAGACAGTGAATGAGTTTTTGAGAACCTGAACTACGGTCAAACTCACTCCATCAATTGCCACGGACCCCTTCTCTATAAAAAGGCTCTGATATTCTTTGGGAAATTCAAACTCAAACACATGGCTTCGATCCTTCTGGATGATGGATTTTATTCTTCCCACAAAATCAACATGACCGGAAACTAGATGTCCCCCCAGACGGTCAGAGGGGCGGAGAGCTCTCTCCAGATTCACCGAATCTTTAGTTTTGAGGTGACCCAGGTTGGTTCGTTTCAAGGTTTCCTCCACCGCCTCAACTGTAAAGTGGTTATCTTTTACCTCTATCACCGTCTGGCAGGCGCCGTTTATGTTTATGCTGTCACCAGCCTTCAAATCAGACAAAATCCCGGAAGCTTTCACTTTCAATCGCAGGTTACCACCGCTTAAAGAAACCTGCTCTACTTTTCCTATCTCTTCTATTATTCCTGTGAACATGATGACTTCTCAGTTTACAGTTTTCAGTCGTCAGTTTGCAGTCATCTGCCTACTGCCTACTGCCTACTGGTAACTCAGCAGGATACCCAACCACCAACAGACCATCTCTGGATTGTTTGTGTTCACAACTTTTCAAAATTATCGAATCAGATATCTTTTTTACTCCCAGATCGCCGAAAGGCTCTTCCCCTTTACCCCGAATGTCCGGAGAGATGAGATACCAGATTTTGTCCACAAGTTTTTGTTTAAGAAATTGGGTCGTAACATGAGTTCCCCCTTCTACCAAAAGACTGGAGATACCTGCTTCTCCGGCTTTTTTTAAAACCGAAACAAGATCGAGTTGTCCGTCTTTTCTCTTTTTTATTTTCCAGGTCTTGAATTCCCCCTGTTTTTTTCTTTTCACAGTCTCAAGGTCGGTGGAGGCTAAGATAATATTTTTGTGCCCATCTTTTCTTATTTTTCTCAGTTTGCTCGAAATCTTCCGCCAGGTGCCGATGAGAATCACCTTAGGTTTGGCAGAGTAGGCTGATCCGGGGAATGGCTTAAGGGAGTCAGTTTTAGTGGTGTCTGCATCACATAAAACAGCATCGACCCATGGCTTTTTAGATTGAATGAGCTGTGAGAAAATTCTTCTCTGTTTAACCTTAGATGATTCAGCTTGGTGAATGATTCTTCCATCCAGGGTCTGAACCACCTTCAGCACAACAAAAGGAAGCTTAGTGGTTGTATACTTAAAGTAGCTTTCATTTAATTTTCTGGCCTCCTGTTCCAAAATCCCCAGACTTACCCGGATTCCCTCCTTTCTCAAAGCTTCTATGCCCTTTCCATTCACCTGAGGATTGGGATCAGTTGTGGCGCAGACCAACCTCTTTATCCCGCTCTGGATGATCAGATCGGTGCAGGGCGGGGTCTTACCGAAGTGACAGCAAGGTTCCAGATTGATATATAGGGTGGCACCTCTGGCTTGATCGCCACAGGCTTTAAGGGCAGTTGCCTCGGCGTGGGGACCGCCGAACTTTTGGTGATAACCTTTGGCTAAGATTCTATCTCTCTTCACCACCACGGCGCCCACCATGGGATTGGGAGAGGTTCTCCCTTTCCCTTTTTCTGCTAACTGAAGCGCCATCTGCATGAATTTTTCGTCTTTCATTTCTAAGACTTCCGTTTTACCTCTCCCCCTGTTTCCCCTTCAGGGTGAATCCTATCAGGGTGAACCCCTCTCCATTTAATGGAGAGGGGGACTAAGGGGGTGAGGTTATAAAAAAATCCCCAGCTTACAGCTTCCGGGGTGAGATGCAAATCCACAGGATCGAGCCAAAAAAACTCCACCTGTCGTTTTGCTGCCTTCTTCCATCCGGACTTTTACCGTCGGCACTGGAATCTCACCAGTTCAGTCCATATGGACACGTGGGCTGTTACCACCGATCGAGGAATTTCACCTCACCCCGAAGGCTTCAGTAATATACGAGGCTTTGCACAAAAAGCAACAAAAAAATCGATGCGCCGGGATGACGCGGGGCCTGCGGAAAGTAATTTACAAAGTGGTTGACAAGGTTGCATAAATGATTATAATGAGTAATATCAATAGAAAGACAGACAAAGGTTCTTGTGCTGAAACCATATAATTGATAGTTATGTAACGGAATGAAATGCCACTTATTAGATGTACCCAGATGTTGCTGAAAGAATTGGGAACGCTCAAAGCTGAACTGGTCGAGAAGGCTCAAGATCCGGGATTGCTTGGTGATTGGTACGCAAATCTTTTTCGCGTCGACCGTCGAAAGTGCATCCTCTTTACAAACGCAAGAACACTATATGCCTTTGTGGTTCCTGCAGTCACAAAGGATATGTTACGAGCGTTAGAGGAGTTCTTTTGTACACATCTTGAAGAAAACCTGAGAGCTGAGGGCTTCCCCAGCGGGACCATAAGACTCGTCCTGGACGCACACCGAGAGTTGCAGATCGGGAAGACCAAGAGCAAAAGCGTCCTGGGTTCGATGAACGATTACGTTAAGAACTACAAGTTTCATGTTGAGCGGGAAGGTGGATTGATCCACAGCGACACCATCGGCATTAACAAGAAACTCAACGAGATGCCCATGAGTGCAATTGAATATTCCAGTGGCATTAGGGAGCTGAAACGTGAGCTTGAAAAACACGTAACATAACCAGTTGTAGGTCAGGAGCCGCGTGCTCCTGACACCATTCATTTGTCAGTTGCTCGGACGAGCCCCCTGCAGGCCTGTAGGGCGTCCGGGCATGTGCTCAGACGGGCACCCGTCCGGGTGGGCACAGGTCACCTGACCTACAAGGCCACAATATAAAGAATCCGTGTCTTGCTTCACTCCTTCTTTCAAGAAGCGATTCGGGAATAATGAGGTAATTATGGAATTCACCAATGTATATGATGATCCTCAGCGTGCAGAAGCCTATGCGAAATTGGAATTTCCCGGCACGTACTACTTAGCGTATCGAGATTTACCTGAAATCATCTTTAAACATGTCGAAGGAAGAAAAGCAATCGATTTTGGTTGCGGTACGGGACGTTCCACAAGATTTCTGCGAGAAATTGGATTTGATGCTATCGGAGTCGATATCGCAGAGGATATGATTAAAAAGGCAAGACAAATTGACCCGGAGGGGAACTATCGTCTTATCGCCGATGGTGACTTCGGTCAATTTGAGGAGGGTGCATACGATCTCATACTATCTGCATTTACCTTTGACAATATACCTACAAGGAAAAGGAAGGTTAAGCTACTGGAGAAGCTGGGAGGCTTACTAAAGAGTGAGGGCCGGATAGTGAACCTGGTTTCGTCCCCGGAAATATATGTAAATGAATGGGCTTCATTTTCCACCAAACACTTTCCGGAAAACAAACATGCAAAATGCGGAGACAAAGTAAAAATAATTGTGACGGCTATAGATGATAAGAGGCCGGTGGAAGATATTATCTGGCCTGATAAAGATTATCGGGAAAATTATAAGGAGGCTGGCCTAAAATTAATTCAAACCCATAAACCATTGGCAAGAGAGGACGAACCGTTTGAATGGATCAGTGAAACAAGGATTGCACCCTGGGTTATTTATGTATTGAGAAAGTCGTAGTAGTAGGTCAGGAGCCCCGTGCTCCTGGCACCATTCTAGATCAGGAGCTAAGGCCATGAGAGTAAAGACTGTAGCATTTCTCATCTCTTTGTTCGTAGTTATGACATTTCGCAGTTCAAACAACGTCGATGCTCAGGAATCGGAAGATAAGATATGGACAAACACATTCTTAACTAACAAGAATGAGTTCGAATCGATTGGCATGAATAGATATTTCATCTTGCAGCCTGGCTATCAATTAGTTTTAGAAGGGAGAGAGAGCGGAAAGGATGTAACACTTTACATAACAGTTCTGAGCGAAACAAGAACGGTTGATAGCATCGAAACGCGAATCGTTGAAGAAAAAGAATACAAAAATGGAAAGCTGGTTGAAATCTCAAGGAACTACTTTGCCGTGAATAAAATGGATCATAGCGTGTATTACTTCGGTGAAGAAGTAGATATCTACAAGAATGGTGAGATAGTAGATCATGAAGGGGCCTGGGAATCGGGAGCAAAGGAAGCAAAGTTTGGATTAATGATGCCGGGCCTACCGTTAGTCGGTTCAAGATATTACCAGGAGATAGCTCCGGATGTAGCTATGGATAGAGCGGAGATTGTTTCTGTCGATGAATCAACTAAAACCCCTGCGGGGATATTCAATCACTGCGTAAGAATTGAAGAAACCACTCCGTTGGAACCAGATGAGAAAGAATATAAGACTTATGCCCCAGGAATAGGTCTAATAGAAGACGGTACACTAACATTGGTCAAATATGGATTTCTAAAACGGTAGTAGATGAGGAGCCCCGTGCCCCTGACCAACAGAAGTTAAAGGACTGAATTGAAATGAATCAGTATAATCTTGATTTCAGCGGCAAGGTTGTGCTCGTCACCGGGGCCTCACGCGGCATCGGACGAGCCACCGCACGGATGTTCGCTCATCACGGCGCCCGGGTCATCGTGCATTACCATGCCAATCGATCGGCCGCAGAAGAGACCTTGCGCTCACTGGATTCCGGTAATCATGTTCTGCTTTCCGCGGACCTTCGAGATCCCGATGAGGTGGTGCGATTTGTAGCATCGGCCGTCGAAGCGGCCGGCGGCATCGATATCCTGGTGAATAATGCTGGCATCTACCAGGAGCACCCTGTTCACGAAGTCAGCTACGCGGAGTGGCAGGATTCCTGGGAACGGGTTCTGGGCACCAACCTGATTGGTCCGGCGAATCTGATCCACCAGGTTGTCCCGCATATGCTGAAGCGGGGCGGTGGGCGGATCGTGAACGTTTCTTCGCGTGGAGCCTTCCGGGGCGAGCCCAAGGGACCAGCCTACGGAGCCAGCAAGGCGGGCTTGAATGCGCTGGGCCAGTCATTGGCGAAGGCGCTTGGGGGAATGGGCATCTATGTCTTCACGGTCGCGCCGGGATTCGTTGAGACGGATATGTCCAAGAAAGAGCTCCAGAGCCCCGAAGGAGAGTTCATTCGTCGGGAGAGTCCGCTTGGCAGGGTCGCACGTCCCGAGGAAGTGGCATGGTCGATTCTCACGCTTGCGGCGCCCGGATCGGAGTTCATGACCGGCTGCGTCGTGGATGTGAATGGAGCATCGTACCTGCGGAGCTGACGGCTCGACAAGTAGCAGGTAAGGGAGCCCCGTGCTCCTGACACTATTCTATGAAAAACCTGCGAACATATGGAAACTCGCCCTTTAACGTAGCCATCATTCACGGCGGTCCAGGTGCGGCCGGAGAGATGGCTCCGGTAGCGCGTGAACTTAAATCCGGCCGGGGCGTTTTAGAACCGCTTCAAACCGCGGCATCGCTCAAAGGACAGATCGAGGAGTTAAGAACTGTTCTAAGAAATAACGGAGACCTTCCCGTCTTCTTGGTTGGCTTCTCCTGGGGAGCGTGGCTCAGTTTCATATTTGCCGCTAATTATCCCACATTCGTTAAAAAACTGATACTCATCGCAAGTGGTCCCTTTAAAGAGAAATATGCCGCAAGAATTCAAGAGACCAGGCTAAACCGTCTTAGTGAGAAGGAGAGAACTGAGGTCAAACCTCTCCTTGAAGTTTTAGATAATCCCGCGGCCGAAGACAAAAGCGAAACTTTTGCGCGGTTCGGAGCATTGTTCTCAAAAGCCGATGCGTATGATCCAATAATGCACGAATCCGAAGCGATTGATTGTCAGGTCGATATCTTTCAAAGCGTGTGGAAGGAAGCCGCGGAACTGAGAAGGAGCGGGAAGCTTACCGAACTCGGAGGGCATATCAAATGTCCGGTGGTTGCGATCCACGGCGACTACGATCCCCATCCGGCTGAAGGGGTCCAAAAGCCCCTGTCTGCCATTCTAAAGAGCTTTCGTTTAATCCTACTCAAGAACTGCGGACACATGCCCTGGATCGAACGACAGGCGAGGGACGAATTTTACAGGATTCTTAAAGAGGAATTGCGTTAATGGATACGCGGGGCGAAGCGCGAAAGCCTAAGGATTCCGTGTCCGCCAGGTCCCCTGACCTGGCGGGAAGCCCCTGCCGGGTCGGGGGACCCGTCAGGCACTTGAAAACTTGTTAGGCAAAAGGTTGTCTAAGATGAAAGGAGGTGAAAATCATGAGTTTGCGTGAAAAATCAATTGAAATCCTCTATAAAGCGTCGACTAGCAGTCGTAAGATTCGAAATCTCCTTACCCCTGTGGGAGCAATCTTCTTTTTTGCCCTTATAGCGCTATTTATTGTCATTTCTTTTCAAGCGGATAAATCTCTAGGATTTCCTAAACTCCTTTCTCCCTCATTGAGCCTCATTATCTCAGTGCCTATTCTTACTATAGGACTGTTCTTATACCTATGGTCAGTTCTGCATTTTATCAAGGCAAAAGGAACGCCTGTGCCTATTAACCCACCGCCTAAACTGGTTACTACTGGTCCCTATGCCTGTGTTAGAAACCCAATACTTACTGGTGTGTTCATCTCATTGTTTGGACTTGGTATTTTGCTTAGATCAGTTTCTCTTGTTTTTATATTCACCCCACTTTTTGTTCTACTTAATGTGTTGGAGTTAAAAGCAATTGAAGAGCCAGAACTGGAAAAACGCCTCGGTAAAGAGTATGTCGAGTATAAGAAAAAGGTACCTATGTTCATTCCATGGTTGAAGGTGAGGACTAAAAAATGAAGGGCAGCCCATCGCCTAACACGGCGTTTGTGGCTCACTGCGCCCGCCTAAATTGGCTTACGCCAACTTCACAACACCGAAAACGTTAACCGCCATTGGCGTCATCGGTAATGCTCTACCTGTGAAGCGATGCTATGTTCAAAGTAATCATATTTGCTGTCGTGTCTGTGGGAATTGTCTTTGTGTCGCGGGCATCCTTGCGTGATCCGCACTCTCACGGCTTCTACCGTTTCTTCGCCTGGGAATCAATTCTGGCTTTAATTCTGTTAAACCTTGATTATTGGTTTTATGAACCGTTCAGTATCCATCAGATAATTTCCTGGCTCTTGCTAATCGTCTGTTCGTATTTGGTTATTCACGGAGTTCTGTTATTGCGTAGGGTGGGGAAACCCGACAGCGAGCGGGATGATCCATCGTTGATAGGTATCGAAAAGACAACCGAATTGGTAACAGTAGGGGCTTATCGCTACATCCGGCATCCTCTATACAGTTCATTACTATTTCTGGCCTGGGGAGTGTTTTTCAAACAGCCTTCATGGATAGGTGTTTCGTTGGCTGTGACTGCGACTTTCTTCCTCACAATGACTGCTAAGATGGAAGAAGCCGAGAATATACGCTTTTTTGGTGCTGAATATCAAAGCTATATGAAACAGACCAAGATGTTTATCCCTTTCTTCTTCTAAGAAGGCTAAGAAGCCCTATGAAGAGAGATTGTCAACCCCGCCATAGGCGGGGTTGACCTACAAACTTAAAAAAGATTTGAAGGAAGGTTCAAAGATGGAGGAATCGATGAACAAGCAATTAAATAGGATGGAGAAATTTGATTTTTTATTAGGAAATTGGAATTTAGAATATAGGGTTCCAAAGAGCGCGTTCAGTGAAGCAGCGACAGGTACATGGGACTGGAACAATCAAAAGAGCGCTGGACGATAAGTATGTTTATTTTGATTACTCAGCATCTTTATCTTTGACACCAAGACAAAAAGGAGAAGCACATGCAATTTTTGCGTGGGATGAAAAAGCGAAGGTATATAGATATTGGTGGTTTGAAAGTTCAGGAAATTTCTTAACAGCAACTTGTAATTTCGTTAATAATGAAACTCTGTTTTTGAATTGGCACGATACTTTGTTAATACAGACTTTTAGAAAGGCTGGTCCAAATAAAATGATATTGAGAATGGAAAATCCTACTTCTGAAGGAAAGTATGAATTAATATTAGAAGTAATATTTACAAGGAAATAATTCAGGTATGCTTTCTAAATGACAGGATGTGACTACTTGAAGTAGTAGATCAGGAGCCCCGTGCTCCTGACCACGAGACTGCGCGACCGGCGGTGGTCGCGGATATTACCTTGTATGAGGGACCCGGTCTGACGAGCAGGCCCTCCCAAGGCGGGCAGGGCCGCCCGTCCGCGCGTCACACATCACGTCATTTCAAAGAGGAGACAAGATATGGGAATTGACAAAAAAGCATTAGAAGAGGCCCACAAACATAGCTCGCGACATAGGGAAGAGCTACTAGAAAGTAAGTTGTGCGGGTGCTTCTATTGCCGAGCGATTTTCGGTCCATCTGAGATTGAGGAATGGGTAGATGAAGATGAAAACAACATAGGAAGAACAGCTCTATGCCCTAAATGCGGAATCGATTCGGTAATAGGGGAGAAATCGGGATACCCTGTGGATGATAAGGAGTTCTTGGAAGAAATGCATAAACATTGGTTTGATAGAACAGTCAGAATGTAACAAAGGAAACATGAGAAGCCAGTCCAGCTGACCGTCCTCTCGCGCTGCGCGAGTCAGGTAACGGATTCCTACATTAGCTACGACGACTGTTCGTATAGAATGAAAACATGATGAAGAACAACTTGAAAATCATACGCGTTTTCTGTATCGGCCGAAATTATGTTGAACACGTTCAGGAACTGTCAAACATTGTACCTGAGAAACCGGTTGTTTTTATCAAACCAGCATCATGTCTTGTCGGACCGGGGGAGGGAATTCATTTCCCCAAACATGGACGCGAGCTTCACCACGAGGTTGAGATAGTGGTGAAAGTCGGCCGGGAGGGAAGAGTGAGGACAGAAGAAGAGGCACTCTCCTTTATCTGCTCCATTACCGTTGGCCTGGATTTGACCCTTCGGGACGTCCAAAAAGACCTAAAACAAAAGGGGCTGCCGTGGGAAATTGCAAAGGCTTTTGAACAAAGCGCTCCAATAGGTGATTTCATCCCGTATGATCAGTTGCTTGACCTGAAGGATATTTCGTTCGGATGCAAGGTTAACGGAATCGAAAGACAGAGAGGGAACACCGGTGACATGATATTCAACATCGGAGAACTGTTGGTGGAATTGAGTAAGATATGGGTGCTCTACCCTGGAGATCTGATATACACGGGCACTCCCTCGGGAGTCGGCCCGCTCAAGATTGGGGACTCCATTGAAATTGAAAGCGCCCCAATTGGATCATTCTCGTGGAGCATTATTGAGTGAGTAGTGGGCCAGGAACTCCGGGCCACCTGTCGATTTCACCCTCCCTTTTGTTCCCTCCCGTCAAGGGAGGGAAGAGCCGGTTCCCTCTCCCTCGATGGGAGATGCGTATGCATGCTTCGCAGGGCTAGGGAGAGGGTGATCTCACAGCTCGCGCGGACCTGAACCTGGGCTGCGTCTGTATGATAGACCCGGTGTGATGAACAGTCCGGGTCACGCGCCTGACACCATCAAGACGTCAATGTGGTCTACTCATATCTCAACGCTTCAATCGGGTCCAGGAGGGAAGCTTTTCTGGCAGGGTAGAAGCCGAAGAAGATTCCTACGAAGGCGGCAAAGAAGAAGGCTAAGGCCACTGCTGGAATCGAGACGAAAGTCGGCCAGTTTAGCACTCCAGATATCACTTTAGAACTCAGTATCCCAATGAGTATGCCGATCAAACCTCCGATCAGGCACAGCACCACGGATTCCACCAAAAACTGAGTCAGTATATCCCTGCTTTTGGCTCCCACGGCCATCCTTATGCCGATCTCCCTGGTCCTCTCGGTCACCGAGACCAGCATGATGTTCATTATGCCGATGCCGCCGACGATAAGCGAGATCGAGGCGATGGCTGCCAGAAGAATCGTCATGATTCCGGAGGTTGAACCGGCCACGCTGGCGATGTCAAGCTGACTCCGCACCCTGAAGTCATCCTCCTCCCCCGGAGGGGTTTTATGTCTTTGGCGGAGAAGCTGGGTTATCTGTTGTTCAGCCAGGTCGATCTGAGTCCGGTCAACGGCTGAGGCCATTAATTGCTGGACGTGGGTTATCCCTATGATCTTTTTCTGGGCGGTGGTATAGGGAACGATGACTATGTCGTCCTGGTCATGCCCGAAGGCGTTCGGCCCCTTGGGAGATAAAACCCCCACGACGCGAAAAGGTAGCTTGTTGATTCGGATTATCTCGCCTACCGGGTTCTGTCCGGGAAACAGATTGTCCACCACGGTCTTTCCCATAACGCAGACCTTGGTCGCTCCTCTGACGTCCTGCTCTGTGAAAAAGCTTCCGGAGGCAACCGGCCAGGAACGGATGTAGACGAAATCAGGAGCGTAACCTTCTACCGAGGCGGCCCAGTTGAGATTTCCTGCTACGATCTGCGCTGAGCTTCGCACTCTTGGTGTTATCCTGGTCACTGCAGGGCAGTTTTCCAGAATTGCCTTTGCATCGTCGTCAGTTAGGTTGGTGATGGTTCCAGCTCCTGACCGCACCCCTCCGTGGAAATGGCTGCCTGAGGAGATGGTCAAGAGATTATCCCCCAGTGAGGCCACCTGCGCATCGATCATTCTTTTGGCGCCTTGGCCTATGCCCACCATGGCAATCACCGCGCCCACGCCGATAATTATTCCCAGCATGGTGAGGCTGGATCGCATCTTGTTTCTGATCAAGGCCCGGTAGGCTACCTTGAGTATCTGAAGATATCTCACGCCTCCTCCTCCATATCCTCCTCCGGTAAAGATAGAAGCTCATCCTCTGCGTTCTTGGGACTGGAAAGCTTTTCGTCTCTCACGATTTTTCCATCCCTGAAGTCTATGTTTCTCTTGGCATAGGCGGCGATGTCTTTCTCGTGGGTGATCAGGATAACCGTAATCCCACTTCTGTTTAAGGATTGAAATATCCCCATAATCTCGATGGACGTTCTGGTATCTAAGTTTCCTGTTGGCTCGTCCGCCATTATTATCGCTGGATCGTTGACCAATGCTCTGGCAATGGCCACTCTCTGCTGCTGGCCTCCGGAGAGCTGGTTGGGATGGGAGTACTCCCTTCCCTCCAGGCCCACCATGGCTAAAGCCCTTTTGGCCCTGGCAATCCGGTCTTTCGTGGAGGTGCCGTTGTAAAGCAGAGGAAGTTCCACGTTCTCCAATGCGGTGGTTCGAGACAAAAGGTTAAAGACCTGAAAGACGAAACCGATCTTCTTGTTTCTGATGGCTGCCAGGCTGTTTCGATCCAAGGAGGAGATGTCCTCCCCTTCCAGCAAGTACCTGCCTTTGGTTGGCCTGTCCAGGCAGCCCAGGATGTGCATCAGGGTCGATTTTCCCGATCCGGACGGACCCATGATAGCTACGAACTCGTTGTTGTCGATAGACAAGCTCACCCCCCTCAAGGCATGAATGTCGAAATCACCGAGGTTGTAGATCTTGACTAAACCTTCCGTGGAAATCAGCTGTTCCAATTCTATCTCCTCCGCCTGCCAAACTGGGGTGCAAAAGGATTAACCTGTTGGTTGTTCGGGGGCGACACTGAGTTTCCCAATCCGACAATCACCTGGTCGCTTTCTTTGAGATCTCCTGATACGATCTCTATGGAAGACCCATCCGATATTCCGATTTGAACCGGAATGGGACGCGGTTTCTGCTGTTGATCGAGAACCCAGATTTTGGCTTTCTTATCGTTAGTCAGATTCGGAGAAGAGGAAGAGACTGAACCGGATGGGGGTGAGTTCGAGCCGGGAGCATTCATCCTTGATGCGTTTCTTTCCGGCGAGGATTCCCCGCCCTCCACGGGTGGACGGAAGCGCAGGGCGCCTGCCGGGACCTTGAGAACATCCTCCCGGTGTTCGACTAAAATGGTCACGTTGGCGGTCATCCCTGGTTTAAGCAGCAGTTTCGGATTCGAAACTTGAATGATCACGTTATAGGTGACCACGTTCTGCACGATCTCGGGGGATAATCTTATCTGGCTCACACTCCCATCAAAGGTTAATTCCGGATAAGCATCCACGGTGAAAAGCACCTCCTGCCCTTCTCTTATTGCGCCTATGTCCGCTTCGTCTATACTGGTATTAACCTGCATCTCGGTCAAATCTCTGGCAATGGTGAAAAGGGTCGGAGCCTGCAGGCTGGCGGCCACAGTCTGTCCCACATCCACGTCTCTGGAGATAACCACGCCATCTATGGGGGAGACTATGGTGGCATATTCGAGATTGGTCTTAGCCCGATTTAGGGCAGCCCGGGCAGATTTCACCTGAGCTACTGCCAGATCATAATTGGTCAGATAGATATCTTTCTCAGATTCCGAGATCATATTCTTCTCGAATAGCGACAACACGCGCTCGTATTCTTTTTTGGAGAGGTTAGCCGAGGCATTCGCTTTTTCTAAATCTGCCTGAGCCTGAGCCACCTGAGCTTTCAGAAAAGTGGGATCCAACTGGGCAATAACCTGCCCTTTTTTTACCCGGTCATTGAAATCCGCATAAAGGGCTGAGATCGTTCCGGAGATCTGACTGCCTACCTGAACCGTGGTCACCGCTTCTACCGTCCCGGTGGCAGTTACAAGGATGGATATATTGCCTCTTTCTGCTTCAGCCGTGACGTATTTTGCCTCAGAGTCTTTGTCCTTCGCGCTGAAAATCAAAAACGCCAAAATCACCAAAGCCAAACCGCCAATTGGTAGTAGTAACTTTTTCATAAGATTTCCTTTTTCTTCTTTATATTGGACACATCCTGTCCATCAAAGGTTTAATCATAATACGCATGTAGTGTGAATGTAGATTGCATATAGAAGACCAGTATGAGATCCCCTTGCTTTGGTATGGCTTCGCAACCATTTTGCGCCCATCTGTTTCATTCAAAGACAAACTCTCATTTGGTCCTTTGGTCAAATTCTGTTTCCTCTGCATCCCAGAGACTCATTCTCCATACGGCCACTTAATATTAGACACCAGACCGGCATCTAACTTGCGGTGGACACCGGAGTGTTCCCTAAATGTGAAAAATATAGCCGGGTATGAAAAAACTAATAAGTTGTCAGTTGCATAATCACACTGCTCGCTGGGGATGTTATCATCCCCAGCCCTTGCGGAGAATTCATACGTATCTTCTTTAATATGACTCCCTTGTGGATGACGGAGACCCCCGGACGGGAGGGCCGACGCCCCCGTCCGGGCGTCTGCTCGTCTGGGATAAGATCCTACGGAGAGCAGAATTCCGATCCCTCAAAAACATATCTCCCAAAAACAAAAAAAGTCCTCCATTTGGAGGACTTCTCCTTCAGGATGAATCCTTCAGGATGAATCCGTTTTATGTAAAATGCCCCTTATTTTCTAATTTTCATCTTCCTTTGTTTTTGATTGGTGGAGATCCATCATCCGCACGTCTCCGGCATATTTCACTATCACCGGCTCCACTATCTTCAAAAGCCGGTTGGTCACCTCTTTGGTCCCGGTAGGGGCTGGATTCATAGAATCATCCTGTCTTCGACCCTGCACTTCGCCCTGAGCCTCAGTATCGAAGGGAGGCTCAGACCCGAAGGGAGCTTGTCGAAGGATCGAGCCCGCGGCTGCGAAAGCCCCGTCAAAGTTGTGGGGGCTGGATTCATCCAGCCCGTGGGGGGGACGGGCTGCGTCAAACTTGCCGGGTGGGCGCATGCCGCCCTTCGACTTGCTCAGGGTGGTGAGCAAAGTCGAACCACCATAGGCGGGATCGCATAAATGCGATCCCTACCGAAACCCAGTACCCGAATAAAACATTTGTAACTGGGAATGTGGCACAGAAAACACTTGACAGTGTGGCAGGAATCACTATAATATTCCGAAGTGACATAACGGACGGACCTGGGAGTCGGGCCACGAGGTGAGGGATTTCGCGCTCTTCACGAGATTCGTCTGTCAGGTGGGCAGGGCACCTGATCTACAAACTCACGAACTATTAGTTAGGAGGCTGTCAACCTACAAATGCCAAGAAAACCTACCCCGGCGGAACCCAAACCAGCCAATCTGTCTCCTCAACAGATGAGAGCTGTGATACCGAAACTTGAGCGGAGGATGGCAGAGCTTCGCGCTATCGATGTATCTACCATCAAAGAACGTGGTGAACCGCGCTTCGATGCGCTCGAACAGAAGATCGACGACACTTTGGTGGAGATCTTTGGCAACGACACGCTAGAGTACAGACGCTTTCGAGTGCACACACTAGATACTGCATCACACAATTACTTATACGAGACTCCGCTACCCGAAGTACGTCAAGGTTACCAACGGGGCATTGAGCAGGCTGCGTCCAATCTGCAAACGATTATTGATCTACTTCGAGAGAAGCTGGACGACCTCGGAGAAACACCTGAGGGGCGAGCGTTTCGAGCCTTTGGAGAGCTAGATATCCATCCCCAGATCGAACGAGCCGCGGGGAGGCTGTTTCGAGATGGGCACTACGCGAACGCGATCGAGGATGCCTGCAAAGCACTAGATGCCATGGTGAAGACGAAGAGCGGTCGTACTGATCTGAGTGGGACCAAGTTAATGCAGACGGTTTTCAGCCCCAACGCACCGGTCCTCCGTTTTAATAATCTTAAGACCCAAACAGATTCGGATGAACAGCAAGGAATGATGTTTCTTTACTCCGGTGCAATGCTAGCGCTCCGAAATCCTCGTGCACACGAGTTGATTCAGGACGATCCGGAGAAGGCACTCGAATATATCGGATTCCTTAGTCTCTTGGCCAAGTCGCTGGACACGGCGGTGAAGACATAGCGGTAGGTCAGGAGCCCCGTGCTCCTGACACCATTCATTTGCCAGGTGCGCAGGGCACTCGACCTGCCACATCGACTTTGTGAGCAAAGAGAGTTTCATCATGTGGCCAGAAGAAGTCAAGCTGGAGGGAAAGGCTGAGATTTATCTCCATTGGAAGAACCTTGCAATAATTGCACTTGTGATGATAGCACCCTTGATCATTGCACTTTTCTTCGAATCTTTTGTGATAGAGGCTTTCTGTTGGGGACTCTCTCTATTAGCGTATATCTCTTATGTCCGTGTTCAGGGACCGTGTGTCACTGCTATAGCTGTCGGGGCTCTACCCTGGTATGTTTTTTTTGAGTGGAAAGCGTTACCAAAATGGCTGGCGATCGCTGCTGCCATAATTTCGTTGATTGAGATTAGCTACATTCGGCATCGGATGCGCGGGATTGAGCAAATGCGAAAGAAGCAGAATTTGCCGTTCTAAGGCGTAGGTCAGGGCCCTGTGCTCCTGGCAGGCAGGGCATGTACGATCCGGACATAGGTTACAAATTAGACCGGGCACATAGGTAACACTGTTTGACAATTTCTTCTCTTTTTTGTCTTCTGATCAAGGTTTTATCTCTTTTGGTTCTGGACAAGTGAATCAGGCG